>Ga0206126_10004977_pt1 | contig 12455 bp, 4 predicted proteins | sample Helgoland_Spring_5_FD_148621 | JGI IMG/M metagenome (GOLD analysis project Ga0206126, IMG submission 148621) | Pelagic subsurface seawater microbial communities from Kabeltonne, Helgoland, North Sea - Helgoland_Spring_Bloom_20160412_1 | ecosystem: Environmental > Aquatic > Marine > Epipelagic ...
TAGCGGTATTTAAGTTTATTTTTCTTAAATCTTTGTAAATAAAATCTACTACATCAGCCAGGCTTGCAACTTTTCTGTCTTGCCAGTTTAGCCCAAACCTTGCATTAATTTTATTATTCAAATCGTCTACTAAATCGTTGTTTCCTTCTATAATAAAGTCTTTAGTTAGCGCTTTAGAATACATGTTAGGGTTTTTACCCATTTCTAAATCCATTATAGTCATAGGATCCAAATCACCTTCTGTTCGGCTTAATTCATTTGTGGTCATTCTACCAAACAAGTTTATTAAGCCTAGTAATGTTTGGCCTTCTTTGTCTCTACCACTAACCTCTGGTTTTTTAACTATAGTGCCGTCTTCATTTTTTCTAGCACCTATAGCTTCAAGCACTTCGTCTATTGTAAGCTTTTGCTCGATTCTTTCTACATTACCTATACCAGTTGTTTTTCTGCTTTCAACTTTATAAGCTAGATTCATTAAGTTTTTAGGTAGACCTGTTGATTTACCAGAAAATCTCCCCTTACGGCCACTTGCATATTTATAATCTCCCGCGCTTGTTTGAGGTAAAAATCTAAATAAAGCTTCTGCTATAGACTCATTAGCTTCTCTTTTGTAAGAAAAATCTGGATTGGATGCTCGTTGTTCGTTTAAACCATCTTGAAAAGCACCAACATTTTCTAGAGGTACTCTTACCTCTCTAGTAGTATCACCTTCTTTTATTGTAAATACCGCTTGCTGTTTAGTAAACGCTTCTACTGCATTAGCATAATCTTGTTTATTTAAATTACCTGATCTTGCTGTTAGCGTACCTTCGGTAATACCAAACATTTCCGAAAGAATATTATTAATAAGATTAGGCAACTTTTTAAAGTTTTCAACTTTTGTGTTACCCTCGTTTTCTATCCAAAATTCTTTAACTTGTTGCTTAGCTTGTTCTGTTCTTGTGTCACTGGCTAGCAAAGCTGAAACTTTTCTTAGCGATTGCTCTGTTATAGATTCAATTGCAGCATCAGAAGACATTTCAGTAGAAGTATCTGCTATTTTAGTTAAAGCATCAGCTCCTCTCGATATCCCCTGTTCTTTGCTTATAACACCTAATCTTTGGGCCAGATTTCTAAGACGAAGTCCGCCTCTTTGAAATATAATATCTTCGATGTCATTAATAACTTCCTCGCCGGATCTGTTTATAGTTTCAGGTTTAAACTCATTAATAGTAAGACTTGTTATTTCTGCTTTAGCAGACTGCATGAACTCTTCCCGTGTTACCGCAGCTGTTGCGTTTTTAGCAATCTTATCGTAATAAAGTTTAGTAAATAAATTTACTGCTTTATTTATAGGTGTTTCTAAAGCAGCTGTTATTTCTGTTTCTATTTTGTTAAGAGCGGCTGGCTTTCCTACAGTTAATGGTTTGTTTTTAAGATCAGCTATTCTTTTTTCTCGACTTGTCCTGCTTTCAACTTTGTCATCAATAGCTTCAATTTCTGCAATAGCATCTGCATTTAGTTTCTTTTCTTTTGCTATTAACTCTTTATTTAATTTTTGAGCTTCTGCTATTTTAGGTTCTATTTCTTTTTTAACCTCTTTATCTAGCGAATATTTTCTTTTGGACTTATCAGCCTTGGGTCTAACTATTACCTCCTTAGGAGCTTCCTGAATAGCCTCTGTTGTAGGCGTAGCCTCTGTAGCCGGAGCGGCAAGTGCCGCGTCAAGTGCATCACCAGCCTTTTCCATTCTTTCGTATAAGGCTAAGTTGTTTGGATCTTCTGCAGCTTGATCTTGTAAATCAAAGTAAGCCTCTTCTAATGCCTCAATCGACATAGATGCTTTTGTTTTAGGCTCTTGCTTTTTAGTAGGTTTTCTTTTTTGTACTTTAGGAACAGCCGCTGATAATCTTTGTATTTCGCTAAAGCTTAAATCCCCGTTTTTTATTTTAGTACCAATAGAGGCAGCAAATGCGGCAAAATCTTCCGCTCCTTTAAAGTTAAAATTATAACTATTACCTGCTATTTCCTGCATGTTATAAGCTAATGTGCTGGCAAACGTAGTGTTTTCTTTTGATGTTAAGTTTATTTTGTTATCACCTATCATTTCAAAAAATGCCATTAATGTTTCTTCAGCCACCTCTGCCTCTGGCCTATTAGCTTGTTTATAAGGATTTATATTAAGTTGCATTCTAGCATCCAAAGAAGGACTATTTTGTTTTAGCCATAGTCTAATTTGATCTGCAAAAACGATCATTGCTTCAGGGTTATTTTTAAATATTTTTGAAACAATAGGGTGGCCTACCTCGTGAATACTCACACTAGTTTTTCCCTCTTGCAATTGATTTTCTACAACAGCAATAGGTACTACTGTGCCGTCTGTTAAAGGAATTGCTACCCCAGCTCCACCGTCCATAATATTTTTTTCAGCTGCTGCTGAATTTTCCGGTGTCACTTTATCTCCTAACTCAAGAATAATATACTCTATAGCTTCATCTTTTGTTTTAAAAGACTGGAAATTTTTGTCCACCTTTTTTGCGGCAGCATTATTTTCTTCAATGCGTTCTGTATTATAAAGCTTTATTGCTTCATCTATAACAGTCTTGTCTTTGCTATTTTCCTTGCCTGTATTTATTTTAGCCTCATTAATTAATCTATCATAAGTATTGCGATCATTAGCTTCTAAAAGATAAAAGTTTTCACCAAAAGTAGTTTCATCTAAGAAATTTCTTCTTGCATTCATGTGATTTTCAAAATCAACTTCTAACTTAGTAAGCATTTCCCTTTTATTTTCCGGGGTAAGATTAGGGTTATTTACTATATCAGAAGCTTTTTGTCTAGCCCCGTTAATAAAGTTCATTACGCCCTGAAAGCCTGCACTTCCTTGTCTATCTATTTTTGTACTTATGTTTTTTTCTAATTTATCAATCGTAGCTTCATTTACAGCTTGCAACTCTAAAATAGTATTTTCAATATCTTTTCTTGCTGGATCTTTAACATCCAACATAGCCCAATTTTGTTGAAGACGCACTATTTGTTTTGTTCTACGGTCCATAGCTAGCTGAGTATCCGATGTAGAATAATACCTTGCTGCAGCCCCTTTAATAAATGGTATCGTAGAAAACGCAAATGAAAAACCTAAGCTACTCAAAGCTACATGGTCAGCATTTTCAAATATAGGTCTTCCGTCTATGGCATTTTCTACAACATTGGTTGCTAATTCACCCGAAAGCTCTAACACGTTATCTCCAACAACAGCTCTTTTCCAGTTTTGGGTTATATAGTCTTTACTATTAAGTAAAAATTCTTTACCAAAACCTGCACTTTTATAAGTTTTTATACCCCTTTGTAATATTGGGTTTGTTGTTAACGAAGTAAATACACCGTTTGCTAGACCATAACCAATCATTTTAGCGGTTTTTTCAACACCTCCTGTTTTCTTGCCAGTTACACTGTCTTCATAAGTTATATCTAAGCCTTTTTGCCCAGCAGTCCAGGCTCCTACAACATAAGGAGCTAATGTTCCTCCTGACGCAGTCATAGCTAAAAGCACGGGTGCTTGAGTAGTTATCTCTTGCATTACGAACTTAGAAAAGTTTCCTAAACTACTAAAAGCATCGTCCACAGCAACATCTGAAACAAAGCTGGATCTAATGTCATTTGTAGCTGTTTTATATTTAACAGCCAGCTCGTCAACAGCTATATTCATTGCTTGACTAACCGTAGGAATGCCCGCTGGAGCAGAGTGTTTAACAAGAGTGTTTGTTGCGTATAATAAACCTGTTGCAATATCTGCGACACCTAAGCCAAAACTTGTAGCGTATTTTTCGGTTAAATTATAATCTAATTGAGCAGCCTCTAATGCGGGCTGTAATTTTTCGTATTGATCACCAAGCTCTGTGCCTCTTTCATATAGTTTATCTAGTGCTGTTGAGCTAGCATTTAATAAAGCACTTTCTGATTGTATCTTACTTAGCTGGTTTTCGGTAATTTTTACACCGGCTTTGGATACTAGCATTTGGCTTCCGTCTTGAACTCCAAGTTTAAGCACGGAGCCATCAGAAAGCCTTATATCTGTTTGATTAATTTTTTTGCCTTCTAAATAGTCTTTAGCAATACGTACCGAATTAGATGTTTTTTCAGCTGTATCTAATTCTGTGCAGAACACTATGCTGTTTACTTTAGACTCTTTAGATATTTTTGATTGCTTAGTAAATAGTCCACTAAGCAACGCACTTTGGGTTTTCTCTTCAATTCCTGCTTTCAAATAGCGAACGCTTCCTATAGCATTTGGTCTGGTAGACTCTATAAGGTCTTCAGTTTTCTTTTTAGTTAACTCAACCCTTTTATTCGCTATTATATTAGCATAGGCCATTTGAGTACTTTGATCAAAAAGTTCTTCAGGAGATATATCAGGGTTTTCTTTTTGTATAATTTCCCTTGCGGCTTGCAATTCGTCTTTATATGGAAACACCGTTTTCTTCACCATAACCCCACCTGTCCTGTTTCCTTGAAACTCCGATACCTCTTTTGGTTTAAATATAGTAGTGACATCCCCTGGTAGTCCGGCTTTTATAGATTCGTCTGAAACGTAAAGAGGGCCACCTGGTTTTGCTAAATTAAGAACTGCGCTAGCTTGGCCTGTTATTTTTGCAGCGGCATTGTAACTCAGATATTTATCACCAAAATCTGATAATATTTTAGCTGTTTCTTTTCCTGGTGTATTTTCATTAATTCGTACAGAAGATTTTTCCTGTGTATCAGGGTTTGTGTAAGTTAATATGGCGTTTTTACTTCGGTCTTTTGATTGAGTTTGTTGAACACCTTTTTTATCATACTCTATTGTAATATTAGGGTCGGCACTAAATATATTTTCAAATAAATTTTTTTGTTCGTCCCAGTCTGTGCCTTCTAAGCTTTCGCCATAGCTTTCAATATCTTGTATAATGCTCTGCCCTTCTTGTCCCGCGGTAACATCAGCTGAAAGTACTACTTCTTCTAAAGCTCCCCCACTAAAACCATCTTCTATTCTAGCGTTTGGAAATTTGTCTATGTAAGCATTAAGCAAGGTTTCATTAGTGACACCTTCTTTTATGCCTTTGTTTTCACCATTGCTCCACTGATATATTTCAGAGCTTATATCCCCACTAAGTTTTATATCTCCGTTTCTGATAGACGACACCACAGTGGCGGCATCGTATGATTGGTCTCCTATTACTACACTTTTGTTTACTAAATCACCATCTATTATAGGTGAATCCAAGGAAGTATCTTCCGACGGTAATACCATATCGTCTTGTGCTACAGTTTCCGACACCGCATCCGCACTCTCTACAGGGTCTTTTGTAAAATCCTCTTCAACTTTAGGTACTTCGCCTGAGATTACTTGACTGAATGCGCTTTCTGGTGCTTTACTAACTTCAGGTCCTTCGCTGATATCAAAATCTGGCTCCTCCAGTAATTCTATAAAATGGTTATTAGCTTCCGCTTCAGCTATTCCTTTATCTTTTTCAAATTCTGTTTTAAAGGTAACTTCTTTGCCGTTTATTCTATATCTCCACATATATTTTTATTTAATTTGTTTTGTAAGCTAATATTTTTTCTCTAAGGTCTTTAGCTTGTTTTTCTTTTAAAGGCGTTGTTGCTTTTATAAAATTATATATACCGCTATTAGTGTTTAAATCATAATATACTTTATCTAAATCTTTTCCACCTTCTGATTCTTTAACCTCAAAATTAGGTTTACCTGTTTTGGTTATAGTAACAATGCCATTATTAAGCTCCATACCTACTGGCGTATAATAACCGCTCTTTATTCTTACAGATCTATTAGGTCCAATGTTTAACATAGTGGCAATAGCTTCATCTTTAGCTAGCCCTTCCGCCGCAGCTGTGTCAAAATCAGAAATATAAGATTCATATAGCTCTATAGATTTTTGTGCTGTCATTGTTTTATCAGGAGAATACTCTACTTTAGATCCGGTAAATTGAACAAAATCATAACCTGTTATTTCGCCGTTTTCAACCTTAGGCCTTGCTATTAAACCTAGTTGTCCTGCCGCTTGCTGATTTACCGCAATAGTTACTGCTTTTGCTGCGTCTTCATCCCCGTTTTTAAACAGTCTAGCTGTTTCTTCATCAATTCCTAATTGATTTGTCATTGTAGCCATATAGTTAGGCTCTCCTTTTAATACTTCTAAATTAGCTGTAATTGCTTGTACACTTGCTAATACTTCGGCATTTCCAGCAGAATTTATTTTTTGGTATTTATTAACTGTGTAATCACCATTCCACTTTCCATTCTCCATAACTTTTACTTTCTCTTGCATAATAGATGGAGTAGAGGTTACATTTCCGTCTGCATCAAAACCTTGTGTGTGAGTAAATTGTTGCTTTATTTTGTTTCCATTTAACATAGCTTTTTTAGCAGCGGCAGTGCCTTCGGTTAAAACTTGATTTATATCTTCCGTAAGACTGTAATCACTAGAATTAATTGTATCAAGGCTTTGCGTAATACTACCTTCCCCTTCACCCCATGTGCCTGTTAAAGAAACCGTATTGTCATCGTTCAACACCATCTTTAAAGAAGTGCCTTTTGCGTTATTTAAAGCTGCTCCCCATTGTATAGTGTCGTCAGCCTTGCGATCGCCTATCTTTTTATATGTCTTGGTGTAACCTATTACAGTATTGCCTCCTAACCTAGTTTTAGCAGCATCTTCTCCTAATTCTCCAACTCTAACAATAGAGGTATTTATTTTACTAAGCTGGGATTTAGCCTGGACCATTTGATCGCGCAAATTTTTAATCTCTTGGTTAGTAAGTGAATTATCTGTTCGCACGCTTCTTTTTGCGTCGTAATACATTGTATTAAAATGCGCTTGTGCCTTTCTAACGCTAGCCACATACGCTTCTCCCCCTTTAATTTGGGTTTCATTTAGCTTTTCTAAATCCGCTTGCTGATCTTCATCTATCCTAAAGCCAATATTAGCAAGTCTTTTATTTTCTAAGGCATTTGCTTTTCTTTGTTCATTAGCTTTAAGCATAAAAGCTTTAGTAATAGTTGACATACCCGCTGTTAACGATTGGGCTAGAATAAGCCCCGATTTGTCATCAATTATTTTTGGATCTCTATAACTCATGTTTTATATTTTCTTAAATTCTACATCTAGCTGGGAATAATCAACTTTATCAAATCCATCATTTCCTTTTGTAACCGCTTCTTTTGGTATTTCATCGGACATTACCCCACTGTAAGTCCCTTCCCCAAAATTTTTATCTATGTATTCAAAAGAATATATATTTAATCCAGAAGCTGATTCACCTATTTTTACTATATTAGTTTTTAGCCTTCTGTCAGAATTTACATCTTCTGACCCCCCGCCATTTGGTGGTGGATCTACGTTCGTTACACCTGATTGACCTATCTTAGCGGCTGCCATTCCAGCTACCCCTTGAATAACAGAGCCCATAATTGCCGCACTCTCCATTCTAGCGTTAGCTGCATTTTGCGCGGCTTGCGATTGTATGCCGGACATTCTGTCTAAAGTAGCCATATCTCTTGTTTCTTGAGCACCAAACACAAATTGTGCTCCAGCAGCCTCTGCCCCCTGTATTCTAGCAGCCTCAGCCATTTCCATTTGTGTAAGCTGCATTTCTTTAGCTTGCAATGCTTGTTCTCCTTGCGCTCTTAGCTTTTCATTCTGAGCTTCTTGCGCCTCTATATTTGCGGAAACTTCTTTCTTACTAGCTCTAGCCGCTTGCGCTAGCGCGGTAGCTCCTCCGGCGCTTGCCCCAGTAGCCTGTAGTGTGTCGAGCGTATTTGCTAAAGCAATATCTGTTTGCTCCATTTGAATCTCAGCGGCACCTGTAGCCACACCTAAATTAGCAAATGGATTTGAAAGATCATTTCGCATCTCCTCAATCATAGGAGCATTTGAAGTAACATTTTCATAAGGATTTATTATTTCCTGTCTATTTTGTTCAAATTGCTGCATTTCTCTAGCAATTCGTTCGCGCTCTCTTCGAGCCATTTTTTCTTGTTTTTTAGCTCTACTACCCCCAATCATACCACCGATGACGGTTATACTAGCGCCTGCTACCATTGCCCAACCCATATTATTATATTTTTATATTGTTATTTTTTTTACTAAACTTTTTTGATACTCTATATACTTTTCCTTGTTAGTAGTTACTGTTCTACTTTCAATAAGGTCGATGTCTTCTGTATTGTCTTTATTTTCATGCACATTAATCCATATTGTGTCCGTTATTGCATAACCTATTTTTTGCGTTCCTGGCTTTGACACTATTGTTAAGGGGGCTTGCAACAACTCCACTCCGTTTTCTTCAGTTAGCACTATAATAGAGCCTTGCACTAAAAAATTATGATGCCTATGTTTGTGTATTTTTCCCACAATTAAAGTACCTTCGGGTATTGTTAATTCTCTAGCATATATGCCTGGGGAAAACGAGTGTTTAACAGGAAGATCTACATTATCAGTCGTAGGGTCCATTAAGAAATTTTTAATTTCCTCCATACCTTCGGCTATTGTAGGTCTTAATTTATTTAATTCTTTATTCATTTAATTTAATTATGATGATCGTACAAATCCTGTGCTTACTGCAAATAATTCTTTTTTACCCGCGTTTACATTACTAATACCCATTTTAACTTCTCCAAAGAATCCTTTTACTCCCGAAGATGATCTTCCGAATACAACTTCGCCATTTTGAGAAGTGGTATCGTTTACAAGATCAGCATAGTATTTATCTTCTTTTAGTTTAAATCTATTTATTAACAATGAGTTTTGCATTTCTTCTAACGTTGTAGAAAAAACTGATTCAGATATTGACAATGCACTATCTGTATTAGTTATAAAAGTTCTCATTCTCCAACCAGTATCACCCTCGTAATTTATTGTTTGGAAGTTTTTAACCATAGATGGGGCTCCGTTAAATACGAATGTTACAGTTGAATTGTATGTTGTACCGTAAAACGTAGCTCTTGAGCTGGAATTATTAGGTAATGTGTAATGCTTATATAGTTTACCATCGTTAGTGGTAAAAAAGTCGTTATTTAAACTTATAACTTGAGTTGGATCGTAATCAAAAAAACTCGTCCAGCCTTTTGATCTTTCATCAAATGCTAAAGTTTCTTTTCCAGCCACTAAACCTTTAGGTATTGATAACACATATTGTTTATTATGAGCATCCCAACCACCTACTATATTTGAATTTATGTTTGTTGTTGGTCCTGCTGTTGATAATGTATCTCTAAAGTAATCGGTCATACCGTAATCAGAGATTACTGTAATGCCATCCATTGATAACCTACAAACAACATTTTGATCTCTATCTGTAAAGTACTTTCTATAACCATTTACAGCAAAGGATCTAGGATCTGTACTTATTCCGTATTCACCTGCGTAAGCTACATTCTGCCCTATAACTAATGGTCTTGTTGTAACTGTAGCATTTCCTTCAGCTGAATATATTGCATCTTTATCAATTAAAGATTTACTTACTTTACTTTCCTGAAATATTATTAAGTTAGTATCTTCTGCATATAACTTTTGTACCGAGCCATTAGATGGGTCTATAGTTCTAGTTATATCTTCACCTACAGAAAATTGATTGGTTTGGTTAACACCTGTTCTTGAATTAAATATACCTGAATGTATAAGCGAACTAAATCTATGTGATTGATCTGGTTCATCTTCTACTAAATAAGCTTTAACTCCGTAATCTACCGATGTGTTATTATAGCCCCCTCTAATTCTAGATTCCTCTATTAGCCAATCATCATCGTTATCTCCAGTATAAGCCGAAGGTACCTGATCAAAGTTTATTATTTTGCCAAAATTTATAGTTGGAGTACCCGTAATAGTAAATGAAGGGGCTTGTCCGGCTATAAAGGATGTATTGCTAACTCTTTCTTTAATGTAACTTGAAAATGTATTAACTCCATCAACTATAGTAACTTCCTGACCCACCTTCATTTCAGAAGCAAGTACTAAGCTTACGGTAAAAGTATCACCTACATTAGAAACATAAGTAGTTGTTGATGGCACTACGTCAACAACGCTTTTAATCTTTTTTAACCAAAAAGTATTAAAGTATTTTAATTCTATAACTGTTGCCATTTATATTAATTTTTATGTATTCGCAGAGTGCCTAAATTTCTATTAAATTCTGTGTTGTTGGTTGTTTGTCTAGCACTAACACCAGAAATACCTGTATTTATTAATTTTTTACCATTAACCGTATCGTAGCCTACCACCCATTGTACGTTTACATTTGAAGCAGGACCTCCACCTGAATCTGGATATGCTGGTAATGGAGGATCATTCAGCGTAGTCCAAGAATCTAAGGTTGAGCCAATTGTTCTTAATAACCTAGTATTTATATATGGTAATGAAGGAATATAAGGTGTAAAATTAGTTGCTCCTGTGTAAAATTCATTAACATAATCCCCATAAGGGCTTCTTGCGTAAATAGACCCAACACTTGCAACATTATAAGCTACTGAATCATTGCTTTCTGTAGATCTTCTATATTCAAATAAATTACCGGGTCCTCCATTTTCAGTTACAGCGTTTTTGCCTTGCCAAGGAACACATGTGGGATACTCCAGGTCATCAGCTATTACCCAAAATCTAACTAAGCCATTAGCCTTTGTATTTGGCATTCGTTGAATAATATTATCTGCAACTATTGCATATTCTATACCATCTGCACCTGCCACAATAGACCCTGATATATCAAAGTCTTGGTAATTAAATGCTCTTATTGTTTGTACCCAAACATCATCTGGTCCGTAATCTAAAATTAATCTATCCACAGGTACGGTAGCGGCGGAAGAAAAAGTATAATCTTGTACAATTTCAGGCCCATCAAAGGTAGGACTTGCAATAGATGTTGGAAATGCAACTTTATTTGACTCGGCGCTTCTTGGTATAGGCTTCCATTCTGTTTCTCCTAATGTTCTATAATAAAAAGTAATAAGGGGTGTTTTGAATAAGTTTATGTTTGCAGTAGATCCATTGTAGGGTGAAAAAGTGTTTAAACTAAATGATATAGTACCAGTTCTATGACAATCTGTACCTATTCTATAATTAACAACGTTTATATTTTCGCCGCTGCTATTTGGATTTTCAATGCCGTTGTCAAAAAATACATTGTTATCATTTATCCCTCCAGGTGTTAAATTTGTTGCTGAAACATAGTAAACACAAGCAACTTGCTGGTCAGTATTAAAAGGACCAACAACACCCGTAGCTGGATCAATAACTTCAGCAGGAGGAGGTGAAGCTGGCGTAATTGTACAAGTTGTACTAAGTGCCCCAGTATTAACGGTCGCTGGTTCCATTCTTATTTCTACAGCCTGCTCTGCATACAATGAAGTATATCCTGAAGCAGCGTTTGCGGAAGTACCAATGCTGTTAGCATCCGACAATCTTACTGTGATATTATATACGGATAAAGGATTCCCCGTAAAGTCTGAATCAGGAGTATCTTGCGTTAGCTCACCGCTATTAGGATCCATTGTCCAGTTATCTGGTATGACTGAACCACCTGTGCCTTCAAACGTAAATAATAATTGTTCTTTTTTAGGGTCTCCTGTTAAAGAAGTCCCGTTCGCAATCGTACCCCAATCAGCTGCCGATATCAACACACTGCTATTTATCGTTTTAGTTCTATTTGCGATAGTGCTAAAGCTTGGCTGTAAGTTTTTTAAAGCACCGATACCGCCTATTTCGCCACCTATTTGAATACTGCTTATATCTCCTGTTGCTGTAGTAACTTTAATAACAAAAGTATAAATATCCACTAAAGGGCTTGATTGAGTGTATACTATTCCTTCTCCGGTATATTTTAATTGAAATTTACCTTGATTTGGACCGCCTGTTGCTCCTGCAACTAGCTCAAAGAATCCAACATTCTCTCCAACGCCATTAGTAGCAGATATAAGTTCTGCTGTAGGGTCAGCAACGTATGTTGCGCCCTGGTTATCCAACGGTTGGAAAAATGCTGTAACAGCTGTACCATTTGTTGTTGCTTCTGTAAAATCCCATCCAATTGCTGTAAACGCAACGGCCCCTGTATTACTTGAGGCTATATCTGCATTTAAGTCAACTATTAATCCCTCGGATGTAGATTCCCAATATAAATCAAGATTTGATTCAAATGGAGCTGTTTCATATACAGCTAAAAAAGGAACCATATTATAAGGTATTCCGGTACTAGCTGTATTAATATTTGTTGCTCCTATAGATTTTTCAGTAGTAGATATTCTAGCTATTAACGGGTTTGTATCAATTTGGTAATATACTAAATTACCGTTTCTAGGTTTAGAGCCTGAATCGTCGGACAGTTGATTATATCGCATATCTAAATCCTCTGCTGTAGCTATCGTAGTAGCAGTGTGATCAATAGCATTTTTGCCTGTTGAAATTAATCTAGGATAGTACTGTTCG
>Ga0206126_10004978_pt1 | contig 12448 bp, 10 predicted proteins | sample Helgoland_Spring_5_FD_148621 | JGI IMG/M metagenome (GOLD analysis project Ga0206126, IMG submission 148621) | Pelagic subsurface seawater microbial communities from Kabeltonne, Helgoland, North Sea - Helgoland_Spring_Bloom_20160412_1 | ecosystem: Environmental > Aquatic > Marine > Epipelagic ...
CATGTGAATCTGGTTGCCATTGATGTCAGCACGAACAACTCGTGCAGTCGCTTGTTGGGCTATGGCCGTTGTAGAACCACAAAACAAAGCGAAAATTAAGACACAAAAAGCGGCTAGAAATGAGAAAGAGTTCTTCATCAGTGATAGTTTGAGAGCCTAAATATAATCATTTAACTAATAAATAACTATTTCCATCGAAAATAATTGACCTGTAGTTTTCAACATTTTACGAAATACATTTACCGAATGCTTCAGAAAAGCAGGTTAAGATCGAACCGACCCTATTGCAAAACATTAGAAATAAAAAAATCCGAAAAGCAAATCAATGACAGACAAATCGCACGGACGCCCCTTCCGCGACTTTTAGCACCCATTCACCTTGAGGCAAATAGAGACCAACAAATGGTCCTTTTCCAGAACAAAAGAGAGCGCCTGACGCAGAATAAATCAACCATGTTTGCTGACTGCCGATTCCAGAACTGGAAATGTTTCCTTTGGAAGGGTTGGGGTATACATGGAGCCTCATAGCACCAATTCGTTCATCATTCACTCCGGTTCCAGCTTGACATGCCAAGGCACACGATTCCATTGACTGGAATGAGTACACGCTGAAGTCCTGGCCATTGACTTCCCATCCACATCCCGAGAGATAATGGCACGTTCCATTGATCAATGCTATACCCATCGCCATTTCGCAGGCACCAAAATCAACTTCACCAAGGTCAATGCAATCGCCCTTTGTTCCGGTGCACTCACCTTCAACAAAGGAGGTTACACCACCGAAAAAAGTAGCAGCACAATCGTTGGAATAGGTAACACCATCGCAACCGCATACGGGTTCCCAAATTGTAGGACAAAGGACATCAAGATCGATTAGGGTGGTGTCAACACATGATTGTGCTGTGGATTCAACACAAACGAATAAAAGAGATGGAACAAAGAAGATGAGAGCAAAGATTCGCATGGTTCCTGGAATTAAATTGGATTTTCGGGATTCAAAGAAGCCCTGTGAATTAGTACGGCTCCAACGGCACCTCCTATGGGCCCAAAAATTAAGCCCAGTGGAAACGCTAGAAAAGGAATGGTCATGAACAAATAAAGCGGAAACCCCAGTCCCATTGGAGCAGCGCCGAGAGCGCGAGAGGACCGGAGTCCCTCCCGACTTCCCATACCGCGTCGCTCCCAAATGCAATCGAACATCGCCGCACCGTAGAACCACGATTCCAAAGCCACGAACGACAGCGGTGATAAAACAGCTACCAGCGGTGCAAGAAAAGGGATAAAGAGTGCGACTAGAAAGCTTCCAATGCCGAGAATCCCGCCCAAGGAAACTTCGACCAAAAACAGCAGCGTTGCAGATTTGACACCGCGAATCGCACCCTTGAAGAATAATCCCCAGCTCCACGAAGGTTCTGAATCTGCATCTCTCACCGCTGACGCACGCTCGGACAACATTGCAATCAATGGACCCAAAACTGCCAAAACAAAAAACTTGGTGACCTTCATGTTTAGAAGCAATGCCAAAGCTGCGAAAAGAATCTGCAACACTGGATCCAACCCCTGGGCAATTATCAGCTTCAGGAGCCTTGCACCCCTCGACCAAAAAGAACCGTCGGAAGTCATTGCTGAGGACTGCCAAATTTCAAGAAAAGACGACTCGAGGGTGGCTTCTCGCAACAGGGCCAAAGAATACCACCAAGCGAACGCCATACCGCCCCATGCAACCACAGCGGTAATGGCAAATAAGAAGACCCACGACTTCATACCATGCTGTTGCATGAATCGGAAACTCATCCAAAATGCTCGCCAGCCCTCCAAAAAAGATGGTTTACCCCGCATGATGTCAAAGCTACGTTGTTGGCATCAAATTACTCCAGCCGCTCCAACCGAGCTTCCATTGAAGAAATTGCATCATGCGAATTCATTTCATTGCCATCGGAGGAAGTGCGATGCACAATCTCGCATTGGCTCTTGCCGATGCGGGTCATCAAGTCAGTGGTTCCGACGATCAAATTTTAGAGCCTTCAAAAAGCAGATTGCAGCAGGCCGGGTTGCTTCCCCAAAGAGAAGGCTGGGACCCCGGGACCATCACCCCTCAATTGGATTGTGTGATTCTGGGAATGCATGCTCGTCCAGACAATCCGGAGTTGACACGCGCCCAAGAATTAGGAGTGACCATCCAGTCATACCCTGAATTCCTCTTCAATTCAACAAAAAACGATCACCGCATCGTTATCGGAGGTTCACACGGAAAAACAACCATCACTTCCATGCTCTTGCATGCTTTTAAATGGAACAAAAAACCGGTGAATTTCATGGTCGGCGCTCAACTTGATGGTTTTGACCGCATGGTTCAATTGGACCCTAAGGTGCAAACGGCTGTCTTTGAAGGCGACGAATACCTCAGCTCTCCCCTTGATCGACGCCCGAAATTTTTCTGGTACCAAGCACATTGCACCTTGCTCTCCGGAATTGCTTGGGACCACATCAATGTTTTCCCCACGGAAGAAAATTACATTGAACAATTCGATACCTACCTGAAAACCTTGGCTCCAAATGCAACTTTAGTATGGTGCGAAGATGATGAACACCTCGTGAAAGTCGTCCGACGAACCAATCGGAAGGACCTCAAGCTCATCCCGTATCGCACGCCTGAGGCTACCCTCAAACCAGACGGAAGCAGCCAGGTGCACTGGAGCGATGGCAAGCGATCTCAAACACCACTCATTGGTACCCACAATGCTGCCATGATGAGCTTCACGGGAGCTTCAAGGCGACTCGAATTATTGAAAGAAACCGAAAATTTCACTGCTTTTCGGGATTTTGCTCATGCACCATCGAAACTGCGAGCCACCACCAATGGCGTCAAAGATGCCTTTCCAAAACGTCACCTGACGGCTGTTTTTGAATTGCATACTTTTTCAAGCCTGAACAAGGAGTTCCTGCCCACGTATCGATCTGCACTGGCTCGGGCAGACACGCAAGTGGTTTATTATGACCCAGAAGTGCTCAAGCATAAAAACATGCCCGAATTAAGCGCTTCCTTCATCGCACAATGCTTCGGCCATTCGGAGCAGCTTGTTATCATTGACTCCAAAACAGAACTACAAGCTTTTCTCAATGACCAATATGCAGAAAACCGCGTCTTGCTCTTGATGAGCTCTGGATGGTTTAGCAAAGTGACTCCGGACTGGCTCGATTGAAAGCACCACTGCAAAGAGCAACCGCAAATGAAGCCGTCAACCCAACCCCACGTCCAGTGACATCATGACCAGAAAACCACCGATGAATCCCAACGTTGCGAAGTCGGTATACTTGTCCCGCTGGGTTTCTGGAATCACCTCCTCTACCACCACGTAAATCATCGCACCGGCGGCAAATGCCAGAGCATACGGAAGAATCACCTGCATCTGCATCACGGCGATGGCACCAATGGCCGCAGCTATGGGTTCTACGACTGCTGACAATTGACCGAACCAAACGGATCGCAATGGACTAACTCCCTGACGACGCAACGGCATACTCACTGCGAGCCCTTCAGGAAAATTTTGAATCCCGATACCAATGGCCAAAGCCACGGCCGCTCCGACCGAAGCCCCATCCAATCCTAGCGCCGCCGCACCAAAAAGGACACCCACTGCTAATCCCTCTGGAATGTTGTGCAGGGTAATGGCCAGCACGAGGAGTGTTGATCGGTGCCAATCCGTTCTTGGCCCCTCGGCCTCGTCTTGCCGAAAGTTGATGTGCAAATGCGGCGTGAACTTGTCCAAACCAAAGATAAACAGCGCCCCCAACCCAAAGCCAATCGAAGCGGGAATGACTTTGGCGAATCCCTCGCCCCCGGACATTTCAATTGCAGGAGAAAGCAACGACCAAAAACTTGCCGCCACCATTACACCTCCGGTGAACCCCAACATACTATCAAACCATTTCCGATGCATGTCTTTGAAGAACAAGACCAGCGATGCTCCAGCAGCCGTCATGAACCAAGTGAAAAATGTCGCCAAAAGCGCCGCTTCGAGCGCGCCAAGTTCAGACATAAATGCTACAAGCTCGTTCATGATTCTTGGTTTTCATTACCTCGGTTGGTCGGGATGGCTTCCACCAACAATTGACCCGCTACTTCCCTCGAGACTCGGATCGGAATTCCTTGATCGTCCTTCCACTCCCAACTTCCATCAAATGGAAAAAAATCCATGACTTCAAAATGCTTTCCCAATTGGATTTTAAGGGCGTCCAAGTGACGTAAAAAATCCGAGGCACTATTGGATACACCGCGAACGGTAAACTTTTGTTTCCGTGTTAATGCATCGGCTGAAAACACCCGCTCATTGCCCTTCCAATCACCATTGGAATCAGGAATGGGATCCCCATGCGGGTCGGTGGAAGGACAGCCCAGAAAGGCATCCAAGCGGTTGGTGAAATCGACATCGCCAATGTGTTCGAGCTCTTCCGCCCACTGGTGCACCGCATCCCACTTGAATTGCAGCTTTTCAACCAAAAACACCTCCCACAACCGGTGCTTTCGAATGGTGGAGATGGCAATCTGCCTTCCTTTTGCCGTCAATTTCGCTCCTTGATACGCCGTATACTCAACCCAGTCCAATTCTGTCAATTTGTGCAGCATTCCCGTGACTGCAGCTGGTGTCGCGGCGAGTTTTTCCGCAATGGCTTGGTTGGAGGCAATGCCATGCTCATGCTGCAATTTGAATATTGCTTTGAGGTAATTTTCTTGGCTAATGGAACCGGATCTTTTCATTGGAGCAAAAATAAATATTTAACCTCGCCTAAACAACTACTGGCTACGAATTGAATTGAAGCAATGTTCGCTGACCATTGTTGATGTATTTTGCCCCATCAATCACACCTATACATCCCATGCGTTTTAAGCCATCTACGAAATCAATCATCGGGCTGATTGGCTTTGCCAGCCTTGCATATGCAATCTGGCGGTTCAATGAGCTGGTCGGTTATCTGCTTATTTCAGTGGCATTGAGTTTCATAGGAAGACCATTGGTACTCCTTCTCCAGCGAATCAAATTGCGCGGCAAACAATTACCATCTTCCATCGGTGCAGCCATGGCCCTCGCCTTCATGGTCGGTCTTTCCATCGGTTTAACCCAATTATTCGCCCCCCTTTTCGCGGAACAAGCCCAGGCGGTGCAAGGAATGAATGAGCTCGGAATGGAACGCGTAGCAGACGAAACGCTATCTTGGATTGACCAGAATTTGAGTTGGCTAAACTTAAGTGGAAACGATCAGCCCAACAGCCTTTTCTTATTGGAACAAATTCAGGGCTTTGTGAAGCTCGAGGGGATTGGAAGTTTTTTCGGAGCCTTGTTGCAGAGCGTGGGGAATGGATTTATAGCCGTGTTTTCCATTTTATTCATGACCTTTTTCTTCCTCAAGGATGGCGCGCTCTTTCGAAACATGATTGAGGCCGTGACCCCGGACGAACTCCTCCCCAAAACCAATTCCATCATGGACCGAACAAGTGCATTGCTCACGCGGTACTTTGGCGGTCTAGTCGTCCAAGTTGCCATCATCACTACAATTGTTTCGCTGGGCCTGAGCATCATCGGCGCACCGAATGCTTTTCTGATTGGATTTATGGCAGGCATCTTCAATCTCGTCCCTTACATCGGCCCCATGGCAGGAACGTGCCTTGGCTTGCTTTTAATTGCCACCTCATCCCTGTCCGTTCCTTCTGAAATGACGGGGATATTTCTAGGGAGTTTGGGGGTATTTGCCATCGCACAATTGGTGGATAATTTTTTTACGCAGCCAGTCATTTTTGCCAACCGAGTGCATGCACATCCGCTCGAAATCTTCATTGTGATCAGCATCGCTGGAAACCTAGCCGGTGCGGCAGGTATGGTTTTGGCCATTCCGGCCTACACCTTGTTTCGAATCGTAGGCCAAGAATTATTCAGTGGTTTCAAGGTCATTGATGAATTGACCAAAAACCTCGAAGGATAAAGAAGAAATAAGCCGCAGAAATCCTGTGGAGCGTTCGCCCCTCGCGGCGCTTGCTTAAAGTTCTTGAAAAGATGTTCACAACGGGTCGTCCCAGTGACGTTTGGAGCTAACTTTGAATCCCGTATCCATTATTTAGTTACGGGCATGTTTCCTACTCCTACCGATTCCCCAGCAACCGCTGCAACCTCTGTCCATTCGGAGACCATTAGAAACAGCCGTTACATTTTTGTGACGGGAGGTGTGAGTTCGAGCTTAGGAAAAGGCATCGTCAGTGCATCTCTTGCGAAACTGCTACAAGCACGCGGTTATTCGGTGACCATTCAGAAACTAGATCCTTACATCAATGTAGACCCTGGTACGCTGAATCCTTATGAGCATGGCGAGTGTTTTGTTACCGTCGATGGAGCAGAAACAGACCTCGACTTGGGACACTATGAGCGCTTCCTGAACGTGCGCACTTCCCAGGCCAACAACATCACCACAGGCCGCATTTACCAATCTGTCATCGACAAGGAAAGGCGCGGTGAATACCTTGGGCGGACCGTGCAAATCATTCCGCACATTACCGATGAAATCAAACGAAGTGTGCAGATTCTGGGCGCCGAGTCCAACTATGACTTTGTAATCACTGAAATTGGCGGCACGGTGGGTGATATCGAGTCCCTTCCTTACATTGAAGCGGTGCGGCAAATGAAATGGGAATGTCCCGAAGAGACATTGGTAGTGCATTTGACGCTCATCCCTTACCTCGCTGCGGCAGGCGAGCTCAAAACCAAGCCAACCCAGCACTCGGTCAAACAATTGCTCGAGTTTGGGGTACAGCCCGACATTCTAGTCTGCCGCACCGAGCATTCGTTGACGGAAGCCATCCGCAGCAAGGTGGCCCGATTCTGCAATGTCGCATCAAATGCAGTCATCGAGAGCATAGATGCAGAAACCATCTATGATGTGCCGCTGTTGATGCAATCCGAAAAATTTGATGAAGTTGTGCTTCAAAAGCTAGGAATGTCCTTCGAAGACACCCAGCCTGACTTGACGACTTGGAAGCAATTTCTCCATCACCATAAGAACCCAAAATCCACCGTTAAGATTGGATTGATCGGTAAATATGTCGAGTTGAAAGACAGCTACAAATCCATCGCTGAATCGCTTATTCATGCCGGTGCCAAGCTGGAAGCCAGGGTTGAAATTGAATGGATTCACAGCGAATCAATAATGGCCAAAAACGCCCATGAAACCCTGCAGGGATTGGACGGAATACTGGTGGCTCCTGGTTTTGGTTCTAGGGGCATTGACGGGAAGATTGAAACGATCACCCATGCGCGCGAACAAAACATCCCATTCTTTGGAATATGCCTTGGCATGCAATGCGCCGTCATTGAATTTGCGCGCAATGTGCTTCATTTGGAAGATGCACATTCGACGGAGATCAAGGAATACACCAAGCATCCCGTTATCGACCTGATGGCGGAACAAAAAAGCATTCAAAACATGGGTGGAACGATGCGCCTCGGAGCCTACCCATGCGAACTGACGCCGGGTACCAAGGCGCTCGAGGCATATGGGATAACGCCCATCGAAGAAAGACACCGTCACCGTTACGAATTCAACGATGCGTACCTCGAACAATTTGAATTACACGGCATGATCGCTTCGGGTAGAAATCCAAACTCCGGATTGGTCGAAATGATTGAAATCCCGGAGCATCCTTGGTTTGTCGCGTCGCAATTCCACCCGGAATATGCGAGTACAGTCGAAGCGCCTCACCCCCTCTTCATCTCGTTTGTCGCAGCATCGATCAAAAACCGAACGACCACTCGCAGCCCTAAGACAGAGCATGCGAAGAAAAACCCTAATTGACCTCAGCGCTTAATCTGCCCGCTTGACGGTTTGGTCTTGTTCCACTCTCTCGGACTTATAGAAGACAACAAGAATCCCAGAAATAAGATGGCGACCACACCTTGTTGCAACTCAAAAAGACTTTCCACCGTTCCGTTCAAGATTACTGCAGCTGTCCATATGGCCAATTGCCATCTACCGACTTGAACGGCCTTCCATCCCAGCAGCACAAACCCAAGAAACAGTCCGGTCATCGCCAACCATCCGAGCCGGACGCCGATTTGCAACCAAACGCTGTGCGGATTCATGTTTTTATTTTTGGCGTACCGAGAACCATCGCGTTCGTAAATAATGGCCAAAGAAGAAGCAACATCGCCAGTTCCGACTCCAAAGGGATGATGCGAAAGAAGCTCCATAGATGCCTTCCATGCTTGCATGCGTCCTCCCGTCGAACCGGTCTTGAGTTCAGGAATTGTTGCTGAGGAATTTAACGCTGGAGAGGTTGCTTTCGCGTCAGAAACACCCTGCTCGCGACTTCCTAAATAGTGCTGAAATTCCTGCATTCGTCCACCGTCCGCCCAAGCCGCTCCCAGCAACAACAAAACTCCAGAAGCCATCAGCAGTCGTGCATCTTTGACAGCAGACTTGAAGCGGCGAATAATTTCAATGGCCATGACCAACAATCCAACACCCCATCCCGCTTTCGAAGCCAACAAACCAATGGCCAATCCACCGACTACCATCAAGCCCCTTCCTTTGCGATCAGAGCGGGAACTCAACACGATACCCGTCGTCAGATAGAGCGCGATGTACGAAGGATGAAAAGGCCCCGCAAAACCATCGTAACGCAAGAGCGCAATGTCCTGCCACCAAAAAGCTTGAAAAAATCGCCAAGCCAAAAACGCCAACAACCCCCATTGAAATGACTGCACTGCACGGTTTTTCCAATGCTCATCCAACATGGCATTCGATTGCCAAAATAAAAGGGGCAGCAAGAAAAAACTAAATTTCACCTCCAGTGCAAACCAACCTTCCGCGGCGTTTTCCGTCCAAAGCATGCCCAAACACATCGCACAATAGCATGCCATGGACCCTACTGCGAGCCATTTCACAAAAGGGTCCAATGCCCGTCGTTCGAAGGACTTCTTGTTGCTGAATGAAATGGAAAGGATATGGATTGCGGCCACAATACTCCAAACCGCAAGTGTAATTGCACTGAGCCGCGGATGAACCGGCAGACAAAATGCCGTCAACGCTGGCATCCAACCCAACAATTGAGTGGAGGACGGAATCATCGCGTAAGTTTTACAGCATGTTCCCGCGGATTGGAGCGCAGGATTAAAAAACGGAAAATCCCCCGCCAATATCCCCATCCGTAACCAAAATGGATCATCGCATACGCCCGCAATATACCCAGCACATCCCGCATTGATTCCGACACAGAAATAGCAGAGCCCAATCCTGCGATCAGCCACAAAAGTCCAGCGCTCACAAAAATTGATGCGCCAAAGCCATCCCACATTTGATTCCAAAAACCAGCTAACTCCAGGGTCCAGCAAAGACCTGACACCCCGAGCAGTGCAATAAAAATTGCTGGAATGGTTTGACGCCAAGTCGTTATCGTACTGTGTTTCCTATTGACAAAAACCTTCCAATAGCCGTATTGGTGGTACTGTTTGAGCAACTTGTCGTAGGTGGAACGAACATGGTAACTGCTGCGAATTCTCGGGTCAAACCAAATGCGCCAGCCGGAATGCAGCAACCGATAATTCAATTCATCATCTTGATTGCGCACCAACGCCTCATCGAACCATCCAATCTCATCCAGCACCTCCTTTCGATAAGCGCCAAATGCCACGGTATCCACATGACCAGCAATGCCTCCGGTTCGGAATCGTGCATCGCCCACGCCAAACAACGTACTCATTGCCGCGCCAATTTGCCGCGAACGATCCGAACCGTGCACTTGCTCTACCACACCGCCAACGCAGCCCGACTCGGGGTGCGCGCGCAATAACTCCGCATTGCGCAAGAGAAAATCTGAATCAACTTGAGCATGCGCACCCAAGATGATAATGGTTTCGCCTTTTGATGCTTCAATGCCAGCGTTCAAAGCCTGAGGTGTGGTCCGCTTTGGATTGTCCACCCATCGGAATTGATCATGTTCCTGTTGCCAAAAATCCAGCCGTTCTCGAGTGCCGTCATCGCTTCGGCCATCGGCTATGATCACCTCCCAATCTTCGCCGGGATCGACTTGGTCCAATAAACTTTGAAGCGTCGAATCAATGTATCGCGATTCGTTCAGGCACGGAATGACAACGGAAATCATGCGCTTGTTTTAAGAATGAAGTCGTTCCAATTGTGCAACATGGTGTGCAATGTGTGCGGCATTAAAAGCGAGGGTGTCGGAAAGAGAGAGGTACCCTGCAAGTGGGTGTTTGAAGAGCTTCACGGTCCACCAATGCGAATCCTGAAACAAATGGTTCAATTCACTCCATGCTGGACCATGGCTCTCCCGCCACTCGTCAAAAACCCTCGCCGGCTCAGCAGCATCTCCAGCTGGAGAAATTAATCCACCTGTCGGATCCTTCCATCGTCGGTTGGATTCCAAGAGACGCATCAACTCGATGCCTGCCCGATCCGAATCCAAATCTGTCGCAGGCAACTCACTCGGTTTCGCATGCGACTTCTTCTTCAGATAACGCCAAAGCCCCCCTTCGGAAAGCTGCAAATGCTGAATAATTTCTGTGGCTCCCCAACTTTCCGGACTCCCCCTCTTCTTGTTTTCAGGCACCGCACCCAAAGCTGACTCAAACTTTTCAACCGCTTGAGTATGCTGACTCTTCCAGAACGCTAAGCTTTCCGCTGGGCGCAGCATTTCGATATGAGGAATGCCATCCTCGAGGTAGCCTTCACCTGTGCACACAAATCCAAACCCTTCATAGAATCGGATCAAGTACTGTTGAGCTGAAATTCGGATTCCCTGTCGGGGCCAATGGCGCTGACAGATTCGAATCGCGCGTTCCATCAATGCGCGCCCCAAACCTCCTCCCCGTGCCGTACGAATCGTCACCACACGGCCAATGCTTGGTTCCGCATACGACACCCCCGGAGGAACCATCCGAGCGGTAGCCAAAGCCGACTGGCCGTGCTTCGCATCCTCTTCCATCGCAATCAAATGAATGCATTGGACATCCTTGTCATCCAAATCTGGATAGACACAATCCTGCTCGACTACGAAAACATCGGAGCGCAATCGCAATGCTGCAAACATGGCCGACGAATCCCAATCGTCCCAGTTGGTTTCAATCCAATTCACGGGGCCAATTTACAATGTGAATGGCGGTAATATTCGTCCCGGTCCGCAGTACTTTCGCATCCATGGCCGCTACGAACATTTTATCCGTTGAAAACCTGAGCAAACGCTTCGGCGAAAGGCTTTTGTTTGATGGCATCACCTTTGGACTATCACAGGGGCAAAAAACCGCGCTTGTCGCCCGCAATGGAAGCGGAAAGAGCACCCTTTTGCACTGCATTTGTGAATTGGAGCCATTCGATGAAGGACGCATCAGTGTTGGTGGAGAAGTCCGATGGTGCATTCTTCAGCAGGAACCCCCTTATCGAAAAGACGAGAGCATTCTCGACAACCTCTACTCAGGCGATCTGGATGCAGTAAAGGCATTGCATGCCTACACCCTCTCCCTGCAAAACCCAAGTGACGAAGCGGCGAGTCAATTGGCCTATGACAACATGGACCGAACCCAGGCATGGGATTTCGAGGCGCGTGGAAAGGAAATCCTTGGCAAACTCAACCTTCACGATCTCACGCGTACGATGGGCTCCTTGAGTGGAGGCGAGCGCAGAAGGGTCGCGCTGGCAAAAGTGTTGATTGAAGAACCGGATTTGTTGTTTCTCGACGAGCCGACCAACCACCTTGATTTGGACATGATCCAGTGGCTGGAGAAATACCTCGCGCGATCCAAGATGACCCTATTGATGATCACCCACGATCGTTATTTCTTGGAAAATGTATGCGATACCATACTGGAATTGGATAACGAATCGCTCTTCCGCTACAAGGGAAATTACAGTTACTACCTCGAAAAGCGCGAAGAGCGCCAAGAAATCGCATTGGTCAATCGGGAACGAGCCCGAAGTTCTTTCAAACGCGAGCTCGCTTGGATGCGTTCTACCCCCTCCGCCCGCACGGGGAAATCAAAGGCGCGCATCGATCGCTTTTATGAAATTAAAAAGCAAGCCCGTATTCGACTCGAGGAAGACCCCATGAGCATCAAGTTAAATCCGCATCGGCTCGGGGGCAAAATTGTGGAGTTGCACAAAGTAAGTCAGGGATTTGGAGACCGAACCCTATTCAGCGGTGTCACGCACCATTTCAAGCGATTCGAGCGCATAGGTATCGTCGGAGCCAATGGTTCAGGAAAGTCTTCGTTGCTCGAATTGATTACCCAACAAGCCCATCCCAAAACAGGGAAGGTTGTGGTCGGAGAAACCGTCGTGTTTGGCCATTATCATCAATCCGGTGCTCAGTTTCCTGAGGGCATGCGTGTCATTGAGGCGATATATGAAATCGCAGAATTCATGCAATTGCAAGGCGGACAGAAAATCACCG
>Ga0206126_10004979_pt1 | contig 12448 bp, 8 predicted proteins | sample Helgoland_Spring_5_FD_148621 | JGI IMG/M metagenome (GOLD analysis project Ga0206126, IMG submission 148621) | Pelagic subsurface seawater microbial communities from Kabeltonne, Helgoland, North Sea - Helgoland_Spring_Bloom_20160412_1 | ecosystem: Environmental > Aquatic > Marine > Epipelagic ...
CATTATCAGATTTGTTTTATTCCAGGCTTGCTTCTGCAGCTAGTGGAATACTCTATCCGCTAATTTCAAATATGGAAGGCGGTACTAAAGAAAAGAAAGCTATTACTGTTAGCGTGTACATTAGAGTATCTTTATTGTTTGTAGCTTGTTATTTTTTACTATTTTTCAATTGGGATTTTTTGGTGATAGTTCTTTACGGAGCTGAATATCAAAAGGTAGGAGAAATAATGAACTACCTTGGAGTTGGTTCTGTTGTTTATTTCTCTACTACATTGTTAGTTGCATACCTTGGCGGTACCGGAACTGAAATATTTGCGGTTATTCCTCACCTACTATCGATAATACTTCAGATGATAACAATATTATTTTTTATTACTGAAGTGAGTTTGCTCTCGTTATCACTTTTATATGTTTTTTCGTTTACAACGTCATCGTTACTTTTGTTAATTATATTTTTTATACACAAAGAAAAAAAGCCCATTGATGTTTAAGAGTCACCTCAGAGATGAATTTTGGGTTAAGTCAGTAAGAATTCTTAACGAATCTTTTGACAAAGATAAAATGCATGCGATGGCTGTGTATGTGCACAGTTGCGCTTGAAGCACTGCGTGTAGACATGTTTTGCCCACTTTACCTCAAACGGCATTAATTCAATTTTAGAAAACAAAATTACAAATGAATAAATTGTAACGTACTACAATCTTAGATAGCATGACACCGCAACAAAGTAGAAGACGAAGTACTCACCAAGATAGAAATAATGCGTTGATATACTACGGACAGAAAAAATGGAATCGTTGAAGGATTTAGTTAATCAGATGTTAATAAAAAATATAGCAAAATCAATTTATTATAGAACCATTAAAAGGAGTTTGTTGCAGACTTTTAAACTATATAGGTCCTCTGATGAAGAAGATAAGTTTAAGCATATTATGGAAAGTTTAAATTACCTGAGAATAGCTGGAGATGGTGGAGAACTATTACCGCAAACCTATTTTGAGTTTGGTTGTCACTCGGGAAGGACTTTTAGTAGTGCAATCAATTCGACAAAGTTTTTAAAAATGAAAAACGCAAAATATTTTGCATTTGATTCCTTTGAAGGATTACCAGATACGACAGAAGCAGATGGTTACTTTGAAGTAGGGACTTTTTGTACTTCTGAGGACACCTTCAAAAAGATCGTAATGGCGAATACAAACGTCCGATTAAATCATGATAGTATCATTACAGGATTCTATGAAAAAAGCTTAATTACTGAGCACGCGCAAAGTTTACCCCAGATTGGGGTCGTCCACATTGATGTTGATCTCTACTCGTCAACCGTAAGTGTTTTAAAGTATTGTAAAGATCGATTAGTTAGCGGTTCAGTTTTGTTATTCGATGATTATTATTGTTACAACCCAGACAAGCCATCAGGCGAGTTGCGTGCGTTGAATGAATTTTTAGGGGCTAATAAAGAATTTGGTGTTATCCCTTGGAAAGCCTATTCAACTTTTGGCCAATCGTTTTTTGTGAAGAAGCTTTAACAAAGTGATGCCCTCATAGGAGCCATTGAAAAGGGCTGGTATTTAGAAAATTTAAATAGTTCAAATTTTCGTCACAGCTTATCCCAACCTATAACTATCGATAGCATACTTATGCTATTCGCTTGGTAAGAGAAGACTTGATTTATGGGCTGGGCCGTGATCGGGGGGAATAAACGTTATAGGTAAGATGCGGTTTCCGATGAAAAAAATAAAATGGAATTTAATTGTCTTGATATTCGTTGCATGTCGGATGTTTATTTCAATAATCTTTACAAGGGAAGTTTCAGAATGATTTATTCAGGTTGCGACTTGTGATCAAAAAGTTATCCGTGATGCTAAAAGTACTCCTCGGTGAAAGCTGGTTTTATTTTGTTATATATAAGGCTGCGTACCTCTTTAAGGTGCTGCTTATTATAAGGCCGAACATTTCCAAATCACTCAAGTCTTTAACTATAACGAAGAAAACTATTAATGAAGCGAAACCTTTGGTAGTTGTTCCTATCCTAGAGACAAATCACCACATGCATTTGCATATTTTGGGGATGGCAAAGGCATTTTCTGTCAGGGGCTTTGAGGTGCTAGTGATTGTTTGTGATGAATATCTACCCGCCTGTGAGATTAAGAATTGTAGAACACCATCAAATATTAATCCCTGCTTTCTGTGTAATAGTAATCGCCTGCATTTGTTAGATTTGTTTGGCCTAAAGACAGTGACCTTGTCGGTACTATTTTCGCAACTGAAAAACCCTGTTGAGTATGGCAGACAGGTTATGCAAGATTTTGGGTTAGATCAAGCGCGGCTTAGCATTGAAATAGAGGACTCGGTGACGAGGCATTTTTATGGAGCTGCAGGTTCCTATCCAGAAGAGGATGTTTTGTTAATAAGGCAAAAACATACCGACGTTGCGTATATGTCGCTGGCATTAGGGCGTTTGATGTTAGAAACTTATTCGCCATCTATTTGTTTTAATGTGATGAGGAATTATAGCGCCTGGGGCCCAATCTTTCATTTTTTTGAGTCGGTAGGGGTCGCGCCAATTACAATGACGTCCACAGCATTTGATTTTGGGTCCGTGCGACTTAACGACTCAGATCTATTTCGCCATAGGCGGACTTACGAAAGATTTCTTAGTCAGCGGGCAAATGCTGAGCTAAATGACGCTGAACGTAGTGCGTTAATGACGTTCTTAAATAATAGGCACTCAGGAAATGACAGCCTGATGAAAAAATGGAACTATTTTGATAGTTCAGAAATTGGATATGAGGGTGTCGATAAAAGTAAAAAGAATGTATTTTTGTTCACCAATGTACCTTGGGACGTTGGTCTAAGTGAGTTTGCAGGTCCCTTTGACGGAGTGCTGGATTGGGTTTATCAAACTATTGAGTATTTTAAAGATAACAAAGCGATTGATATATGGATTAAACCGCACCCAGCCGAGGTTCGTAGCACTTCTAAATCAGAGCAATCCGTGAGCGATTTTATTCGACAGAAGTATTCGAAGCTTCCAAGAAATGTCCACGTTATTGAACCCGAAAAGGGTATTAATACGTATGGTTTATTTAATTTTATCGATGTGGGGGTAATCCTCACTGGCACTTTAGGTCTAGAAATGGCCTTAGACGGCATTCCGGTAGTGTCTGCTGGGATTAACCCTTGCTATGGTCTTGGTCTGCTGTCTGAGCCAAAAGATATCGGAAGTTACTTTAGAGCAATTGAAGCAGACAGTAATGTGCAACCAGAAAAAACGCGACTGGAACTCTTCTGTTATTTTTATTTTATTCATCAATGTTTTCAATGGCCAATAAGCGATAGTTCTTTTGGTGATAATTTCTTAGGATTCAACTTTAAGAGAGTACACGAATTAGAAAAGGGCGAAATAGATAGTCTAGATGCTATTTTTGAAGAAATAGAACTTCTTATTGCTGACTACAAAGAAACAGCTACCGATATATAGCGAGAGAGATATGATTGCTGATTATAAAGCTAAAATTACGTTAGACAGTATTGCTTCTTACTCCCATTGGCCTGCTCGGCTACTTGGACTTGAACCATTTTCCAAAAAGCATAAGAGCCCATCAGAGGTTATGCGTGAATTTGGTGACGAAAAGTGGGGGGCTTTATTGGAAATGTTTTCAGGAATGTCTAATTTCACCCTAGCTAATGTTGAGGCGAAGGAAAAAGATCTTAAAGCGATAATTCCCAGTTTTGACACGCAATTAGGTTTCTATCTTGGAGAGTTAGGAAAATCTGACATCATAGTAATGAAATATATGGAAGACACGCTTAAGCCTTATTCTGATGGGGCAAGCTGTCTAGTTGAATTAGGCGCTGGATATGGGGCAAAAATATTAAATCTTTCGGATATTTTGTCACTAAACAGTCTTGATTTAATGGCCTTTGAGTACACGCAATCTGGTTGTGATCTGATAAATTTGGTCGCTAAAAATTCAAATAAAAATATTGACGTCGGTCAATTTGATTTCAATACCCTAAATTTTGATGGGATGCAGATACCTGAAAATGCAATTATTTTCACCTCCTATGCTATTCACTATGTTCCACAGCTGCGGGATGACTTTGTAAAGTTTCTTTGCCAATTCAAACCTAAGGTAGTCGTTCATTTTGAACCGTGTTATGATTATTTCGATCAGAAAACTATTCATGGACTTATGTGTCGACGTTACATGGAGCTTAATGGATATACCAAGAATATCGGATCCAGTATTGAGGCCGGCTGTAAGCAAGTAGGTGCCAATATTAAGGTTCAAAAAAACGTTCATGGTACAAATCCGTTCCTACCATTCTCTATAATTGAATGGGAACCGTCCTGAACAGATTTGGCATTTGACCTAGGTAAATAGCGTGGATATTAATCTCGATAACTTTGAGGGTTCGTAAACTATTATTTTGGTAGATTGGAGTTGGGTTAGATTTCTACTAATACGTAGAAATTTTAGAGGCCTTTACTTTCGAAATACGGGTAGAAATGTAATTTTGTACGAGGGTTACAAGCCTTAGGCTAAAAGACGTATGACGTGGGGCTAAGTTTTATAGGTGTTTTCTATGAATACAATATCTTAGATGTATTTAGTTATATTTGCAGCATGAGTACGCAGCGGTGTCTTTGTTTAGGCCACATTTTGGCGGTAGCTGACGTTTTTGTTGGATCCAGGAGTAATACCTTTGGGTGTTGATAAATTTGAATCTGATAGCATCACAACGGCACCGGAAAGTGTTGATTGTCTCTGCATTGGGTCAAGTATAATCGTGTCGCTAGAAGCCTGCCACCAATCGCAGCTAGGGAAAACTGTGCTGATGGTAGACCGTGAGGATAGTTTTGGTGGTGCTTGGAAAACTATAGAAATAGCAGGAATCAAAGATATTGAGAATGCCATCCATTACTTTCTTCCGCATCGAAAGGGGATAGATTACCTCCGTGAGATACTAAAATGGCCAATAGAGGTTTCAAAGGGCAAATACCGATATTTCAATGTGTTTGGGAACAGGTATATTAAATTCTCTTATGGGTCTACGATTGGTCGTCTTATATATAAAGTCTTTTACACTAAGCATCCTTCCGGGTTATTTGGTACAGTATTCCACATTATTAGAAGCCTCAAACTGGTCTTCAGCGAATTAGGTGAGCGCTCATACTATGTTGCTAAGGGATCCGCCTTCATGATTCAGAGCGTTAAGTCTAACCTGGACAACCATCAAGTTGAGGTTCGTTTAAACTCAAATATTACAAAATTGTTTTTTGATATTGCAAATAAGACTGTTCACTGCAGCATCGGTGATCAGATTATAATTGCAAAATCTTTGATTTTGGGCCACGGGGCTAGGCTACCAAAAATTGAAAGTAGCAATGGCGATTTTGAAATTAGAGAGAATTTTATTCACAGGCCGGCGTTTCACTTGGTGGTTAGTGATGATAAAAAAAATGAAGTGTTTGAAATCATCCTTACTGCAGATCCAGTGATTAAGTACGTCCATGATGTCTCGAGGTTCTCGTCTCTTGGGAAAAACAACACAGAGAACAAAAAAGTTTTCGTATTTGCATTACAGAGTAGCGTAAAAAACGACCACGGACTTCCTAGTATGCTCTTAAAAAAGCTAAAAGATCTTGGGGTAATTCGATCAAGAGCAGAAATTATATCGAGTTCATATTCAGACATAATTTTACCAACACTCGGCGATCTGGACTTGTACTTGTTAAAAAGAGAATTTGGTGATTTGGTTAATATTTTAAGAACTGAAAACCTTACTGCCGGAGTTAGCTATTATGCCGATATATGGCGGGCTATAAAGTAAGGGCCTGGTTACAATAAATATGTTTGATCAATGAGTTTGAAACACTCATGCTAACTTGAAATCAAGGTTCTGATGTTGCAGATTGTTGCTAAAAAAAACCTGATAATGTAATTTTGACTTTTTGAGATCTAGGATAACTATGAAATACAGAGCAGAAATAGACGGGTTAAGAGCGCTCGCAGTTTTACCAGTCATGCTTTTCCACGCTGGCTTTGAATTATTTAGTGGTGGCTTTGTTGGGGTGGACATATTTTTTGTTATCAGCGGATATCTCATTACTACAATTCTTATCGAAGATATTGAAAAAAATCGCTTCAGTTTAGTAGCCTTTTACGAGCGTCGTGCACGAAGGATTCTCCCAGCACTCTTCTTTGTAATGTTTTTGTGCATTCCATTTGCTTGGGTGTGGATGCATCCAACTCAGATGCAAGGGTTTTCACAGAGCATTGTAGGCGTTAATCTGTTTCTTTCAAATGTCCTATTCTGGCTAGACAGTGGTTATTTCGCTGCTGCTGCCGAAGAAAAACCATTATTACATACATGGAGTTTGGCAGTAGAAGAGCAGTACTACCTAATATTTCCTGTATTTATATTTTTAGCTTTCCGTTACGGTAAGAACGCAACTTTTTGGAGCATAGTAGTTCTAGCCGTAATTAGTCTAGCGCTAAGTGAATGGGGATGGAGAAACAGACCATCTGCTAACTTTTATCTTGCACCTACTCGCGCCTGGGAGTTATTGGCGGGCTCAATAGTGGCGTTCATTATCACAAAACATGGAGTGAAATCCAACAACCTTCTTTCCCTAAGTGGGTTGGCCTTAGTCCTGAGTGCAATATTTTTCTACGATGAAACGACACCATTCCCAAGCATTTACGCTTTAATACCAGTTATTGGAGTTGTGCTGGTCATTCTTTTTGCAGGAACGAAAACTCTAGCAGCAAAATTATTTTCTACTAGAGCATTTGTTGGAGTTGGTCTAATCAGCTACTCAGCATACTTGTGGCATCAACCATTATTAGCCTTCGCACGAATAAGAAGCTTGGATCAACCAAGTCTAATACTAATGTCTTCGTTGGTAGTAGTCTCGATTCTGGTCGGCTGGTTTAGCTGGAAGTTTGTTGAGACACCCTTCCGTGACAAAGAAAAATTCGGCAAAAAGAAGATATGGTCACTAGCAACATTTAGCTCAGTAGTACTCATCACCTTCGGCTTAGTTGGGCATGAGACATCCGGCTACGAAAGCAGATACTCCGATAAGCTCTCTAGCATTTTTGAAAATGCTAAAAAAAGAAATCCTTATTCCCAGATTTGTCATTTACCCGGTGGTGGCTCATTAGCGCACCCGATAAAGGGTTGCACTGACTTCTTCGTTGATAACGCCGCATCAGTTATGATGATCGGAGATAGTCATTTAGAATCAATTGGCAATCAGATCCAACGCCAGCTAAAAGATCTGGGTATTGGTAGTTACAATGTGTCTTCTGGCAGCTGTGTTTCGTTAAAAGGTTTATACTTGGTTGGTGCGTCGTCCGGAAACGATTGTCACAAATACAATCAGGCTATGCTCGAGTATGCACGAGAAATAGGTGTTGAGACAGTCATTTTGATCTCTAGATTTACACTCTATGCACAAGGTTCACGATACGATAATGGTGAAGGGGGGGTAGAAAGTGGTCTCCCATCATTTGTAGATTTGGTCGAAAGACGTCCATTTAAATCAGACTGGGATGATTTAGAGCGCCGCCAAAGAGTTTTAGACAGATACAACGATGAACTTAAAGGTCTATTGCAAGACTTTAAAGTTGTCGTATTTGAACCTATACCAGAGGTGGGATGGGACACAGTATCGCGGTTTGCTAAGTTGGTAGTCCTTGGAGAAGCTGATATAAAAATAACGCATAGCCTTGAATCCTATTTAACTCGGTCATCAAATTTTTTATCGATACTTGATCAGCTACCTCAGGAAAATTTGCTTAGATTCAGTGTTGCGGACGTACTTTGCGATAAAACTGATGGCAGATGTGCCGCGAGTGACGACAAAGGGCTATATTATCGAGATGACAACCACCTATCGTTGTATGGAGCAAACGTAGTTGCAGACAAGTTTGTTCCAAATTTACTTAACTTTATATCTAAGTAATTACATATGGAACTAGTAAGATAAACTCTTCAAACTCAAGTATCTTGAAAGCTTCCACACAGACCAGCCTTTCCAATGCGGCGAGGGTCGCCTAATTTAGGGCGGTTTACATTTAATGAACCAAAAACCAGTGCTACGTTGATATTTAAAATAGAACAAACCAGTAGGAACAATTAATGTCATTTATTCCAATTTACGAGCCTTGGATTGCCTCAACTCAAGAGAAGAATGTTAATGCTTGCATTAGAGAAAACTGGATTTCCTCGCTGGGTAGATTTATTAACACATTTGAAACCAATCTATGTGAATATACTAACGCCTTAGCCCTAACAACTTGTAGCAATGGCACCTCTGCTTTGCACTTAGCCCTGCTCGCACTTGGCCTAAAGGAAGGCGATGAAATACTAGCGCCTTCCTTCGCCTATGTGGCAGCAGTCAATGCAATCTCATACGTTCGTGCCACACCGCGCTTTGTTGATATAGATCCACTGACCTGGAATATTTCTCCTACAGATGCTGAAAAAAAAATCTCTTCCAAGACGAAGGCAATCATATGCGTGCATACCTATGGGGTGCCCTGCGACATGATGGCGTTTCGTGACTTGGCGGATCGCAACAACTTGTTCTTGATTGAAGACTGCGCTGAAGCTTTGGGTAGTTTTCAAGGCGGCAAGCACATCGGTACAACAGCCGATGTTAGTACATTTAGTTTTTTTGGAAACAAGACAATCACAACTGGCGAGGGTGGTGCTGTTAGTTCGCGCGATCCAGACATTATCGCAAGAGTGAACCGATTGAAGAACCAAGGCTTAGTTCAACGCGGTGGGTATGATCACGATATCGTTGGCTACAACTATCGAATGACAAATATCCAGGCTGCCATTGGCGTTGCGCAGCTTGACGAAGTACGAAAAATTTTAGACTTAAAACGCAAAATTGCAGATCGATACAGACGCGATTTAATAGACTTAGCTAAGTTTCAAATTTCTAATACGCAACAGTGCTCCAACTGGATTACTACAATCAAATTGGACTCTATAGAACGCACTCAAACAGTTTATAAAGCATTAAAACGAAATAATATTGATGTGCGGCCTGGTTTTTCGCCAGTCGATCAGATGCCGATGTATAAAAACGAACCAATGCTTCCAAGGACACATGAACTTATCGATCGCTTACTTTGTCTGCCTAGCTATCCCGGTCTTACAGAAGATCAGCAAACACGAGTAATTGAAGCAATAACTGACGATTTTGGCCCCAAATGATTAGGCGTACGCCAAGCAGATGGGGCGGCGGTGTTGCCCTTTTGTGGAATGGCGTTGAAGCTAAAGATGTCCTCAGAAACTTATTTAATGTTGGTGCGGCATCCTATGTAAATTCATCGTACTTCGAGTTTGACTCAGCCAGAAATGGTCTGTTCCACTTTTTAAAGTCTCACGGCATAGGCAAGGGAGACAAGGTAGCAGTCCTCTTATTCACTTGTGACGCGGTAACTGACGCAATTCTGGATCTTGGCTGCGACATCGTTTTCTACAGTTGTGACAAACAGCTAGAGAACGGCCGAATTCCTGAGACAACAAATCCTCCAAAAGTAATAATTGAGCAAGTTACGTTCGGCCGTCGATCGCTCAACGATGAAATTCTCCAAAAATATGCAGCGCAGGGATCAATAATCGTTCGCGACAAGGCACTGTCTTACGGTCCGAATGATTTTACAGCAGACGCCACAGTAAAGTACCCTACACTTTTTTCATTTGAAGCTTCAAAGTCTATTACTGTTGGTTGGGGGGGAATGCTTGCGCTACCTTACGCTCAAAGTAAAGAGTTTTCAAAATATTACGGCACATTGAGGAAAGTAGATGCGATCTCTGATTTACACAGGAATTTTGTTTTATATTTGAATGCTGCTAACATTAAGAATGGCTCTAAAGTTAAGTTTTTGTTTTGGATTTTGGCAGGTGCTCTGAGGTTAAAAAGACGCTCCTCAAGGTCTTCTATGGCGTACAGCAGATCACATTCTCGACCAGGAAAAAAGACTAGCCAATTATTGCAGACAACGTTGGTTAGTGCAGAAGAAAAACTATTTCTCTCAAATGCAATACACGACGATTTAAAAAAGCACTTGGAAGAAAATGGTTTTCAAGTGATCAGCAGCGTCGATGTTTCTTGCTCTACTCCACGTATTACTTTTATATGTGAAAAAAATAGAAACTGTCTTATTGCGAAGTTAGCAGAGCACAATGTGGAATGTGGGACGTGGTTTGATTTGCCGCCTGTAGATCAAAGCGTATGGAGCTTGCCAGATGGATGGGAGAATATGTTTAGTAAATACCTCAATCTTCCATGCCACTACACATTGACCTCAGAAAAAGTATCAAAAATAAAAGAAGCAATTAATGAATTCACCAGCTGAAATCGCAAACTGGAGGCTAATTGTTTTGGCTGCGGCACTAGCATTGCCAATATTTGTTATTCTGAATGGTGCTTCCGTTACGCTTCCGGACAGCTTTTATGAAGTATCTGGTATACCTGTTCACATGAGTGCTTTGCTATTTTTACTATTACCTAAGCGATTTTTAAAAAGCCGCGCTGAACTTATTTTACTATTGATTTATTTGATTTACAGCGCTGTTGCATTCTTAGATTCTGGAGAGAGGCTGCAGACAACAGTCCAGCTAGGTTACTTCATTTATGCGTACAAAATACTAAGCGGATTAAGTCTGGAAACTATCAGGACACTTGATCGCTATATCGCTGTAATCGGTTCAGCATTTATCTTCATCCACGTAATTAGCCTTTCTCACGCTTTCATGGCTGGAGACATTATGCTCGCATCAACAAACATTTTTGGTTATGTGATTTACCAGTCTCACCTGTCTTATCCCATTGCTCTAATTTTAATTCTAATTAGTGTATGCAGATCATTCGATCATCGGCTGATACTAAAATTCAGCATGATCATGCTCGTAATGTTAATCGAACTTGTTCTGATGAGAAGGATTGGGTTTGGATTATTCATTATCTTTATTTTTCTTTTTGAACGCCGTATTTTTATTTTTTCTGCACTAGCAATATTAGCTATAAGTATATCATTTTCAGAAGTTAGAAAGAGCATTTTGGAAAAACTACCTAATTTTGAGAGACTTATCAATATAAGTGGAGGAGCAGGCCAAAGATCAACTGCGTGGCAAACATCTTTAGACTACTTAAACGAAACGAGCATAGTTTTGGTCGGCAATGGGCTAAACAACTATAGTCATAATTTTTTTCTCCATACGATCACTACACATGGGCTAGCGATTTCTATGGTCTTTTTTGTTCCTATTGCTTATTTCACCTATAAGATGGTGAAAAAGGTTGGGATTTTTAATAAGAAATCTTTGCTAGCTTTTGCAATCATTGCCATTGATTGGAATGTGAACGCGAACATTTATCAACCATATTATTCTGCGTTGTTTGCATTTTTCTTGGTTTCGGGCACAGTTTTAACTAGGGAAAAATATGTTAAGCAATAATTTTAAAAAAGTGGTTTTTTATGTGCCGGTCCAACAAAAATATTTGTCGCAGTGGGAGTATTACTGCGTAGATCAACGCATGCTAGAGGTAACATTTGATGAAGTCATCATCACCAGCAACTTTTGGAAATTCCTCCAAGCTGTGATTTCAAAAAAACCGGACTTAGTCTATTTTTGGTGGTGGCACAAATCTTTGTTAGTTGTCCTTTTTTCAAGCATATTTGGTATTAAATGTATAGGAACAGGTGCTGTTCACATGTACGATGAAAGTGGGGCAAAAGACTTTTTTACTAAATCTTTCTTGTACCGACTGACTAACAGGCTTACTTGGCGCCTGGCTAGTGCTACCTTATTCATTTCGATGAGCCAGTTTCGGCAAATTACATCACATGAGTTTGTGCAAAATCCACTTATGTTAAAATCTTCAACACTGCAAACCGTTGCAGAACTTAATGAAAACACAAGTCGCCTAGATAGAAAGTCAAAAAAAATACGGTTGATGACTATTTGCTGGCTCACAAAAGATCAGCTAATGCGGAAATCAATCATTGTCCTTCTCAAGGCGATTAAACGTTTACCAGAAGACATTCTCAAAAATACACACTTAACCATTATAGGTGGCAATGGAGACGCAGTAGGAGAACTCCAGAGATTTATACTACAAGCAGAGCTTTCACCAAACGTCACTCTTTTAATTGATGCGGAAAACGAAACAAAAATTCAAACGTATCAGGCTACAGATCTCTATTTTCAGCCCAGCACCTATGAGGGTTTTGGGAATTCGGTTCTAGAAGCAATGACCTATGGAACACCAGCGATTGTATCTGGGCTGACAGCTCAGCCAGAGGTCGTAAAAGACAGTGGTTATATACTAAGAGAAATCAGTGAAGAGTGCATATCTGAAATAATAATAGAGTATCACGGTTTGACAGCAGCTGCGCGTCAGAAACTACGT
>Ga0206126_10004991_pt1 | contig 12416 bp, 8 predicted proteins | sample Helgoland_Spring_5_FD_148621 | JGI IMG/M metagenome (GOLD analysis project Ga0206126, IMG submission 148621) | Pelagic subsurface seawater microbial communities from Kabeltonne, Helgoland, North Sea - Helgoland_Spring_Bloom_20160412_1 | ecosystem: Environmental > Aquatic > Marine > Epipelagic ...
CCCAACTCTAATTTTCTTTGTAGATTCAGGAGATGCGAATGCCGGAGTTTCAGATACTTATTTAGTAGATGATATTAGTATTGGGGCAACTGTTGGTGGAACGGATGCTACGTTAAGTGATTTAACAGCAAGTGGTTCTTCGATAGCAGGATTTGATGCAAACACATTAACTTATACGGTAGAAGTTGCAGAAGGAGCAACAGAGGTGCCAACAGTTACAGCAACTACAACAGATGCAAATGCAACAGCAGTTGTTACACCAGCGGCTTCTTTACCAGGTGATACTTCAATAGAAGTAACTGCTGCAGACGGAACAACTAAAAAAACATATATAGTTTCATTTAAATATCCTGTAACATTTCCTTTTGATTTTGAAGGATCTTCTACAGATTGGACTGGAGACGGTTGTACAGTATCATTAAGTGATAATGGTGAACTAGAAATAGTTGGTAGTGGTGGTGATTGGGATAATGCTCAAGTAACTTTTACTTCTCCTGTTGATCTTTCAGATGATGATAATAACACGTTAAGATTTACTTTTCAATCTACAACTGCTGAAGATGGAGAGGTACACCAACATGGAATTAGTTTTCAGGATACAGCAAATGGAGCTGCGGGATCTTACGAAGCAAATTTTCAGACTACAGGAAAAGAAGTTGCAAACATTGAATTAGATTTTGAGGCAGGATTGGGAACAAGTAAAAAATTCGTAATTTTTACAGATGAGGGAGATTTAGGTGCTATAAAGGCAACACCGAATGTAAATGGTTTGGCAGATGCTGGTGCAAAATCGGGTACTTATATTTTAGATAATATAACGTTAGGAGCAACTGTACTTACTGTAAAAAACAATAGTGTTTTAGATTTTTCTATGTATCCAAACCCTACTTCTAACATATTAAATATTTCTGCAAAAGAAACGATTCAAGATACACAGATTTTTAATGTATTAGGTAAAAATGTACTAAGTGTTAAAGTAAATAATAGAAAAGCATCAATAGATGTTTCTAATTTAGCTACTGGTATTTATTTAGTTAAATACAGCGTTAATGGTACTATAGGCACTGCTAAGTTTGTAAAACAATAAATAGAATTTAATTATTCTAATTTTAAACGCTCAAATTAACTTTTGAGCGTTTTTTATGCTTTAAAGTTTTTTATAGTTTATCAGTTCTTCTTGTCATTTATTTACCAATACAGAAATTACCAAAAATATGACCCAAAATATCTTTATCAACATCATACTCACCAGTAATGTTCCCCAAATGACGCAAACATTCTCTAATATCGATAGAAAATAAATCTGTACCAATTTCTAAGTCAATACCCTGCTGAACAGAAGAAATTGCTGTTAAAGCATTATTTAAAGCTTCAAAATGTCGTGAATTGGTAACAATTGTTTCGTTATTACTCAAAGCTCCAATATTTACCAAAGAAGTTAATTCAGTTTTTAAATCTTCAATTCCTGTTTTATTTTTGGCAGATAGTAAAATCAAATTATCAATTTCAGACTCTAAAATAGAGGTGTCATGGCAAGATAACGTATCAACTTTGTTCGCTATTACTAATAAGCGTTTGTTAGGGAAACGCTCTTTAATTATCTCTATCTCCCGTAAAAATTCTGTACTAGAATGAATAAATTTATTGGCATCAATTAAGAAAATAATTAGCTGTGCATTATCAGCTTTTTCGTAAGATTTTTTAATTCCAATACTTTCTATAATGTCTTCCGTTTCTCTGATTCCTGCGGTATCTATAAATCGAAATGCGACACCGTTAATAATAATTTCATCTTCGATAGCATCTCTAGTTGTGCCTGCAATATCAGATACAATTGCTTTTTCTTCATTTAAAAGCGTATTTAATAAAGTAGATTTTCCAACATTTGGTTCACCAATAATTGCCACAGGAATTCCATATTTCATGGCATTTCCAAAAGAAAAAGAATCAATCAAACGTTTTAATACAAAGGTTATTTTTGCTACTAATTCTTTAAATTTTGTTCTGTCTGCAAACTCAACATCTTCTCCCGAAAAATCTAATTCCAATTCAATTAAAGCAGCAAAATCTAATAACTGAACACGTAACTCTTTTAATTTATTTGGAATTCCACCGCGCATTTGCTGAATTGCCATTTGGTGACTTGCAGCAGAGTTTGAAGCAATAACATCGGCAACAGCTTCTGCCTGGCTCAAATCCATTTTACCATTTAAAAACGCTCGCATGGTAAACTCACCATTATCAGCCATTCTACATCCATTTTGTAAAAATAACTGAATAATTTCTTGCTGAATAAAACTTGAACCATGACAAGAAATTTCAATAACATTTTCGCCGGTATAAGAATTAGGGTTCTTAAAAACGGACACTAAAACTTCATCTAAAACTATATCGTTTTGTATAATATGTCCTAAATGAATGGTATGAGTTTTCTGGTTTTTTATTGATTTTCCTTTTTTAACAGATCTAAAAAAAGCATCAACAATATCAATAGAATTTTCACCAGAAAGTCTAATCACAGAAATGGCTCCAACACCTGCGGGAGTTGCTAAAGCAATAATAGTATCGTTTTTAATCATATTGCAAATATACACAGCTTAATTAATTCGAAATACCATTTTTATCTTAAAGTTATGAGATGATTTACTATAAAAATTTACGTGAATTATATTTTTTTATCAAATCAACATTTTGATTATCATGTAAATACGAAATAAAAACCGAAACTAGAACCACAACGTTAGATAAGCGGTTATTAGTAGTTAAAATATAAATCAATTATTAGATTTCCTGAATGGGAAAGGAGGTTTTATTATTGCTTTAATTTTGTGGTTAAAAAGGAAAGATACAGTCTTTGTAAGGGATGTTTGCGGAAAAGCAGTCTTTAACTTTAGAATATTAATGTTTATATATCTTTTATAAAATCTTCATATTCGAAGAAAAAAGTTTCAAATTTCGGCATTGTTTCCATATAAAATTCAAAACAATCTCTCCAAGTATTTTTATTATAAACACTAAACTTTCCTTCAAAAGGAACATAAATTCTATGAATTTTTTTTCCACTTTCTAATTCATAATCCTCATTAAAAATAATTCTAGGAAGCTCATTTTCTAACAACGATTTTAAAGATATCATTTTATCAAAATAGAGAAGATTTATTAATTCTTCAGGATTTTCAATATCCAAACAAACCATTGCTTTTTTTCTGTCCGCCACAAACTTAAATGAGAATCCTTTTATTTTTGTATTGTATAACAGCCATTTCTTTGGAAAAGATTTTCCAAAGCTGGTCCAAAATTCTTTGCGTAATTTTGCAGATTCTTCTTTAGAGAACATATTCTATTATTGATTTCAAGGCTGTATTGTTTTCTCTTTTAGATATATAATTACCCATGAATTTTAGCAACATTTCCACGTTCACGCATCAATTGTGCTTCAAAAGCCAACAAAGCATTCCATTTTTTATCTACAATTTCTTTGTCTTGGTATTCTCTAGCAAACTTTAAAAAAGTAGTATAATGTCCCGCTTCAGAGATCATTAAATTATTATAAAACTTACGCAACTCTTCATCTTCCATGTTTTCAGAAAATATTTTAAAACGTTCACAACTTCTCGCTTCAATTAAGGCTGCGACCAATAAACGTTGTACTAAGGCATTTGTTCTGTCTTTTGTTTTATTGAAGAATTTTTGTAATTTAATTGCGTAGTCATTCTTTTGCTCTCGTCCTAAAACCATTCCACGTTTTACCATTAATAAATGAACCATTTTAAAATGTTGCATTTCTTCAATAGCAATATTGCTCATCTCCTTTACAAGTTCTGTTTCTTCAGAATAATTAATAATTATTGAAACAGCATTAGAGGCTGCTTTTTGCTCTAAAAAAGCGTGATCTGTAAGTATCTGTTGTAAGTTGTCTTTGGCAATATCTGCCCAAGAAGTTTCTGTTTCAAATTGTAATCCTAACATACTAATTAGATTTGTTTCTGTAATTTCATACTAAAATATGCAATTGCAATAATTTATTTTAAACTAGATAAACGTTCAAGACTGATTATTAAAACTCCATTTTGATTCAATATGGTATTACTTATTGCTTTCGAAAAACAAAATTAATTCATCTGTAAAAAATGCTCTAATTTTTTCTTCATTTTTTCCAGCTAAATAAAATCACTTTCTAAAATCAAGGTTTGCATTAATATTAATATCATTGTAACCTGCAAATCTCAAATGTATTCAAAAATATCTTCTCTATCGTTTTTAAATCCGTTTTCTTTTTGTCAGATTTTATGACAAAATGAAAACCCAATAATTCAGTATCAAACATGTTTACAAATGTATTGTTTCAAATATTTGAATTTAATTTTGGAGAAAATGCAACATCAATTAAATTTCTATAACTTTTAAATATTGATTTAATTTTTTTGTTAAAAGAGAAAAATTAAGAAGACTATAAGAAATAAAAAAACAATGTTTTTATTTTTATGATGCTTAAACATCCTTAAATTTACTTTTTTAACTCAATATTTAATATATGTTAGAATTAGCAGGAATAATTATTTTAGGAATATTGGCACAATGGTTTGCATGGAAATTCAAAATACCAGCAATTCTACCTCTTATTTTAATAGGATTATTAGTTGGGCCAATTGCTGCTGAATTTTTAAGCAAAGATGGTACAAAATGGATAGAACCAATTTGGAATGGTAAGAATGGACTTTTTCCTGGTGATGGTTTGTATTATTTCGTTTCTCTTGCTATTAGTATTGTTCTTTTTGAAGGTGGTTTAACATTAAAAAGGAGTGAAATAAAAACTGTGGGTCCGGTTATTACAAAGTTAATAACACTGGGCTCTGCCATTACTTTCTTTGGTGCAGGAATTGTTGCTCATTACATATTTAATTTAAACTTAGATCTTTCTTTTCTATTTTCAGGATTAATTATTGTTACTGGACCAACTGTAATTACTCCAATTTTAAGAAATATTCCACTGAAAAAAGATGTTTCAACTGTTTTAAAGTGGGAGGGAATATTAATAGATCCTATTGGGGCATTAGTAGCTGTACTAGTTTTCGAATTTATTAGCGTTGGTGGCGGAAGTGGTTTTACTAAAGTGGCTTTGATGGAATTTGGTAAAATACTCTTATTTGGTACAACTTTCGGTTTTACATTTGCACATGCATTGGCCTTTTTTATCAATAAAAAATTAATTCCTCATTATTTATTAAACGTAGTTTCTTTATCTGCCGTTTTATTAGTTTTTGTGCTATCCGAAATATTTGCGCATGAATCAGGCTTATTGGCAGTAGTAGTAATGGGAATGGTTTTAGGAAATAGTAAATTAGAAAATCTAAAAGAGCTTCTATATTTTAAAGAATCTCTAAGTATTCTATTGATTTCCATGCTTTTTATTTTATTATCAGCAAATATAAATATTGAGGATTTAATGCTGTTGTATACATGGAAAACGGCATCACTTTTTGCAATAGTAGTATTTGTAATTAGACCAATAGCAGTTTTTGCAAGTACACGAAATTCAAAGTTAAAAGTAAACGAAAAGTTGTTCATTAGTTGGGTTGGGCCTCGTGGTATTGTAGCTGCAGGGATTGCTTCATTATTCGGAAGTAAGCTAATGAAACAAGGAGTAGAAGGAGCAGAGTATATTACACCGTTGGTTTTTATGATTGTTTTAGGAACTGTACTATTCAATGCAACAACTGCAAGATTATTTGCGAAAATGGTTGGAGTTTTTCTAAAAAGCTCTAATGCAATTTTAATTATTGGAGCTTCGAGTCCTGCTCGATTAATTGCCAAATATTTAAAAGAGAATGGTAAAAGAGTTATTTTGATTGATGCAAATAATGATTATGTTGATAAAGCGGTTAAATCGGATTTAGATGCCTTTAGAATTGATATATATAACGAAGACTTATCTGATAACATCGAATTAAATGATGTTGGTTATTTATTAGCAATGACGAGTAGTGAAGCAGTAAACCAATATGCACTAGATAATTTTTCAACATCTTTTGGGGAACATGGTTCATATAGATTGTCAACTTCTGATGAAATTATTAATACTAAAGAACCTTTAGACAAGGTCTTTACATATAAAGATGATTACATAAATTTAATTGAGGCTTATCGAGATAGCCCTAAAATTAATGAAGTAGTAATAGCATCAGAAGAGGATTACAAAACAATGATTTCTAAAACGTTTGATCTAGTAAAGTCGGTGCCTTTATTTGTTAAAAAGGATGATAAATTATTCTTATTACCAGAATTTGATAAATTTGAAGGCAGTAAAGACAATTGCTCGTTAATCTATTTGGGTGAAAACGTCTAGCGTTAATTCAGGCAAAATAAGTAGACTCTATTTGTTTTGCTTCTTTAATTATTTCTGAAGGATATTTATACAAGTCTAGAATTTTAATGGCATTTCGAGTCTCAAGTTTTCCTGGTTTTATTTTGTGATCGAAAAAAAGATTATTGTCTTCAATTGTTTCACTAAAGTGATATAAATCGTAGTTTTCTTTTACCAGTAGCTCTGTTAATTCAATATCATGTGTAGAAACTAAAACGGTATGATTTTTCTTGTTTAAATAGGATAAAATAGCTTTTCCACCAGAAATTCTTTCAATAGTATTTGTGCCTTTAAAAATTTCATCTAAAACAAATAAACAAGGGTTCGTGTTTTTAGAAGCTTCAATTAACTCCTTTATTGTAAGCACTTCTTGTAAATAATAACTGGTGTTATCTAGTAAATCGTCTGTAATTCTAATAGAAGAATGTATTTTGTAAAAAGGAGCATTATATGTATCAGCAAAACAAAGATGTAGTGTTTGTGCTAAAATACTATTAATGGCAATGGTTCTTATAAAAGTGGTTTTTCCTGACATATTAGATCCCGTTAAAAGCATACTTTTATTAAAAAGGTGTGTATCGTTCGTAATACAATTCTCAATTAATGGGTGATAAATTTTGCTTACTTTTAACTCATTATTATCATTAAAATTAGGTGTACAAATCTTTAAGTTTCCAGATTTTAAAGAAGCTGTAGAAATTGCAGTATCAATTTTTCCTAGAAAAAGAAACATATTCTCTATACTTTTTCGCTCTTTAGTGATAGCGCCTAAAAAGCTATAAAAAACCAAATACTCGACATTAAATAGTACTTTAATCATTTCTGCGACAAACCAAAAAAAGAATAAAAACTCGTCATTGATATTTTTTTCAAAAGCGATGAACTCTGTTTTAAATTTGATAGATTTCATACTATTTACAAAAGAAACATCTTTAAAATGAGCAACTATTTCCCGGTTTTTAGCTAATTTTTGACTCACTTTTAAAGCCCTTGATAATTGAGTTACACCATTTAAATAATAAACAACATTATGTTTGTTTTTATAGTGTAAAAATAAATTTACAGAAAAAACAGGAATTAATAAAAGACTAACTATTGGATAGAAAAATAACAGTATAATAGAAGAAATTGCGGTAATTGTTAAACCTCTAATAAGCCACAAATATTTTGGTTTTTCTAATTGTTTATCGTTGATTAATTCTTCTAAATAATAAGAGTTATTGTTGTTCAGTTTAGAAAGTTCTAACTGACAAGAAATGCTTAAATCTTTATTCTTTTGAAATAAACTAGTTAATTTATCAAACTTTTTGAGTTCTTTAATAGAACCAATTGTTCTTAATTTAAAGTATAAATATTGTTGCCCTATTTTAGAAGAAGTCCTATCAACAAACTTAAAAATTTCATCAATATCAAAATCAACTTTACTTTTTTCTGATAAAATATGATGTGCTTTCTCTTTGTGTTTATTGTTATTAAAATACTTAGAAATCACAAAAAAATTATAATAATCGTTTCTATTAGGAGATCCCCAGTTTTTGTAAAGAGAAGCTCTAAATTTATCTAAGCGTTTCTTTTTACGGAAATTACTAATTAAAAAACCTAAAATAAAAACAAATGAAATGCCTAAAAAATAATTCATAATTAGTAAATATAAGATTACATATCAAGCTCAAAAGCGTTTCGTAATTTTGCTAAAAGAGGATTTATTTCTTTCATCTTATTGTATTTTTCTATTGGAGTATAAGCAAACTTTTTCTCTACCGTTTCATTTAAAACAACAAGAATTTTAATTCCGTAATTATTTAGTTTTTCTCTTAAGAAGTTAATTAGTTTTGGTCTTCCTTTTCTAAATTGATCTTCCATCAACTTATTAGGCACTGTAAAACTGATTTCAAAGTCTTGCCCGAGTTTTGGTATGTCTGTTCCTAGGATAGAAGCCATACTCCGCTCTCCTTTTGAAATTAATGATGTCACATACTCCTTCCAAAATTTTTGTAAAATTTCTTCTGTAAATATGTCTTTTGGATGATTATCAAAATTTTCTTCCTCAGCTACTTTTTTTTCAACTTTTTTCTCATGAATACTTTTTAGTGTTAAAGAGGAACTTCTTCTTTGTGCAGATTTTAAAACAGGAGTTTTAAGCTTTTGCTCTAAACCCTTTACCTCTTTAGGCTTCACAATAGCAGTCTTTTCTTGACTTAGATTCGCAATTTCTTTGACAGCAGGAGAAAGCGATTGAAAAAATGTAGCAGGAATTATGTAGTTAGCAGATTTTTTTTTTTCTCCATCAAAAGTGATAGAGGCAATCTGCATAATGGTTAATTCTACGAGCAATCGTTGATTTTTACTGGCTCTGTAATTTAGATCGCAATCGTTTGCTTTATTAATGGCTTGCATTAAAAAAGGAATACTTGCTTTTGCGCCTTGCTCTAAATATTTCTTTTTAGCAGCATCTCCAACTTCTAATAATTCTAACGTTACTTTGTCTTTGGCAACTAATAAATCTCTAAAATGACTTGCTAATCCGTTTATAAAATTATGCCCTTCAAAACCTTTCGCTAAAACTAAATTAAATGCATTTAATACTTGCGGTATTTTATTAGAGAGCATTAAATCAGTCATGTTAAAAAACGTTTCATAGTCTAATACATTCAAGTTTTCGGCTACAGCTTCTCGTGTTAATGTATTTCCAGAAAAACTAATAACCCTATCAAAGATAGACAGCGCATCACGCATTGCACCATCCGCTTTTTGGGCGATAATATGCAGAGCATCATCATCCGCTGTAATGTTTTCCTTTTCACAAATTACTTTCAAATAATTTTTAGCATCTAAAACACCAATTCTTTTAAAATCGAAAATTTGACAACGCGATAAAATTGTCGGAATAATTTTATGCTTTTCAGTAGTTGCTAAAATAAAAATAGCATGTGCAGGAGGTTCTTCTAGCGTTTTTAAAAAGGCATTAAAAGCTGATTGAGATAACATGTGCACCTCATCAATGATATACACTTTGTATTTACCTGTTTGAGGTGGAATACGAACTTGATCTGTTAAACTTCTGATATCATCAACAGAATTATTTGAAGCAGCATCTAATTCAAAAATATTAAAAGCAAAATCTTCGTCTGAAGAAAGTTCTTTATCTTGCTGATTAATGTTTTTCGCTAATATTCTTGCACAAGATGTTTTACCAACCCCACGTGGACCTGTAAACAACAACGCTTGCGCTAAATGGTTGTTTTTTATAGCTTTTTCTAAGGTGTTTGTAATGGATTGTTGCCCAATAACATCCGCAAAATTTTGAGGACGGTATTTACGTGCAGAAACTATAAAATGCTCCATTTATTATTTTATATTGTATACTATTAATTTCTGTTTTATCGCAGTAGGTAATTATAAGTAACCTTTCGACTGCACTTAAGGTGATACGCTTGTTTTAAATAACAAATCCATAAACAAAAGTAAGTATCTGCTTCTTTTTTTACAAGGTAGTTTGTTAAGAAAATACTAAAGTTGTAAACAACTTGTAAATAGTTGTATTTTGCAGAAACTATTACTTTAATAAACATTCGTTTATTAAATAAAAGTTCTTAAAATTGTACTACAAAATAGTCATACTGTTTTTAGTGCCATTTGTTACAACAAAAACTAATTATCTATCAATGAAAATATTAAATTTTATTGCCGTTTTAAGTTTATCACTTGTATTAATTTCTTGTTTTGGTTTTACCAATAAAAAAGAAATAAAATCAACCTTTATCAAAAAAGAAAACACAAAAGTTGCTTATTTTGCGAGCGGATGTTTTTGGTGTGTAGAAGCTATTTTCGAAAGTGTGCATGGGGTAGAAGAAGCTGTTTCTGGTTATGCTGGTGGGCACACTTTAAACCCTACATATAATACAATTGGAACAGGAAAAACAGGGCATTCTGAGACAGTTGCTGTCTATTATGACCCTAAAAAGGTTTCTTTTAAAACTTTGGTAACTGTGTTCTTTGGTTCACACAATCCAACTACAAAAAACGGACAACACCCAGATTATGGCACACAATATAGATCTATTGCTTTTTATGATACTGATGAGGAAAAGTTAATTATTGATGCCGCTATTACGAAGTTAAACAAAGAGGTTTATGGTAACAAGATTACAACGGAAGTTACCAAACTAAAAAAGTTTTATAAAGCGGAAGAATATCATCAGGATTTTGAACGTAGAAACCCAAACCAAAGCTATGTAAAAGCGGTTTCTGTGCCTAGACTAAATAAGTTTAAAATTAAGTTTCCACATTTATTAAAAAAAGATATTTAATAAAAAGAGTTTTTTATAAATTTTTAAAAACGATACTTTTGGCATATATATTGTTATAACGAAACGAAACAAATTATTATGAAGAAACAATTACTTTTTATTTTATCTTTTTTAGTTCTTATTTCTTGTAGTTCAATAAAAAATACTCAAGAGGCTATAAGTACTGGTAATTATGATAGAGCAATTGATATTGCTATTAATAACTTAAAAAGGAATAAAACTAAAAAAGGGAATCAGCCATATGTTTTAATGTTGGAAGAAGCCTTTGTAAAGGCAACCTTGAAAGATTTAGAGAGAATTTCTTATTTGAAAAAAGATCAAAATCCTGAAAATTTAGAAAATATATTTGTCCTATACCAAAATTTAAAAAACAGACAAGAAAGGATAAAACCATTGCTGCCATTGCCTATTTTGAGTAAGGGTAAAGATGCTAATTTTAAGTTTAGTAATTATAATGATGAGATTATAGCTTCTAAAAACAAATTATCAGATTATTTGTATCGCAAAGCAAAAATAATTTTTAATACTAATAATAAATTAGATTATAGAACTGCATATAACGATTTGGAATATATAGAAAAGATAAATTCTAACTTCAGAGATGTTCGTAATTTAATGACTATTGCACATAACAGAGGTTTAGATTTTGTGATTGTTTCTATGAAAAATCAAACGCAAAAAGTGATTCCAAAAAGGTTGCAACAAGATTTATTAAATTTTGATACCTATGGTTTAAATGATTTTTGGACTGTTTATCATGGTAACAAAGATCCAAATATTAAATACGATTTTGGTTTGGAATTAAACTTGAGAGAAATTCAAGTTTCTCCAGAACAATTGAGAGAAAAGGAAATTATTAGAGAAAAAGAGGTTAAAGATGGTTTTACATATCTTTTAGATAACAAAGGAAATCAAGTTCTAGATAAAGATGGGAATAAGATTAAAATAGATAAAATGGTAAGGGTGCGTTGTGAATTATATCAATTTACTCAACTTAAATCAGCAAAAGTAATAGGCCAAGTAAATTACGTAGATTTAAACTCAAGGCAAACAATAGAAACTTACCCTATAGCAAGTGAGTTCATTTTTCAGCACATTTATGCAAATTATAGAGGAGATAAAAGAGCTTTAGAATCCTCGTATTTAGATTTAATTAGACTTCGTACTGTTCCTTTTCCAACAAGCGAGCAAATGATTTATGATGCTGGTCAGGATTTAAAAGAACGACTAAAACTAATTATTACTCGAAATAATTTCAGAAATTAAAATAGAAAAAAATAATTCGACACTATTATTTAGCACCATGTCTTTTTGCGGTTTCTATCCAAAGTTCAGAAATCCCTTTTGTATCTGCTCCTAGACCTCTGGATAAATGTAGTGCTATTCCCATTGTTAAAACAGAAGCTTCATGAAGTTCTTGAAGTGTTTGTAAGCTTCCAAATTGTTCTTGGGCTTTTAAAATTAATAATTTGTTGTGTTTTTGAGCAAATAAAATAGGGTCATCAACGACATCTGTAATTTCAGGAATCATTAAACAGTCTAACCATTCTTTACCAATTCTTTCAGATAAAATAGTAGGAAGCTCGTTGCCCATTTCTCTCCAGATTTCCAATGTCTTTGTATCGCCAGATGCAGATAAACCAGAATCTAATAATAACTCAAAAGCGATGTCAGCAATGTTTTGCATTACAATTAAATATTCATCTTGTGCTTTTTCAAATGGATTGACACCTTGTCCTTTT
>Ga0206126_10004998_pt1 | contig 12398 bp, 15 predicted proteins | sample Helgoland_Spring_5_FD_148621 | JGI IMG/M metagenome (GOLD analysis project Ga0206126, IMG submission 148621) | Pelagic subsurface seawater microbial communities from Kabeltonne, Helgoland, North Sea - Helgoland_Spring_Bloom_20160412_1 | ecosystem: Environmental > Aquatic > Marine > Epipelagic ...
ATTATCTATAGCATTACGTTTTCCTATAAAAATTCCTGGAATTATCTCTACTCGATTATTCATTTTGCTTAAATACTTAAAGATTTAAAAAATTGAATTAAAGTTAAATAGCGTTAAATTATTAAATCTTTAAATGAGTTTAGAAATATCGAGTGACTTATGGGACGCTTTTAAAGAAGAATCATTTGAATCATCTGATTCTGAAGGCGTAGAACTTTGTCTTCATTGTGATAGTGAAAACTTGTTACTAGATAATGGACATGTAATTTGTCAAGATTGTGGAACTATTAATAGCACTAGTATAGACTGTAATGCTGAATGGAGATATTATGGAAATGACGACAGTAAATTCTCTGATCCTACTAGATGTGGATTGCCTACAAATGCCTTACTTCCTCAAAGTAGTATAGGTTCTACTATATCATTTAAACATAATGAAAGTTATGATATGCGAAAGATTAGAAATTATCATATGTGGAATGCTATGCCTTATAAAGAAAGAGCTCTTCATAATGTTTTTGAAAGCATTCAAATTAGAGCAGTTAATAGTGGTATTCCATTGTGTATTATAGAAGAAGCAAAGATTCTTTATAAGAAAATATCTGAGAAAAAAATATCTAGGGGGAACAACAGACGTGGCATTATTGCTAGTTGTATTTACAAAGCTTGTTGTATTCAAGGTTCTCCTAGAAGTAGTCAAGAAATTGCCGACATTTTTAAAATTAGCACAAAGAGTATGACTAGAGGTTGTAAGAATTTTGATAATATTATGAACTATAATAAACACGCTACAATTGACTCTAATGGTAGTAATTCAGTTGATTTTATTAGGAGATTCTGTAGTCATTTGAATTTAGCAGAGTCGGTGTATCAAATTTGTAAACATGTTTGTGAGAAAGCTGAAGAATATAATTTGGTGTCTAAATGTATTCCTCCAAGTATAGCCGCAGGAAGTATTTATTTAACCTGTAGTCTTTTAAATATTAATATTTCTAAAAGAGACATCTCAACACAATGTAAAATATCCGAGGTTACAATTAGCAAGTGTTATAAGGAACTTTTGAAATATCATAGACATCTTCTACCAGAGGAGATTACGAAAAAATTGTATTAATTTAATTTATTTTTAATGAGTTTAAACTTAAATAATAATTTCAGTAGTATTAATATTAAATAATGAATCAACAGATATATTTATTTGCCACAGTGTTTCTTTCAGTAGCTGTAGTTTTTCTCTTCTATCAAAATGTAAAAATGGAAAGAAGATTTAATCGCGAATTACAGGGAATTACTAGTAATATGCGAGAAATGACTCAAATGATAGCCTTAAACAATGATATTTCTGCTTCAAGAGAAAATTCACCAGTAAATAATAATGAACATCCAAAAATGGTAATAAACGAAAAAAACGAACAGAATCCAAATATAATTTTGGCAGAACCAGAAGTAACACCTGGTTTAGTTACAGAAATGAGTAGTTTAATGAGAGACTACTCAGAGTTTAATGAACCGCAGTTAGTTCCAGATATAGTTCCAGAATATTCTATTCAAGAAGAATTATTAGAAACTGAATTAACAGAAGAGAAATATGATTCAATAAGTGAAGACCTTAAGAGAGAGATTGAAGAATTAGAAAAACGCGATTCAAGCAGTGAATGCTTAGACGAAATAACTGAATTAGTAAACACTGATGTCCAGGAATTAAATGAAATCGATAATACTGAAGGTTTAGAAGTCCAGGAATTAAATGAAATCGATAATACTGAAGGTTTAGAATTAGGAGAATTAGACGAAGAATTAGAAGAACTTAGGACTTTTGATGAAAGTGCCCTTGAACAATTAAATCCCAGTGAAGAATACAAGAATATGGTAGATGATATTATAGCAACAGCAAGTGAAGCCGAAAATAATAATGAAATAGAGGATTCTAAAGGAAGTTGGGATGGTAGTGTAGATATAACAGATGAAGGTGTTTTTGTTGAGTTAGATAATACAAGAAAGTCCATTGACCAATTAAGTGTAAAAGAACTTACTTACCTCTGTAAAATGAGTGGATTAAAATCAAAAGGTAAAAAAGCAGATTTAGTCTCTAGATTTATTGATTATAGCACCCAGAAAAAAAATACATTCTTCTTAGAAAGTAATTAAAAATATTAAAAAAATATATTGTCTATTTATAAATGAATTTATTTAAAAAGCAAAATAACTATTGGTTGTATATAATAATTTTTGTAGCATTACTTTTATTATCATTACTAGTAGATGTAGCACTTTATTTTACTACACATTTTGAAAAAGAAATTACTGTTAGTAACAAATATGTAAGAACTACAAGACGTTCTGCGAGATATCATTTGGTAGACCAAAAAGATGAGAATTATAGAGTAAATAACTTATGGTTTAAGGGAGATTTCAATAGAGGAGACGATTATGGTTTATTAAAAGAAGGAAACACATATAAAGTAAAAGGATATGGTATTAGAGTACCAGTATTGAATATGTATAAAAATATTTACAGTGTCGAGAAAGTTTAATTTAATTAGTTTCTATTTTTTTTTATTTGTATATATTATACAATATGTCTACCTGCTACAAATCCTCAAACAATAAACACTTTAATGCTCCACCAAGAATGTCCGATGGAAGACATTTCACTGATTACAGACCTAGTTATGAATTAAATATGAAAATTAGCAACGATAATGAACTCGACGATAGTTACACCTACCGTCAGTTTTTAATCGATAACGCCGAACAGCTTATGGATGTTAACAAAAAACATAGTTTTATGATGAACGGAAACACAGAATGTGTAATGCCTTATGCTCAGGGAACTATGCTCCCAGAAGCACAGAAAATGGTTTGCGATATGAAATCATGTAAAGTAGTTGATAACTACGAAAATGGTATTGGTATGGGTCGTGTCTATTCCCAAGACTCCAGCGCATCTTGCCTAGCACCACTCACAGAACCTGAAATGAAAACCTCAGGAAATCTCTGTGCTCCAAACTCTGACTTAGCAAATTACTATCCAGTCTCAAACGAAGCAGTCAATAACGCTGTTCGCGTAGCTGTTCCAGGAGCTGGTGAAGTATTAAGTGGTGGTGATCCAAATGTTGTCGCCTAAGTTTTTTTTAGTACAATTTTGAAAATTGATTTAAAAAGATGTCTGTACAAATATGTACAAACAATTCTGTACATAATACTATTATGATTTTACTTAGTGAAGAACTTGAATTTGAATTGGTAGATAGATTTAACGTCAAAATTAACGACTATTATAATGATGTATATAATAAATTTATTGAATATTCCAAAGACTCATGTGCTAGGGAAAAATTGAAGATTTTGGCTAGTAAAAACCCATACCTAAAAAAATTAGGAAGGTTGCGTAAGGATACTAAAAGGCAAAAAATCCAAAAATTACGAGCTAAACTTTGTGAACTACTGAATAATACTGATATTTCAAAGAAATTTAATCTAGAAGAAAAAGAGTTTCTATACAAGTACTGTATTGAGAAAACTAGAGGACTTTATAAGCATGCTCAGGCGTACAAAACTGGTTTTTGTAATCAGCAAATAATTACTGGATATTCAGAAGAAGATTCTATATCCGTGTGTTTTTCTAAAAATACTCTTGAAGCAGGCGACCAGTGGCTACATCGTTTGATGAAGGAACTTGACCATAGATTTCCAAAAATAAAATTGGATGATAAAGTAATGGTTATTAACTCTAAAAAAAATATTCTAAATGGGAGTATATTAAAGGACAATGCCACACATTGTAAAAACTATAATGAAGCTTGGAAATTGTTAAAGAAATCTACTAATCAATTTAAAATTATATTCATGTGTAGTAACAGTACAAGAATATCAGATGTATTAGAACTATGCGAAGATTTTATGAATCTTCGTGAGGGTTATCGTAAGTTGAGAATTTTTCATGATGAAGCTCATAATACGAAGGAGGGTATTCCAGCACATAGGACAGTTATTGAAAATATTATAATTAAACCCAACGTAATCTCTTATCAACCTATTACAGCAAGTAAAAACAGTATTTGCGATGAAGAAAACCCACTTTGGTTGAATGAAAATTTGGAGAAGTTTGCAGTGGATTTTACTGATTTTGATCAGACTAAATCAAATGACCCAAAATACTCTAGTATTCAAGAAGCTAAGTATATTAGATTTGAAGGTCTTATTGATAATGGTTGGCAGGATTACGGTATAAATAGTGTATCTCGGGATGAATTCATTACTGTAACTGACGAGTACAAAGATAATGAACCAGAAAATTTTACAGAAGATGACTATCGAGATATTGACCGAAGACGTGAATTGGAATTTTGTCAATTTATGAGATTTAACAGAGAAATTCAGGCTATGAACAATGGTATTAATTCTTTGAATTTGAATACCATTTGTGGTATGGAATTGTTTCAATCAGGAAGATTTAATATTCATATTATGTCAACACCAAATAGAAAGGTTATCTCATACAAACTAGCAAAAATTGCTGTTAATATGCCATATAAACCAAATGTGTTAGGTATTTATGGAAATCAAGGAAATAAATTTCACTTATTCACTCCTGAAAATACCAATTGCGTAAGTGTAGATAAGTATATGGGTGAAGGTGAATTTAATGAGAAACTTCATAGGTTACTTGAACACATGAAAACGAATGAGATGGATACTAATCGACCATTTATAATTATTGGTAACTATACACCTACTGGTGAATCATTGTCATTCGTTAATTATAAGTATGGTACTATCAGGAGTGTTATTAGACTTATTTCAACTAACTCAGAGGAAGATTACCAAGCTGCTTGTAGAGGCAATTATATGACATCAAAATTTGAAGAGGAAAATCGTGAATGGACTAAACCAGAAAAATATCTTATTGGTCCTAGAGCATTTATTAATAATGCAGAGGAATATGAGAAGGAAAATGATGATAGAATTGATGAACTTAATAGGACTACAGCAGATGATGAAACTAAACAAGTGGTTTTTCCACCAAGTAGTCCAAAAGGGGATGATAAGGGTACAAAATCTATTCCAGTGAGAATCACTGTTGATTTAGATGACCCTAGATACCCTAAATTGATGGAAATTGCTACAAAAGAGGGCAAGAGGACAAAAAAAGAAAAAAGGAAATTTATGAAACTATTAAAAAAGGCTATAGATGATAGTGAAAGTGATTTTGAATTCAATGATCCTACTGGTAAATTTAAGTTCCCTTTAGTTAGTGATAGTGATAGTGATAGTGATAGTGATAGTGATAGTTACACATTAAACCAGTTCAGGTGTTATCAGAGCACTTCAAAAACTCCTGAGAAAGGTGTTTGGAAGTTTTTGAACTATAAAAACCATCACGAAACAAAATCTGGATTTATAAATAATACTTCAGCACATTTACCAGGAATGTGTGAAATTTTAACATGTGCTGATAAATACATTTTGAGAAGTGAAACTGGTGAAATACTTGAGAAAAATCCAAAAAATATATGGTGGTTGAGTTACAAGTATTAAAAATCAGAATAATATCCAATATATTTTTTATTTTCTACTATTATACTATAATTATAATGGAACCATATACAGCATGGAGAAAACAATTATTTAGTTTCACAATGTGTGATGGAGCAGTTGAACAAAAAACAGATGGAAATATTACCGTTCGTGGAAAAACAAACGAACCAGGTAAATTAGTAATGTATTGGGCGGCAAATCCAGCTCACAAAAATTATAGTTTCTCAGGAAGTGGATTACCATTCGCTTCTCCAGAACAGGCCTTTGATAGAAGTCCCAATGTTGGAGCGGTTAAAGCTGACGCTGATGGTAATTTTGAATTCAAAGTTAGCAGTCCAAGTGCTTATTATGTAGGACTCGGTTCACTTTACGTTCCACCACAAGTTCATATTAAGGTTTGTGGAAGTTCCAGAGAAGGCACATTTGATACAATCCAGGTAGGTGACGGAATACCTTATAGAACACTTACAAGTCCAGCACCTCCAGGAAAGAACCCTAGAGATTCACCTCTATTCTATAAAATGAAACTACCAATTAGAGGTCAGGAAAACATTCTTAGAAGTTCAGGGTTCAATCCTAGTCAAGGTGTTCCTGATAATTTCTGGGGATTAAAACCACCTAATTAATTTCATTTCATTTCATTTCATTTCAAGTGTTTTCTAAATGTGAATGAAAATCTTTCTTCTTTAACACGACGCTCTACTGGAATCTCATGTAGAAATTCATTTTGAAAATTATTTTTCATTTGTATTATAGACCCACTGGTCAATGGTATGTCACTTACAATTTTTCTAGTTTTTTTTTCTCTTATTCTAAATTTACGAGTGGCACCATATGATATAGCAACTACACCAGATTTATCTAGATTTTTTTCATCATCACTATGTGCTGAAATATAATCATCTCCAGTTTTATACAAATTCACAAGTATTCCATTATATTCGGCATTATATTTTTCATTTACAATATCCAGTAATTTAGATAAACGATCACCTAGTAATTTTGACTTTGCTAATTGACCAGAATAATAATATCCTATGCTTTCATCACTAAAGAAACCTACACATCGCCTCTGCCGACATATTTTATCATAAACTTTTATCTGGGGATATTCTTCTAACTTATCGCGAATATATTCAACACATTCTTCCAGTAATAGGGTGTTTTGAAAATTATCTACCTCTAAGAATGATTGTTCGGTCTCTAAAATCATATTTAATTACAAAAAATATTATAAAAATATTATAAATCAATTTTAAATAGTTTTACTAGTAAGATAATTAATAGACATTCTAAGAAAATGAAAACTATTACTCAATACATTCTTTAAACTATCTTTTAATGAATTTTCATCTATTAGTGAATTATCTTGATAATCATTTCGTATTTCATAATTAAATCTTTGTGGTTCGCTCATATATTTGTATTCATTACTATCTATCATATGATATCCATTTTGCCTACTTTGAAACATACTACTTTCAACAATATTTCTAGGTCTTGACGATTCCCTAATTTCTATTGGTTTAGAAGCCATATAATTATTTGTTTCTTGTGGATACCCTTCAGCATCTTCAAATTCTGCGTCACTTTCACAATCTATTTCTTGATTTTCTTCACTAGTTTCGTATTCAGTATCTTCTTCAACTACACAATCGTTTATTTTCATTTCTAGATTAGCAGATTTCTCATTACTATCACTACTTTCATTAATAGATAGATTAAATTGAAGTTCATTATCATCTGTTTCATTACTAAATTCTTCCGATTCTTTAATACTTCGGTGTTTAAACAATTGTGTGCTTTTGAATTGATTACTACCATATAATTTTTTACTATTTACCATAGGAAGAGGTTTAGAAAAGGAAATATCCATTAAGGCATTTTCATCTTCCATTACTTCATCAGTATTGAACCAATCATGATTAAATAACGCTTCCCAAGATATTCTACGATTAGGATCTCGGCGAAGTAAGTTTAGTAATAAATCTCTACATTCACTAGATAAACTATTCTTTGGAAGAGTAACTGCTTTCTTTTTTATGTTAGTCATTAAATCTATCATATTCTTTGCCTTATAAGGCGTAGTTCCGAAGAGTAGTTCAAAGAAAATAACACCAACACTCCATAAATCACTCTTGTTGTTATAACGTTTCTTTAACATAATTTCAGGTGCCATATACATAGGAGAACCACATAATGTATTTAACATATGTTCATTATCTGTATATCTAGCAAAACCAAAATCAGTAATAACTAAACTACCCTCCTCTGCTACTAAAATATTCTGTGGTTTAAGGTCACGATGAAGAATTTGTTTGTCGTATAAATATTTTAACCCATCTACTAGTTGTCGCATATATTTTTTCGCGTATTTTTCTTTTAGTGCCTTACCATTTAGGAACTTAGCAAAATCTCCTCTGGGAAAGTAGTCAATTACTAAATATATGTTTTTTTCATCATTATCAAAGAAAACTTCGTGAAGTTTTATTATATTTTTATGGTTAAGGTTTTTCATAAGGGTAAATTCACGTTTTATACTATCGCGTATCTTTTCTAGATTTTCAAATGATATCTCTTTGATAGCATAGTATTTTCCAGTGTCCTTATGTTTACCCTTATATATTGTGGAAAAAGCACCTTTACCTATCCTTTTCCTAGTAAATATATAATCTCCAAGCACAAATTCGGACATCCTCTAAAATAACTATATATAAATTATTGCTAAATATATTATTTAAATAATAACTAACTACTTTTATAAATGAATAGATTAAAAACAGAAGAATCTAAATTAAGGGATGACCCTCCTGAAAATATAAGTGCTGGACCAGTAAATGGCAATTATTATCGCTGGTCGGCAACTATTTTAGGACCAAGTAACAGTCCATATCAAGGAGCAATATTTCACCTAGATATTAGAATACCTGAGGGTTATCCTTTTAAACCTCCAAAAATTAAGTTTGTTACTCCTATTTTTCATCCAAATATTAATAAGACTGGGGATATATGTTTAGACACAATAACTACTAATTGGACACCAATTATGAGTATAGGAAAACTATTATTAGGTATATGTAGTCTTTTAACTGACCCTAATCCTGATGACCCTCTAGAACCAGATATAGCAGATTTATATAAGCGTAACAAAACGGAATATAATAAAAGAGCTAGAATATTTACATTAGAAAATCAAAAATAATTAAATATTTCCTAATATATTTTTTTTTGTATTACTATATTATAAAAAATGAAAGGAGCTATGAAATCAGTTAATAAAACAATGAAGAAAGTAATGAAAAACAAGATGTTAATGTATGGAGCATTAGCTGTTGTAATCGGTTTATTATTAGTAGGATTAGTTATGTGTATGAGAAAGAGAGAAGGGTTTTTCAACCCTAAAGCATATGAACAAGGTTATGAACAAGGTTATGAACAAGGAAGGGATAATGTTATACAAGAAATGGCATTAGAAGCTGAAACAGACCCTACAAATGTGACAGGTGGACAAGGAACTGGACAAGGAACTGGACAAGGAACTGGACAAGGAACTGGACAAGGAACTGGACAAGTGGATATGAATACCTCATTGACTACCCCAATGACTACCTCATTGAATACCCCAATAAGTGCCACAATGAATGCCACAATGAATGCCCCAATGACATCATTACCTAACTAATGATTTATATAATTTTTCTTTAGCTTTATCTAGGTAAATTTAAATTTATTCTGGAAAAAAAATATTATATTATATTACCAACAAATGAAGATGAATATGAAAAACTTAAAAAAAATGCTAAGTCCAAAAAACTTAGCAAAAAACTCCGAGAGCCTTCTTATCGCTCTACTTGTAGTAGTATTAGTTGTTTTAGTAGTTGTATATGTAATGAAGAGTCGTGAAGGTTTCGAATCACAGAAAGCATACAACTTATACTTCTTCCACGTTGACTGGTGTGGTTACTGTAAAAAAGCAAAACCCGAAGTAGCTAAACTCGAAGAAGAATTAGCTGCTAACAATAACAAAGTAGGAAAAGTTGAAGTTAATCTCGTATCAGTAGATGCCGAAGAAAACACAAAACTCGCTTCACAGCACAATGTCAAAGCTTACCCAACAGTAGTTTTAGAGAAGGCCAATGGAGAAACCGTTGAATTAGAAAAAGCCTGTACATACGATAATCTTAAAGAACTTATTGAACAAAATGCTTAAGAAGTATATAATCATTAATGACTAATAATCCACAAATTACAATTACACCTAATAGTCTTTTAGTCCAAATATTACAATAATTTTTTTTATTATTATAATCAGCATTTTTAATAGTAATATTAATCTGATCTAGACTCCTAACAATGGCATCTACTGATGCCTGCCTTTCTAAATTCTCGTGATCCTGTAATTGAATATAGGTATCTTCAAATATATCACTAGGTGGTGTTTGTAATAAATCTCTAGGAGGAGGAAGCGGTGGTGGTAAATTAAGAAAATCATGATTCGTCACTGATGCTTCCGTCACTGGATTCTCCTGATTCTCTAGATTCAGGATTATGTTCCTCTTCTTGTGTATTTCGTCTCGCATTAGAGTGTTCATTTTCTAATTCTATTTCTTGTTGTTTCCTTAAGCGCTCTTTTTCCTTTAATTTATCTATAAATTCTTGAGTAGCAGTATATGCCATATCAAATATCATTTTCCTCTTTTCCTTAGATAACTTAAAGTCTAGCATTGACTCTCTATTTTCAATTAATACCATATTATCCGAATATCTTTCAATTAAATCGTTTTCATTGACTTTTAATAGAGTTCCAAGAATACATACTGTATAATTTAATAAATTATCTATTTTATCAGGAGGGGGATCCTGTTTTTTAACATACATTCCTAGAGTTTCATCTAAATCAAAATTTTTAATAGGGAAATTATCAATTAATGCCCCATCAACATATAAACAACCTTTCCATTCTACTGGAGTAAAGTAAAATGGTATAGTTCCACTCATCTTCACTCCCAAATATACGGGAAGGTCAGGGTAATTCTCGTGATTTATATATTCTACACATTCACGAGTAATATTGGTAGAAACAACTACTAAAGTCTTATTAGTTTTAGAATATAATTCACTAAAAGTAATATCTGGGTTCCCCACTTTCTTCTCAATTAAAAGTTTAATTAATTTAGTAACCTTTTCCCCATTATCTACACCAAAATTAGAGTAGTAATCCAATAATAAATCAGTGTCTATACTTGATACTTTTATATAGTCTAGTCCTATTAATAATTCAAATATTTCATTCGGGGTATATCCTAGTGTCATAGTTAGTGCTATAAAACTTCCAGCAGAAGTCCCTGCAAATGTATTTACTTGAGATAAATCGAAATTTTGTTCTATACATCGTAAAAATCCTGTGTGTCCTATAATTCTTGTTCCACATCCACTAAATACTAGTGTTCGTAATTTCATATTAAATACAATATAATTATATTCTTAAAATAATAATGGATAATTTTCATAATTTCAATACCCCTATGTTAAATATAGATGAGTTACATGAAAAAGAACAAGAAAAGACTAAGAGAAAATTTGAGGTTTATAGAAAAATTCTAGAGAAATGCCATAATAAAATAAGAATAACTGCCCAAAATGCTAATAATAATGGGTATTGTTTGTATCAGGTGCCCAAATATACATTTGGAGTTCCATTATACGATACTAAATCTTGTATTATGTTCCTAGTATCAGCGTTAACTAAGAATGGATTTGAAGTTAAATACACCCATCCAAATCTTTTGTTTGTTTCTTGGATAAATAAAACTAGTAGGAGCACATTAATGATAGAAGACTCCCAACAACAACAATCTAGTAGTTTCTCTAATACTAGTAATAATTCACCATCTAACAATGTGGTTTCAAATGTTTTAGATAATTTTAAACCTGAGAATAAAATACTGTTCAACACAAAAAAAATAAATACGGTAGATGAAAAGTTGGCCAAATTACTAGGTAATTAATTGTTGAATACTAAAGAATTAGCATTATTTAATTTTGTAGCATTTTTAACAACTACCTTTGAAATACTTTCTAATAAAAGAAGGAAGAAGACACCAAATATAACAAATAGAATTAGGTCATAAATATTGGTCATTTCATTTTTCTCTTCTGGTTTTTTTGAATCTCTAGTTTCTTCGCGATCATTTAATTTTTCTAATAATAAGTTTAATTTAACATCTAAATCAGATATCTTTTCATTCATATCGTCCATTTCACACTGAACCTTTTCTTTAATTACTGGTTTAGATTTAACCTTCTTTCTCTTAACTGTGTAATTGCGTTCTTCTGGTTCTGATTCGCTATCTTCGTCTTCGTCAAATTGCTCAGTTTGAACTATTTCTACTCTAGGTTCTGGTTTCTTTTCAAAATTGGCAAATCCTTCGACTAAATTATCGGCTTCGTAACTGAAGTCATTTAATAAAGCATCACCTACAGTATCTTCTGGGGTATATTTTTTCTTTAATTTTTTTTCCTTTTTACGAGATTTCTTTGTTTTGCTCATATTCATTTCTTGAACAAAAGAATTTCCATATACTTCGCATAATTCACTTCCTAGTAAACTCATATTAATATTAAATTAGATATTAATAATTTGAAAATAGAAATAAATTAAAGTGGAACTATCATTCCTGAATATAAATTCTGTAATTTTTTTGAGGTTTCGGTGACTATCCAAATCCAGGGTTTTAATGGTAAATATAATATATAGAATATCCAACCGAGAACCTCTACAAAAAATTTATAAGATGATTCTCTTCCTTCTTTTCTTTCTTGTAGTTGTTCCTCAAATAATTCGGTTTTATTTTCTT
>Ga0206126_10005004_pt1 | contig 12388 bp, 7 predicted proteins | sample Helgoland_Spring_5_FD_148621 | JGI IMG/M metagenome (GOLD analysis project Ga0206126, IMG submission 148621) | Pelagic subsurface seawater microbial communities from Kabeltonne, Helgoland, North Sea - Helgoland_Spring_Bloom_20160412_1 | ecosystem: Environmental > Aquatic > Marine > Epipelagic ...
GCGTCAAGCGCGGCGCCGATATCTATCAAGATCCTGGCGCACGTGTTGCCATCTACGGCGGAAGTCTGGATGTGATCCGCCAGGCGCCACTCTTTGGCGCCGGGTACGGCCAATTTGAATCCGCATGGCGCGCGCAGCATGCAGCCGATGCCAGCCCGCCGGGCAACGTCATTCAGGGCCTGCATGCCTTATCGCATCCCCACAACGAAACCCTGCTTTGGGTGGTTGAAGGCGGGCTCGTCGCCTTCATCGGGCTCTTGCTACTGGCTGCTGGCTTTCTCACAACCTTGTTCCGACTGCCCTGGGCCACGGGCTTGGTGGGCCTTGCGCTCACCGCGCCAATCCTAATCCATACCCAAACCGAGTATCCGCTCTACCATTCTGGCCTGCACTGGATCACCTTGATTCTATTGCTGGCGTTTGTCGATACGCATCAATCCCCGCCGAAAGCAGTCGCTTTTCCGAGGATCATTCTGCCCTTGAGCCTCGCCTTTTTAACGCCGCTTTTGGTCATTCCCTTTATGGTGACCGGCTTACAATCCTTAGCTGTAATAACCCAGTTAGAAGCCAGTAAGCCGCGGCAATACCACCGCTTATTGGACGTCACCAATCCAGCCGCTGATATGAACCGTTTCCAATGGCATCTTTGGGCGCTGCGCCTCAACACGGCGCTGGCGGAGGGCAATCGGCAAGAATTGACCGCCTACCTAGCATGGTCCGAAAAAATGAGTCGCGGGACACCACGGTCCCCTTTATGGGTCAATCAAATGATCGCGCTGCGGGCCCTAGGCGACTTTGATGCGGCAGAGGCCAAACTGGCTGAAGCGCGGTATTTGTTTGGTGATAAAGATGATTTACGACCCTTTATCGGTCTCGATCGTTCCACGCGGCTTCAAATCCAATAACCTAGCCGGCGCTGGCGCCTTCGGCCCGGAGCATGCCTTGGCCACGTCCGTCGGGGTATCCAACCCCCGCGTATCGCACGCTTTTGCGCCGCGCCGCAGGTTTTTTCGTTTTGTCCCTAAAATAAGCCGAAGAACCGTTTTTTGAATTTTCGCTCGCAGCCTTTGAGCTGCTGATCAAAGGTTTTCGCTCGGGCATCGACTTTCTTGGCCACCTTCATAAGCCAAGGTTTGCCTTGGTGCGTCCCCTTTGCAAAGCCCCCCTGGCCTTCGTGGTAGGACAAATACAGGTTCTCCGCATCCGTTTTTTTGATCCCATTTTTTGTCGCTGATTGGTCGATATACCAACCGATAAAATCGGTCGCGTCCTTAAAGTCCGCTCGATCAGCAGACCAGCGGCCCGTCGAGCGGCGATAGGTATCCCAGGTGCCGTCAATCGCTTGGGCGTAGCCTTTAGCCGATGCCGGTCTCGGACCTGGAAACACCCAAAGGATTTTTGTTCGCGGCGGTTTCGCTTTGGCCTTAAAGCTCGACTCCTGATAAATCACAGACATCATCACCGGAACCGTCGTGCCCCAGCGTTTTGCGGACTTGTTGGCCGCTTTATACCAGCTGCGCTGCTCACTGAATATGTCGCAAATGTTATCGATATTCGACGGCTGCTTCGCCGTACAGCTTGCAAGCAATGCCGCAACAATCACCAACATCAGACTCGGGTAACGACATCGGTTTAATTTCATGGCAGTTGCTCCAGTAATGATCGTAGACCCGCCTCATCGATGACCGGGATACCCAAGGATTCTGCCTTGCTTAATTTCGAACCCGCTTCGCGTCCGGCGGCCAAACGCGTCGTTTTCGCAGAAACAGAACCGGCAACCTTGGCGCCCAAATCCTGCAGTTGGGTTTTAAGCGCCGATCGCGAGAATGTATCGAAGGTCCCGGTGATCACCCAAGTTTGTCCAGCCAGGGGCGTCGGCTGCGCCTCAAGCACATCGGACTCGGGCCAAACCACGCCAAGTTGACACAATCGCTCAATCAAGCGCTGATTGTTTGTATTGTTGAAATAAGCCGAAATTTGCGCGGCAACAATAGGGCCGATATCCGGCACCGCAACAAGGGCGGCCTCATCGGCCGCCATCAAGGCCGCCAACCGCGGAAAGGCTCGAGCCAGCGAGGCCGCCGTGGCTTCACCCACTTCCGGGATCCCCAACGCATAAATAAACCGGTTCAGGTCAGTGGCTTTTGAGGCATCAATGGCAGCAATCAGTTTTTTAGCGGAAATCGGTGCAAACCGTTCTAGCGATACGAGTTGATCAAATTCGAGCGCGTACAAATCTGCCGCATTGTGGACTAATCCAGCTTTCATCAACTGCTCAACAACTTTGCCGCCTAGGCCATCGATATCCATCGCCAGGCGCGATACAAAATGCCGGATTCGCTCTTTTTGCTGAGCAGGACATCCCAGATCATTCGTACAGCGCAAAATCACCTCATGCTCTTGCTGCACAAGTTCGCTTTGGCACTCCGGGCATTGCAACGGACGCACAATCGGGCTCGAGTCCAAACCCCGGGCACTCGCCGCCACCCGAATCACCTTCGGAATGACATCGCCGGCGCGCTCGATAATCACTTCATCCAACAGGTGCAGACCCAGCCGCTTGATTTCATCAAAGTTATGGAGCGTGGCATTCGAGATGACCACCCCACCGACCTGTACCGGATCAAGCCGAGCAACGGGTGTTATCGCACCGGTTCGGCCAACTTGAAACTCAACATCCAATACGCGGGTTCGACCCTGCGCTGCCGGAAACTTCCCGGCAATCGCCCAACGCGGCGTGCGCGTCAAAAACCCAAGCGCCGCCTGGCTCGCAAGCGAGTCCACCTTAAAAACCACCCCGTCTATCTCATAAGCAAGATGGGCTCGGCGTTGGGCCAACGCGTCAAAATACGCTTGGCAACCCTCGGCATCGTTAACCTGCTGAATATCCGGATTGATTCGAAAGCCCCAGACCCTGAGCTGCTGCATCAGGTCATAATGCTCGCTCGGCAGATTGCCGCCCTCAACAAGACCGACGCTGTAGGCAAACATCGTCAACCGGCGCTTCGCGGTTAATCGACTGTCGAGCTGACGCATTGACCCAGCTGCGGCGTTACGCGGATTGGCAAAGGGTTTTTCGCCCTGCTCGATCAGCGCTTGGTTCAGATCATTGAAAACGGCTTTGGCAAGATACACCTCACCTCGGACCTCTAGACGATCCGGAAAGTGATCACCCTGTAAAACCAGCGGGATGGCCTCAATGGTTCGCGCGTTCATCGAAACATCCTCGCCGGTTAAGCCATCCCCTCGCGTCGCCGCACGAATAAACCGTCCGCCTTCATACAATAAACTGATCGCAACGCCGTCGATTTTAGGCTCGGCACAATAGCGAACGTGCATCTGTCCAAGGCGTTCCGCCACTCGATCATGAAAATCAGCGATATCAACCGCATTAAAGGCATTATCCAAAGACAGCATTGGCAGCGCATGCTGGATTTGCGTAAACCCGGCAAGGGGCTCAGAGCCCACCCGTTGGGTCGGCGAGTCTTCGGTCAGTAAGTCAGGGTGGGCTTTTTCAAGCGCTAGGAGCGCCTGAAACAATTGGTCGTACTCAGAGTCCGCGATAACCGGCGCGTCCAGCGCATGGTACTGATAGTTATGGTGATGCAGCGCTGCTTTTAACGCGTCAATGCGGCTAACAACATCGGAGGTCATAGTGCTTGGGCGCGTCGAAACTGAAATTCTTGAACAGTTTGTCTTAAGTGGGCGACGGTTTGCTCGGTGACCGCACTGCGTCGGTCATCACACAGCTGCGCCCCTAAATCCTCAGCCAGATGGGCCGCGGCCAACAACAACTCTTCAAACACGGCAGGCGCATCCTCGCATTCATGGGCGCACATAAAGATCGTAACGCCAGGGGTCGTCAGCGCATTCATCGACGCAATGTCAAAAATGCCCGGTTCAACGGCATTGGCCAAACTGATTTTTGGATACCCGGCCTCATCCAGGCGATGGAAAATAGACTTCTCACCATACTCAAAGCCTTGGTCCATCAAGCTTTCGAGTAGCGGTTGGCCGGATAGATCGCCTAAGATATTCAGCACTAAAAACAGCGTTTCCTGCTGCGCCGTCAAGGGGCTCGCGTCTGAGGCACTGCTCGCCGCTGCCGCATCGGCCAGGCGCTCGTTCGTCTGAGCGCCTTCATCGTGAGCGCCTTCATCATGAGCGCCGCGAGACGCCGCCTCGGTTGACCCAGCGGGATCATCTCGCGGCGTTTTAGCAGCCGATTGACGCACTCGCGCCTGCGCTGGATCAGAGACAGGGATCTGTGAGGTCCCGACTTTTACGACTCGAGCGCCACCATTGGGTAATTCTGCCTTTAAATCGATCGCATCTTTACCGGCATTCGATTCTGGCGCCGTTGAGACGAAACGTTTATCCAGCTTCAAGGGCAACCGATCACTACCGAAGTACTGCACCCAAAAGCCATGGACCAGCACGACCACGATCACGAGGCCTAATATTAAGAACAGCCATTCTTGCAATTCCAGTTCCACAATGACCTCTCTTTTGACGTCTTTGCCGCTTACCTGTTTTGCTCAACCCGCCGCAATCTACGCGTGCGCCTCAGGTCGATGTGTTCTGCAACCCTTTTTAGCTTGGCCGGGTTGGCCGACCTGCCCTACAACTGGACTGCTCGATATCGGCGAACCGCTGACTCAGCCCTTTAGGGTGCTCTGCTAACCCTGTTTTTATCATTCGTCTTTAACATTCGTTTTTAAAAGATGTTTTTAACACTTGTTTTTAAAACGCGTTTTTAACATCTGTTTTCAGCAAAAGTGCTGTCTATAACGCCGATTTCTCAATTGGATCGCGCTTACAACCCCTTTTCTTAAAAGCATAGGACTCAGTCTAAACCGCTGACATCGCAACCGCTTCTTCAACGTCGACAGACACCAATCGAGATACCCCAGGCTCATGCATTGTGACGCCCATTAATTGCTCCGCCATTTCCATGGCCACTTTGTTGTGCGTGATATAGATAAACTGCACCGTGCGCGACATCTCCTTCACCAGTTCGGAATAGCGCATGACGTTGGCATCATCCAATGGCGCATCGACCTCGTCCAGCAAACAAAAGGGCGCCGGATTCAAACTGAAAATTGAAAATACCAAGGCAATGGCGGTCAGCGCTTTCTCACCACCCGACAGCAAGTGAATGCTGCTGTTTCGTTTACCAGGCGGCCTTGCCATCAAGGCAACACCCGTGTCGAGCAGGTCTTCACCCGTCATTTCTAAATAGGCATGGCCACCCCCAAACAACTTCGGAAAGAGCTGCTGAAGTTTGGTGTTGACCAAATCGAAGGTTTCTTTAAATCGGGTGCGGGTTTCAATATCGATTTTTCGAATGGCCATCATTAGGGTATCGAGTGCTTTCTCTAAATCGTCATTTTGTGCATCCAAGTAGGCTTTACGCTCGGCTTGAACTTTGTATTCTTCAATCGCCGCTAAATTGATGGCGCCCAAACGCTGAATGCGGTTCTCTATTTTTGTCAGTTCGGTTTCCCAGACTGGGATATCCGCGTCTTCCGGCATGGCGCTTATGACCTCCTGTAAGACTGCGCCGGCCTCTTTGAGGAGGTCTTCAATCGTGCTGCGCTTAACATCCAGGGTTTGGAATTCTAAGCGGGCCTTTTCGAGCTGGCCTCGCACCTGATCGACGCCCTCTTCAAACAGTGCGCGCTGACTTTCATTGCTGCGGATATCAAATTCAATCTTCTGCGCAACCTGACGACCCGCCAGCAATTCGGCTTCAATGCCCTGGCGCGTCTGAAGTCGCTCCTGCAGGTTCGCTTGCAGCTCCGTTGTCGGTTCGGCCAGCGCCGCAATGTCCGCTTCAAGCGTTTGCTTACGCTCAAGCAGGCTTGTTTGTCGAGCGGACAAACGCGTAATCGCCTGCCCCGTTGCGGTCAACTGCGCTGTGAGATTTTGCGTTCGCAGCGCCAATTGATGATTGGCGTCCCGATCCGCTTGCGCTTGTTGACGTAACGTCACCAAAGCTTGTTGCGCGCTGTGCCGTTGCTCAGCCAACTCGGCACGGGTGGCCTCAACACCTTCCATCTCGTCCATGGCACCACCCAATCGCGACCGCGCCGCCTGCAACTGGACGGAATCCGTCTCCAGTTGCGCCTGAGAATGGGTAATTTCTCGATCGGCGCGTTCGAGTTCGGACGCAATTTGTTCTGCTTGGATGCGCTTGGCCGTCAGCCGGGCTCTCGTTTCACCATAAGCGCGCTGCTGCTCGGCGAGACGGCTCTGCAAGGCATCGCGATCTTGTTCTAAGACGGTCAAGTTAATCGCGCCAGCTGCCAATTCCTCATCTGTTGTATCAATCAGAGTTTCCAAGGCTTCAATTTGCGCAATCAAACGGGTGAGCTCTTTTTGCCGCTGCAGCACGCCCGCCGTGACGTCTTTATCCGCGCTCACGCGAATCCAGCTCGCCCCCATCCATAGGCCATCGCGCGTGACAACTGATTCATCTGGCGCAAGATTTTCGGCAAGGCTTAAGGCATCTTCTAAGTCTTCCGCGACAAACACGTGGCTTAACCAGGCAGACAGCTCTGCGCTGGACTGAATTTTCGCGGCAAGCGAGACCCGCGCTTCACCCTGTACAACGGGCGCATGTGTATCCGACATCCCCAGCAGGGTTATCGAGCCTTGGGTCAATCGCGCGACCGCTGGCGACAATTCTCGAAGATTACTGACGAGGATCCCTTGTAACGCATCCCCAAGGACCGCTTCCACCGCCTCTTCCCAGCCCGCGTCGACCTCTAGCGATTCGCCAACCCGAAGGGCTGATTCAAGCCCCTGCTCGCTGACCCAAGCCGTATCATCGCCAGCCTGACCAAGAGCCGCTTGCTGGAGGGCGTCGAGAGAGGCTCGTCGACCGGCAAGATGCTGCATTTCGCTGCGCTGCTCGTTGAGGGTGCGCGATAATTGTTCATTTTGAACCCGCTGGCTTTGAAGCTGACTCGCCAAACCATCAAATTCCGACTGAATGCGCCCAACTTGTTCTTCCTGGGTCTCGATCATGGCTTCTAACGGACCAATTTCTTCCGCCACGGCCTGCTCACTAAGCCGGGTTTTATCATCACCCACCGCTTTGAGGCGCTGATTCAAACGTTGGAGCGAATCTTCGAGCAACGCGATTTTTGATTGTTCTATTTCACCGGCCTGGGCCACCTTGGCCGCTTCCGAGGTAAATTGGTCCCAGCGCTGCTGCAGTTCCGCAACGTGATGCTCGGCCATCTCCAGTTGGTCTTTCGAGGCAATCTCGGAGTCGCTCAGGGCCGCTTGCTCCGGCGCCAGGCGCTCGAGCTGCTCAGCTAAATCGCGAATCAGCGCTTCATCACTCCCCAAGCTCGCCGCGGTTTCTGTCCGTTCCTGATCGGTTTGCCGCAAGCTATCGGCCAGGGTTCGCGCGCGCTCTGATTGGTACTGAATACTTTCTTCAATCCGCGCAATCTCAGTACCTTCATCATAGAAGCGCTGCTGCACCGCGGCGAGGCTATCATTCGAGCCAATCAATTGATCCCGCAGCGCAACAATCTCGGCTTCAACCCGGCGTTGGTCACTGATTCGGGCTTGTAATTCAATTTCAAATTGATCGATCTGTTGCTGCTGGACTCCAGCCTTTTGATCAAGATTTTGCCACCTAAGGGCCGAGAGCTGCGCACTGACCTCGCGCTCTTCCTTTTTAAACTCGGTGTAGCGCTCGGCATTCTTAGCCTGACGCTCTAAGTGATGAATCTGACGCTCGAGTTCCTCGCGCAGATCGGTCAATCGGTCGAGGTTATCTCGCGTGTGTGAGATTCGGCGCTCGGTTTCTTTTCGGCGTTCTTTATATTTTGATATGCCGGCCGCTTCTTCGAGATAAACCCGCAACTCTTCGGGCTTTGCCTCGATCAATTGGCTAATCATGCCCTGCTCAATAATCGAGTAGCTTCTGGGCCCCAAACCGGTCCCCAAAAAGATATCGGTAATGTCTTTGCGCCGACACTTAACGCTATTCAGAAAATAGCTGGATTGACCGTCCCGTGAGACTTGCCGTTTTATCGAGATTTCAGAATACGCGGCATACTCGCCGGTTAATCGACCCGCAGAATTGTCAAACAACAGCTCGATGGTGGCCTGACCAACCGGCTTGCGGTTACTGGCGCCGTTGAAGATCACGTCGGTCATCGACTCGCCCCGTAAATTCTTAGCGGAACCCTCCCCCATGACCCAACGAATCGCATCAATAATATTCGACTTACCGCACCCATTTGGGCCGACAACGGCGCAAAGATTATTGGGGAATGGCACGGTCGTGGCATCCACAAAAGATTTGAATCCGGCCAGTTTTATCGCTTGAAGTCGCATGTTGGAATCTTACTGTAATGCGCCATTAAGCGAAACAAAAAGATCGAAACGCGGTACTATTTACCCTTGATTACAGGGCGCGCGTCACCCGTTTGACCGCTGGTCACGTCTGGTTGACTTGACCCGCACCGCGCAATTGATGCCTGACCTGACAATTCCACCGCGATAGGTTCCCGATGCTAAAACGCCCCAAACTTTCCAACCAAACCCCAGCTTCTCGCGTGCCCCAAAACCTGCCCGTCAAGGACCTCAGCGGCTGGCTGCGGGATTACGAGGCGCAGCAGCCTTTGGTTGTTGAAGGCGGCGCCGCGAGAATCCGCTATCAAGATCCTGAAAACCCAACCCAAACCCCGTTTGCCTTTTTGGGAATCCATGGCTTCTCGGCTTGTCGTCAGGAAACCGCGCCGGTCACCCAGCGGTTGGCCGATGACTTCAACGCCAACTTGATCGAAGCACGTCTGGCAGGTCATGGCCTGACTGAGAACGGCATGGATTGTGCGGCTGAAGACTGGTTGGCGAGCGTCGTGGACAGCTACGATCTTGCTTGCCGATTGGGCGAGCAAGTGATCTTGGTCGGCACCTCAACCGGTGCGCCCTTGGCGTGCTGGGCGGATCGGAAGCTCCGACAAAGTTACCGAGCGCCCTTTGCCCACCTGTTTATGGCCCCAAACTTTAAGATCAATAACCCTTTCGACTTTTTACTCACCATGCCCTTTGCCGAATCGATCGTGCCACGATTGCTGGGCAGGACCCGCAGCTGGACCCCAGAAAACGAGGCCGCCGCACGCTATTGGACCAGCACCTACGATATTCAGGCCGTGATTGAAATGCAGAAGGTTGTGGATTGGTTCAGGGCGCAACCAGCACGTGCCTGGACCACCCCCATGGCCATGATGGTCATGGATAATGACCCGACCATCTCCGCCAAGGCGGCAAAACGGGTTTACCAGCAGTGGCAGACAGACCACAAAGCGCACCTTTGCATACTGACCGAACCCGACGCCATTGCGCACGTCTTCGCCGGGGACATCGCAGGGCCCGAGCGAACCGAACACACGATCGACGCGTTTTCCGGCTTTTTAAAGTCCTTAATCGATCAACCAAAGCCCGCCGTTCCTGCCGGCGATACCCCTCAAACCAAGCGCAACCCTCACGGCTCACACTTATGACAACCTTTAACCACTTCCCCGCCGCACTTGGCCAGGCGCCTCAGAGCGGTCAATGGCCTGCCTTGCGCCGATACACCGCGCTCAGTTTGATGATCCTCATCATCAGTAGTTGTGCGGAAACCGATCAATCTGATGCCCTCCTCGCTTCCAAGGAGCCTGTGCGACCCAGTTATCCAACAACCCGCGTAAGTGATCACCAAGACACTTATTTCGGGCAAACCATCCAGGATCCTTACCGCTGGCTGGAAGATGATCGCAGTACGGAGACTGCCGCCTGGGTGCGGGATCAAAATCAGGTGACCCAAAGCTATCTGTCACAGATCCGCTATCGGGCGCCCCTTCAAAACGCGCTCACCGAACTCTGGCACTATCCTCGGGTATCTGCGCCGTTCAAAGAAGGCGATTGGGTCTACTTCTACCAAAACACGGGATTGCAGAATCATTCTGTTCTGATGCGGCAAAAGCCAGACCAAGCACCTGAAGTCTTTTTAGATGCCAATGCGCTGAGCGACGACGGCACCATCTCCATTGCTCAGGTTGCCTTTTCAAAGTCCGCTCGATTCAGCGCCTATACGCAATCCAAAGCGGGCAGCGACTGGCGCAGCATTCATATTTTGGATACGGCCACTCGGCAAGCCCTCGAGCCGCCGCTGCAGAACGTGAAGTTTTCAGGTATTACCTGGCTTGGAGACGCGGGGTTTTACTACTCGAGCTACCAAGCGCCAGACGGGAGCGCCCTCACAGCGCAGGTTGATGACCATCGGTTGTATTTCCATCGTCTCGGCACCCCCCAGCAGGATGATGAACTCATCTATGGCGGCCCAGGAGACGAAAAACGACGTTACGTCAGTGCTGATTTAACCGAAGACCAACGATATTTGTCCATCCAGACGGCGCAAACCACCGCTGGTAATACTTTGTTCATCCAGGATTTGAGCCAGCCTGACAGCCCCTTCATTGCGATTCCGACCGAGGACCATGCCGACACTCGCGTGATAAAAAGCATTAATGAAACCCTTCTGTTGTTCACCAACCATGGCGCGCCCAATGGCCGACTGGTTGCGCTGCGTTTGGATCAACCTGAACCTTCAGCCTGGACGGATATCATCCCCGAACGCGCATCCCCGCTGCGCGTTTCAACGGGCGCTGGCTATCTGTTTGCACACTATCTGATCGATGCTCGATCACGACTGTACCAGTACACGGATGCCGGTGATTTGGTCCGCGAGATCCCCCTTCCTGAACCAGGTTCTGCAAGCCGGCCTTTTGGTAAAGACACCGATGAGACGGTGTACTACACCTTTAGCAACTACAAACAGCCGAGCACGATCTACGCGTATAACCCCGACACTGGCAACGCTCAACGTTACTTTAAGCCGGACATTCGCTTCAGTTCGGATGATTACGAAACCCATCAAGTTTTCTACAGTAGCCCCGATGGGACTCAGATCCCCATGACGCTGACCTACAAAAAGGGCCTGAAGCGAGACGGCAATAATCCCACTTTGCTCTACGGATACGGCGGTTTTGACATCAGTATCACCCCCGGTTTCAGCACGACGACCGCCCTATGGCTGAGTCTGGGCGGCATTTATGCCGTGCCCAACATCAGAGGCGGCGGTGAGTACGGCAAGCACTGGCATATTCAGGGCACCCAGCATCAAAAACAAAATGTGTTCGATGACTTCATTGCCGCCGCGGAATACCTCATCGATGAGCAGTACACCAAGGCCGACTACCTCGCCATCAGCGGCCGCTCTAATGGCGGTCTCTTAGTTGGCGCCGTCATGACCCAGCGGCCGGACCTGATGAAAGTTGCCTTGCCCGGCGTCGGCGTCCTAGACATGCTGCGCTATCACACCTTTACGGCCGGTGCTGGCTGGTCTTTTGATTACGGCCGAAGTGATGACAGCCGCGAGATGTTCGAAACCTTGCTCAGTTATTCGCCCCTGCACAATCTGAAGCCCGGCACACGTTACCCAGCCACGTTGATTACCACCGGGGATCACGATGATCGCGTGGTGCCCGCACATTCCTTCAAATTTGCGGCCACGCTCCAGGGCGCTCAAAGTGGCCCGGCACCCACATTGATTCGAATTGAAACCGATGCCGGACACGGCGCCGGCACCTCTATCGAGAAACGCATTGCCCAAACGGCAGACACCTTGAGCTTTACCCTGTTTAATATGGGGATCACCGATCTTGAGGTTCAACATGAAGAGTGAGTTCAAGATTGGCCTCATTTCAGACACCCACATGCCGGGCGCCCTCAAAACGTTATGGCCGGGCGTGTTCGATTTCTTTTCTGGGTGTGACGCCATCTTGCATGCGGGCGATCTGCACACACTGGATATTGTTGATGCCCTCAGCAAGGTTGCGCCGACCTATGTCGCACTCGGTAATGGTGATGAAGGCTTAACCGACCCGCGACTTGCCGAGCATTGGCTACTGACCTTCGGTGAGACGCAAGTGGGCATGATGCATCATTGCCCGTCCCCTGAACGAAAGCCGGCAACGGTGATCGAAAAACAAATCCTGAAACGAATGAAGACCCTGCCCGACATCCTCGTTTTTGGGCATACCCATTTTGAATCGATTACCGAAGTGGGCTCGATGGTACTCATCAACCCGGGCTCTCCGACCCTGCCCCACAACCAAACCTTACGACCAGGCACCCTTGGCATGATCACGCTTAAAGCGGGTCTTGCCGATTTTGCGCTGTATCAAATTGAGGATGGTGAGGTTCTGCCACACCCAACCATTGCGGCCCTGACCCGAGCCTCCACAAGCGTTGCGATATCGGTATAATGCTGGCAGCCTACAAGGCCTAGACTCAACCCGTCACCACAAAAAGCTGA
>Ga0206126_10005006_pt1 | contig 12385 bp, 18 predicted proteins | sample Helgoland_Spring_5_FD_148621 | JGI IMG/M metagenome (GOLD analysis project Ga0206126, IMG submission 148621) | Pelagic subsurface seawater microbial communities from Kabeltonne, Helgoland, North Sea - Helgoland_Spring_Bloom_20160412_1 | ecosystem: Environmental > Aquatic > Marine > Epipelagic ...
GTGTATGCAGACCACCAGCTGCACCAGAACCAACTGCTGCACCAACACCAGCACCGATCATAGACATTGCAACATCACCATCAGACAATACTGCCAAACCAATACTACCAGCAATAGCACCAAGAGTAGCATAGGCTGGAACTTCTGGTGCATAGTAAACTACATCTGCACATTGATTAAGTTGTGGGTATGTGTTTGCTGCGCAACCTGAGAGTGCCAGCATTGACACTCCACCAATAATAACTGCTTTCATTCTATTCTCCTACAAGGGTATAATAAATGTCTTCCCAGCCAGTTACCCGCTGGTCAAACTCATTCTGCCGGTTATGAGGCAAATCAATCAAGAACGAGTCAAGTCCAAACTCTTTGCCCAACACAGCATTTTTATACTTATCTTCTACCCAAACACAACCTGTGTCACGGTACTGCTCAAGTGCATCATCTTTATCTGCACCTGTATCAAGACAGACAAGCTCATCAATAACGCTTTCACCGAACAGAGCATGAAGGTTCTGTAGACGTGCTTTGTAGGCATACTTGTTCAAAGACATAGAAGTAATGACACGCAGAACATATCCACATTCTTCATGAAGTTTCTTTACATACTTGACTGCATCTAAATGTGGAGTCAGATATGCCATAGCAGCAGAGTTATTAAACTCACGAACCAGACCTTCACCTGCTTCTTTGTTAATAAAACCATATCGTTTCCAGATAGCATATCCAGTAGGGTCTTGCTCTGTGTACCCACGGTCATTCATAAATTCTTTAAAGCCATACAGCCAATCTACTAACACACCATCACAGTCTGTTAGGATTACTTTCTCATTTAGTTTTGTCATAAACAATCTTTCATGTCTTTGTTTTCATCATTATCTATATACTACTACTTGTAGCATCAAATGTAAAGCTCTTTCTGAAAAAAAAAGTGGCGAGAGAGAGTGTTGTATTCTCCCCCGCCACAACAGGAACTGTATTATATACTACAATTTTTACTCTGTCAAGCTGCTAGTTGCTCTTCTAGATCATTAATTGATTTTCCCAAGAAATCTCGTTTAACTTTTAATTTTTTGACTACCTCTGTGCGGCCTTGTTTGCCCATTTTATACTCATAGTGCTTGAGGTCACGGTAGTCTTTTCTAAGTCTTTCGAGTTGAGAAACCATATAAGAAGTCCTTTTTTGTTATCATAACAAACTATTCAGAAGAAATCAAATTAGGGAAAGCCTCCTGAACAATTGCAGCAGAAATGCCTTTGAAAGGTGTTTTATCTTTCATCTGCAATACGATTTTAGCGTCTTGAGGATGAATCGACTCAAGAAGCTGAATAAACATTCTTTCTATTTTAACCTTACCTAGCTTCCGTACAGAAGCAGGACTAAAGTATTGAAAATCTTTCCAACGTTTGTGGAGTGTAGATGGTGCGTTGTGTACGTCACAAGCTTCATAGGGAGGGTCGCCCTCTGGCAAAGGTAAGTTGATCAAAGGACTATAACAGCCTTGGAGGACAGTCCTGAGAGCTACAGAGTCATTCTGTTTTAGAATGCTGATCTTCTCTGCTTTTTTTCTAGTAGCGGCTACTTTTTCAAGAACTTCGAAAACATACCATGTAATTTTATTAACTGCCATTTTCATCTCTCTTCAAGTGTTTCGCATTTATTCGACACTGAATAAATTCATTGTAGTAATCATCTCTTAACAATACGTCATAATCAAACTGATATTTTGCCTCATAGTAAGAACATTCACCTTTAGTCTTACAGAGCCTTAAAATCTCTCTATAATATTTAGTCGCATTCTCATCTTGACCATGCTCTTTTACTTCTTCTTGAAGCTTTTTGTTTGAGCCATAGTATTTTCGCCAGTCAGATTCTTTCGTAACATACTTTGTTTTTGTGCCACCTGACTTTGCTTTGACTTTTGTTTTTCTACGACTCCAAAATAGCTTTTTGCCAATGTACTTTTTGTTCGTATCTAAGTCTTGAATTCGATACACAAATCCAACATATTCTTCTGGCGCTGTCTCAGGATCATACACTTTAAAATCATGATACCACATCGTATAGCTCTTTCATTTTGTTTTCATAGTCATGCTTATCTATAAGTTTGCTAAAATGTGATAAATGCTCTTCTGTTAGAAAATTTCTATACTTTGATCCTCCCCCATTAAGTTTATTTTTCAAATTATATTTTCTTGTGAAATCACTGTTTGATAGCTTTTGTTCTATTTTTTCTATCGTATTATCATTCCAAACTTTTTGCAGTTTTGTGCTTTCTATATGTGGCACAATCTTATGAAACTCTTTCATACCATCTTTACAGACCAAGTTTTCATAACGTATAAAAATAAAGTTAAAATGTATTTTTGCATACTTTAGTGCTGAGATGTGATGAAGAAGAGTGTCTTCAAAAACATTTACAAAAAGCCTACCAGATTTGTGCTTTCTAGTTTTGAGATAAACAAATTCATCTAACGTCTTTGCATTAGATTTCCATCTTGATAACTTCTTTAAGTATTGAGAAATGAGGACATCATAGGGATTTCTGATTAAGTAAACAAAAGTATCTGAGAAAAGGTATTGGTTATCTATTGTATATTGCTGTAACTGCCTTTTCCCATGAGTACAGATAACATCTTCATTTAACTGATTTAGCATTATCTCTAGCCATGTTCGGCCAGAGCTAGGAGAAGAGTAAATGCATATCATAATATTTGTTGTCCACTAAAAAATTCTCAATATCATTTATCTGAGATTCTGATAATAGCTCTTTATATTTTGAACCACCACCATTCATTTTAAACTGCAAGCTGTATTTTGAAGAAAAGTCTGGATCACATTTAGATAAGTACGTTACATTATCTAAAGAGTATTTACTTAATGTCTGTTTAAGGATACTCTCAGGTATATTTGGTAAAAGTTTTTTTAATTCTTTATGGCCATCTTCAGAAATCAGTGCTTCATATTTAATTATCACAAAGTTGTTATATATTTTTTGGTATCTCAATCCTGAAGTGTAATGAGCAAATATATCTTCTATTTGTGTTTTATTCAATGTTGGCGATTTATATAATAAAAATTTTTCTAGACTGATCCACATATCACCATATTTTCTAGAAAATTTTAAATATCTTGATGTTAGTACATCAAAAGGATTTCTGATTAGGTATGCAAAAGTTCCATGGCTATCTGTGAATGTTTTATTATGATAGTACTTTTCATTAATCATAGTTCCATGATCAACAGTAATATCAATCTCAAACTCATCTAAAATCATTTGTACCCAGCTTCTACCAGAATGTGGATAAGAGTAAAGATATACCATAAAAAAAATAGCCCCAGAAATGAATCTGAGGCTATTTATTAAATTACTAACAGAGACAACTGCCGTCATGTTTTTCTACAGCTTCCTCTGGTAGAGGATCGCCACAAACAGGACAATAGCTAGGTGGCTCATCATAAGGCATCTGAACCACTGTTTCCGCCTCGCAATGTGGACATTCGATTTTGTAATTCATAAAATCTCCTTAAAAATCAATTTCACAGGCACCGCCAGCACAAGCAGCGGCCCCAAGTGTATCTACATCTGTAAACTTTTTCTCTGACAACTCAGAAATCCAGTCAATCTGCTGATAAGAGCGTTCGATCTTTTGCCACTTATGAATAAGATGAGCATCTTTCAAACAGTATTCAGTCTTCTTCTTATTGCCTTCAAGATATTTATCAGCAAAAGATTCGAACCGACGCACCCAGTCTTTCTTCAGTGTGTTCTTAGAGTTCTCCGCAGAGATATCTTCGCCGTATCCTTGTGCAGTCATACATGCAGCCCAAAGATCATCAAATGCAGCAAGACCATCTACAACTAGACCAGATGCTAATACAGCAGCCACTCCATACTTTTCAACCATTTTTTCAGCGTCGATAACTTCAGTGTTTGGCGCTTGATTGAAATCTTTATCGCCAGAAGTAGACAAGAAAGAAATACCAGCGAAGTGATCCCGATTGCTATAAACATATTCTGCAACATCATCCCAATCCTCTACTAGAATAGTATTAGAAACGTTATGTGATACTGTAGGGTCTGCGCATAGTTCTGGATTTTTACCAGCATTTACCCAATGATTTTGCGCTTTCTTGACAAGATCAAGGTGCTTTACACCAATCAACTTATCTTTGAGAATAGAACCCGTCTTTGGCGTGATAGGAAATGATACTACCCAATCAGTGCCGTTAGCAGACCATACAGAGTCTTCTACCATCTCAGGGTTATTTTTAGCGATTACTTGAGCGACTTCAGAGTCTTTATTCAGTTGTACATTTCGAATGTATCTTTCAGAATGTTCAGCATGAATTCCACTTGCAGTACCCAAGAGTACACTAGCATTGCCACTAGGCTTAACACAAGTAGTCCGAGCAGCAGCATTAATACCAAGTAACTCAGCAATTCTTTTATTAGTTTCTTTGACAATCTCTGCACCCCTTTCTAGAATTTTACTATCAAAAAGAATATCAGGGTTATTCATCCAACCAGTGACAGAGACCCCAAGGAGTGCTTCACGATCAAAAATTGCTTTTGTAGTATCAGGAAGAAATGTAAAGTTTGTATAGCCAGCTTGTAGTGTGCCAAGAATAGCGGCAGCTTCACATGCCTTGTAGAATGACTCTTCATCTACACATTGTCCACCATTAATCTCTGTTAGATTGCAGCCCTGCCAACCAGACTGACCATCAATCTGTGGGAACATACCAATCTCTACACATGGATTAGTTGTATGCTCAGTAGATTCTACAAATACGAAACCTGGTTCACCAAATTGTTTAATACTGTCCATGATATTCATGAATTGCTCTTTGGTAGTTTCTTTACGAACAATAACAGCAGAGTTATTAGACCTTGCACGTTGTGGATTATCAGTAAACCAGTTGCCTGTCTTTGCATTCATCATCTCATCATCATCAGGAGAGAACAGACAGATAGTAGCAGACCGACGCACACCACCTGACAGAACAGCATCAGCACAGTGCATAGCAATATCATAGACATGAATAGGACGTAACTGCACAGGTTCCTTAGAACCCATTACAACACCTTGAATAAGGTATTCAATACGATCTAGTGCTTGACGCAAACCATCTGGCCCAGGTGCTTTAAATCCACCAGAAATCTTTGCACCCTTTGGTCGAATGTTAGTCAAGTCAAAGAATACACGACGACCTTCAAACTCTGGATGTGTTCCGCCTTCTACAAAGTACGAAGACATGAGTACGTCAAGTGCAGACGCCCAGCCTTCAATGCTATCTTCTACAATGTAGCCTTTAGCTTGCTTCTTACGCTCTTGGACAGCAGGTAATTTATTTACATGATGATGCTGTACAGAAAACCCTGCACCCGCTCCACAGAGCAGGATATAGAAGTATTCACCAAAGAAAGATGCACGATCTACATAAGAAGATGTGCAGTTGTACATTTTCATTTGATGCTTCAGAAGTTGATCGCCACCAAACTGTAAAGCTCGCTGTGCGCCAAGTACACGCTTTTCTTTGTATGCGACTGTAGCTTTTGTAAATTCTTTTTCTAAAGCTTCGCTGATTTTATCCTTATAATATCCTCTATGCATAGACATAACACGATCAACCGATTCGTCCCAACTTTCATATCTATTTTCATCATCAACATATCTGGAATAAGAATCGTAAAATTTAGTTTGAGACAAAAAGTCTCTCATGTCTAGACTATTGGTCATAGAACGCACCTCTTAATTTGTATGGATTTTTAGAATAAGTGTATTACTTATACTATCTCATTTTTAGAGAACAGTCAAGTTTCCTGCACAGCTAATTCTCTTGATTTTTGCATCATAATTGGGCAACACTTCATGCATAACATCACAGTCAAATAGCATTAGCTGATTATTTTTTGGTAGTATTTCTATACCATAGTCATTGAAATATATTTCACCTGAACCTACCGGCACGTCTATGTAAAATACAAAAGCTTTTGCTCTAGGTATTTTTTCTTTTGTAGAACCGTCCCATAAATGATTGTGAGGTGAAATATGGTCATTGCCAGTTAGGTAATGTCCCCAAAAATTTCTTATTATGAATTTCTCATATTCTATATTCTCAGAAATAATTTTCTTTAATACACTCAAGTAAGGAGTAGTGGTTCTAAAGTCAGTCATAGAACCTCTAATATTTGTTCTATGTTTTTGTTTATCGCCAGTTTCTAAAATTTCGTTAATAGTTCCATCAGTTATATTCTGATCTATATCTAAAATTTTTGTTTTTATTTTTTGATCATTAGTTAAAAAATTCCAAGTCATTTACTTTTTTCTATAGCTCTAGAACCAAACCAAAATGAAATAATTGCAGCAAAGATGGCTTGAGATTGTTCATCCCAAATCACATCTGAGATAGTAGACATATCTTGTCCATTTCTCATTGCTTCCATAACTAATACTGTTTTATAGAACAGAAAGAAACCAAAGAAACAGTATGTGATGATTGGTCGCACACCTTTTTTCAGTCCTGCGAAAAATCCCGTTTCTTTTGAGATTGCAATATCATGTTCGATAAGTCGCTTATGTTCTTCATGATGCGCCATATTTTGCAGATGATCAAATTCTGCGTCTGCCATCTGCATTTTAAGTTCCGCAGATGCTCTCATTTTATCTAACTCATGTTTCTGCTCTTGCTTCTTATTGATTGTTTCTAAAATCTTAGGAGCAAACGAAGTTCCAAATCCAAGCAAAGAACCAATAATAGCAAACATGACAGTTATCCTCTATGTTATGTTAAAACATACGCTTATCTTTTTTCCATTACAAGGATCAACTGAGTGCCATACTGTAGGATCAAATAAAATTAAATCGCCTTCTTGTACATTATTTAGCTCAAACGCATGTTCTCTGTCATCTTTTTTAGAATAAAAAATAGTAGTGTTTTCATTCTCAAGCTCTAGCAAGTAAATTCCTGATACTAATGCACCTGTATGACCGTGAGGGCCATGGTATCCATTATTATTATAATTCTGATGCCAAAACTCAAATTTTTTGGGTAATTTTGTGTATCTCATTTTTGAGAGTAAATAATCACACTTTGGCTGCACAACATTTTTTGCAAATTTATCATAATTAATTTGACTACTACTTGTGTGAAAGGACGTACCAACTTTTGGGTCCCACATGTAGCCTCTTTGATGATATGAAGTCGCTACATTTTCATCTTGTGCATTTCGATTAATCTTTTTCAGATATTCTGAATCATCAATTCCCTGACTAAAGAAGTAGTCTTTCCATTTTACATGGTCTTCTAAACGCAGAACAAATATCCATTTTTCAATAAACCCAGTTAATTGGATTTCATTATCAAGAGTGAACATGTCAGTCCTTTTTACGCTTTAAGAATGCCTTAAATTTCATTGGTGTTGGAATTGTAGCAACATCTGCTGTAGTTGTGCCAGCTTCTTCTTCTTTGACTTTTTTCTTTTTCGTCTTAGAGTATTGTTCAACTAACATATTGATTTCCTCTTTAGATTCTACAGTTAAGTCCATCTCATTTAGTGCAAACTCTGGATCAATGTTGTAATGCTCTTTTAGTAATGCTAATGCTGCTACATAAGATGCAATACGGGATTTACCCAGTGGGAATTTACCTAACAATCTTTTTAAGTTAAATACAATTCTGTGAAAGAGTGTAAAGGCAGCACGTTCATTTGAATTTTCAACTTGCTTATCAGTACGCTCACCGTTCTCATCAATCAGCCCAAGCTTATAGGCTTCGGTCTTATTGAAAGGTGTAACCAATAGCTTTAAAAATCTATATGTATAAACGGTATCCGTTACGATAGAAACGCTCATTAAATTTTCCTAAGTGCGTTAATCACAGTTGTATCCATTTCTATTCCTACTAAATCTTTAGTCTCAAGATATTTAAGTTTAATCAGAAATGGCTTAATAACTGGCCAATATTTAAGTTCTAACTTAACTGCTAAAAGCTTTGTAGCAATCTCAATACCAAAGACATTATAGAATACAATAATATGATTGATTAATAGTCTCTCAGAAATTTCTTTTGTCTCAAGATACCTATTAATCAATCTCTTAATATATTTAATTCTATTTAAATCATCATAAAACTCTTCAGTGCTTGAACACTGAGGATTATTATAATGTTTAGCGGCAACGATTAGATAGTTATCTTCCGTTACTTCTACTTTTTCACTTAAAATTTTCATTCAATGGTTACTTTTTAACCTTCAATTGCTGCAATCATTTTAGATTTAGTCAACGTAGGATCAAGTTCCATACCATGCACTTCAGCAGCATGTTCAATCAACTGTGCTTTAGTCATAGTCGAATGATCAGGATGTTGCTGAACTGGATCAGCTTCAACAAGCACTTCTGCCGTCGGCTCTGCTTCTTCAATAACAGGGTCAGCTTCAATAACAACTTTTGGAGCAGGCGCAGGGGCAGGCGTATCTAATTGCGCCATCATATATTCAGTGACTTCACGGTCACTGTGCTTTCTAGATACCAGAAGTTCACCCGTTTTAGAATCTACCCAGCCTCTGTTAGTCGGCTTAGCGTTAGGTGACCAAGAAGGTGCTTTTAACATGTTATTAATCCTTTAGTTATTCGTCTTCATTTGTTGTAATGCTTTGGTAATACCATCAATAACTTCAGCTTTGATAGGATTAACAAAAGAGGTATCACCATTTCTCTGGTCGCCCATTCTAGGTGGTGTTTGCTTCAGAACATTCTCAGCTTCAGCTTTATTTTTCATGTATTCTTGTTCAGCGTCAAGACCTACTTCCATTTTATGTTGGTCAACGAAAGCTTGCTTGTCGCCCATAGGAACATCAGCAGAACCGGTGTTCATTTGCTTTTGATATGTATCAGACGTAGCATCATTTGGACCATGCTGTGCAGTAGAGCCGGGAGCAGCAGCTTCGTCCATCTTGTCTTTGCCCATCAGAGCGTCATGGTTCTTAATGGCATATGCGTTTGCTTCTTTTTCATCTTCAAACTTAGCTACGACCTTACTATCTTTATCGTATACGCAGTACATTTTCATTTCATCGTTGTACTTAACGTGATCAGTAGGGTCCATTTCTTCAGCCATAGACTTCTTGATAGCCTTACGACGGTTCTTCAGATATTCATCAGAACTATCTACATCACCATCATTGTCGATGTCAGCATCTGCTTTACCTACAGGGTCAAGTTTCTTTGCTTCTGCTTTAGACTTTGCCTTGTAGTGCTTTGCTTCAAATACAAAAGCCTCTTTGCCTTCTTGTACAGCAGCAATAGCAGCTTCCATGAATGCTTCTACTTTCTCATCAGCAATAGACTCTGGCACCCATGAAGCACGCTCTTGCATCTTAACAGACTCGTTTTTTCCTACATGTTGTAAAACTTTGTCTATAACCCGGTTTCGGTTATCCCTATGCTCGGGGTCGCCTTGATAATGAGTTTCTTTGCCCTTATGAAGAACTTTGTAACTATTATGAGTACTTATAACTTTAGTATGTTTACCTATATCAAAGTGATCGTACTTGGAGCCATCAGGTCCAGTTTTTGTTGAATGGATATGACTAATTCCACTTTTCTTAAAATCTCTCTTCAACATACGAGAATTTGTTTCTCTTCTGTCATCCAAGCGAGATTTAGCAGCTTTTGTATTATAAGCCACTGCTTCTGATTGATTCTGTGCCATTTCCATCAAGGCGGTATGCATAGATTTAACAGACATTTTTTTATTCCTTATTACTTATTGAACAGGTAGGTAATTAAGGTGCCGAAACCACCCACCACGCCTGTAATGATTATCCAACTGATTCTATTTATAATATTTACAGTTATCTGGTTCTTTTGAACGATCTTTTCCATATCCGCTACTTTATCATATAAATTGTAAATATCTTTTCTTAGGACCTTATGGTCTTCTTCTTGATTCACTAATCTTTCTTCTACTCTTGCCATCTGAACAAGCACTTCAGAAAGCTTATCAATCTTAGTTTCAATTCGATCCATGCGTTCTGCGTTAGTTGCCATTTTAGTTATCTACCTTTGAACCAGAACGCCACTGGTAACAAGACCAATATCTTGCTTTCCACTTAGGACCGGGATTGTCACAGTTATGTCTTGCTCTAAAACTCTTACGTCTAGCAGGGTCGTCACGTTTGATTTCCATATTAGGATCACCAAAGTTTACTTTGACCACATTACCTTTTTCGTTCTTAACATACACAGAGAACTTCTTAGGTCCATCAGGGGTTCTGAATGGATCATTCAATGTCACTTTTCTACCTTGATACTCAGACTCTTCCAGCATAGGTGGTTCATCTATGTAACAACCAAATGATTTCATTTTATTTCTCGCTTCTTTCTAAGTCCACTCTGAGCTAAGGTACTTTTTGTTGGCTTAGGTCTCACTGGAGTGGGCTTTGAAGATACCGGCTTTGTAGAGCCGATCTTTGTGATCTTCTTTGCTACATTACCAACACCTTTTTTGATAGCGCTTGCACCTTTTTTTACAACATCTACGCCTTTCTTAGCGGCACCTACAGCAAGTACAGTAGCAGCAGTATCATAAGGAGAAGTTGCAGCTTCACTAGTTTGTCCCGGTGTCATAGCTGCATACTTATTGACAATTTCATTTGTGCCGATTTCTAAGTAGGGCTTTTTGTCTTCTTTTTCTGCTAACTTTTGCTTACGAACGTTAAGACGTTTCATTGTCTCTTTAAAAGTCTTAGAGCGACCATCAATAGAAACAGCTTCATCAACATTTTCCATGAGTTTATTAAGATCAGCAGCTTTGTAATTGTGCTTCATCATAAGAGCCAACATTGCCGTTTGAGAAACAAACGCAATGTCTGCTTTGTAGATTTTCTCAAGAGCATCTTTATCCTTAGAAAACCTGTTAATAAGAGAATTCAACTTATCATTATGATCCATAGAGATTTTCTTATTGCGCAGCGGCTCATATTGTTTTTTTAGTTGAGCAAGTTGACTGTCAGAGAATCCTTCATTCACCTCAACAGACTCTTTGTACATATTGAGTTCATACTTGCCATTGTCCATACCATAGACTTGAACTTGAATTGCTTTCTTGCCACCTTTATCAAGCAGACGATAAGAGTTTGTCTTGCCTTTAGATGGTTTTCTAGGTCCAGAAGCAACTTTACTATCAATCTCTTCTGGATCAACATCTACACCAAGTTTTGCTTTAGCATGTTTGTATGCGTGTTGCATAGCAGAAGAAAAATCTCTGTGATACAGTTCATACCCTGTTGAAGATTTACCCTCATCTACCTTGTCTGGCAGACCTTTGTGCTTTGTACTTGCAAAATCTTCTAATTCTTTCTCAGACATAGAGCTTGCCATGTCCTTTACAGAACTAGAAACTTCGTCTTCAGGCACTTCACCTCGCTTATATGCGAGCGCTAATCCCATTAGCTTTTGCTGCTGCTTAGACGCAGCTTTTTCTTGTAACTGTCTAAAGGTCTTCATGGTAGATTCGATGGCTCCATTTGATTAAGAAAACACTATCTATATTTATTATTATAAAAATTTAAGCTTTTCAATATTGTCAAAGGCTATTTTTTTATAGTGGTTCAAATTATCTAAATTACAAATGTCATCTACTGTGTCATTGTACCACCGGGCTTCATAAGAATATATTTTTTTTGTATGTACTCTTTTTAGCTCGGCATCAATTTTATGTAATTCTTCCATTGTGTCTGGGTATAACTTATTGTTTAATCCAACTATAGAGATATTGGGCTTTCTCAGCAACACACTTAGCGCATGAAATGCTCCTGCATATCCTATAGTAAATTCAGAAGTACAAATATGGTAATAAACTTCTCTGATAGGAAGACGATAGTTTAATTCAATAACTTCATAGTATTGACTTAAAAATTCTCTAATTCTAATCCAGTCATCATATGTCTGATGTCGCCAGTTATTATGAGTTAACTCGCCACCGCTGGCATCTGTGCTTGTGAAGTTTTTATCCAAGCCCCAAAAACAAATTTTATTCTTTTTTGTTTTGTGAGGATTATAGAATTTGATATATGATTGTTTATTTTGGTGTAAAAATTTAATAGATTTATTAAGATATTTTTTTACACTGATTACATGATTAAATTTAACTTGACTATCCGCTATAATTCTTTTATGTAAATATTGAAAAACATCAAGTGTCGTTTCTTCATCTTCAAAATGCTCAGGAGCTATTATATTATCTTTATAGTGTCCCCAATATAAATTACATGTTAAATCATCAATTGATAAAAAGTTAGCATAATCATATACAGCATTGATACCCCTATAAAGTATATTGCCAATGCCACAATTTTTTTGAGTTAACGATGCATTAATT
>Ga0206126_10005008_pt1 | contig 12384 bp, 8 predicted proteins | sample Helgoland_Spring_5_FD_148621 | JGI IMG/M metagenome (GOLD analysis project Ga0206126, IMG submission 148621) | Pelagic subsurface seawater microbial communities from Kabeltonne, Helgoland, North Sea - Helgoland_Spring_Bloom_20160412_1 | ecosystem: Environmental > Aquatic > Marine > Epipelagic ...
AATGAATTTTTTATATAGTATGATGTATTCCATTGTATATCTTTCATGAAATGATCATATATGTATTTACATTCCTTCGGATAGAATTTATAAAATCCTCCGCTCATCTTTACATTACCGTTACCCCACCAATATGGAGCACATAAAAATTCACCATGTTGTATTGGATATTCTATTACTTCTTTATAATCATTAATAAACAGATTATCAATATCTAAAACGACAACAGGTTCGTCACTATCATCGTTCATTGCAGCCATCTTATTCCATTGTAATGGTACACCTTTAGCAATAGGTTCTTTTATCCATATGATATCATAATCACTGAATTTTGAATTCATATAGTCTTCATATTGTTGGCCGTACTTTTCACCTATTCTTACACAATAGATTCTCATAACACTAATTCAAATTGTTTATCTATTACATGATATAGCTTAGCTCTATGATCTACCATTTCTTTATTAGGCACATCTACTATCCAATGCCAATCTTTTGGCAACCATTCTATTTCTGTTTGTTGCGTCTGAACAAGATATGAGAATACGGTTTCATTATCATAATTAAATATGCGTTGAATATTAGGAGGGAAATCAGAATCTTCGTCGTATTTTAATTTAGTCATGAGTTCTATGATTCTATCGAAGTCTTTAAAATAATCAAATTCTTGTATGACTTTACTTGATGCAGCCATGATACCGGTATTGAATACGTCATTATCTGGTTCATGATCTTCTTCGAGTAGCATAGCATATGCATTCCAATATTTAGATGATGGATTACGAATACATGTATTATACTCAGCTGCCGGGACATTTTTACCCCATTGAGCAAGTTCATTCGAATGTGCAACTGCAAACTTATTCATATCAAATGTATCAAAGATACTTTCAGTTGTATTTGGCACAACATCAAAATCAAAGTAGCATACATTGTCATACTTATAGCTGAGCTCGTACATCAGCAAATGCTTATAGAAGTTCACAATATCGTATTGAGACATTGCAGAATTAAATAAGGTACAGAACTTTTCATATTCTTTGCTATATTCGAATAGCATATATTCAGCACCTATTGCATCAGCATATTCTTTTTGACGTTTTTGTAGTTCATCTGCATTATTAAGTAATGCATTTTTTGTTTGTAAACTCTTATCAGTATCGACTAATACATTGTTTACATAACGTCCTGGATTATCGAGCTTGTCCTCAGGTATGTCTATGAAGACACTAAATACTATATTCATGATACAGACTAAATACTTGTGTTATGGTTTTAGCTTTTCGCAGTTTCATTTTTTGTTCTCGTGTAGCATCAGGACCAATAGATGATAATATAACCATCTTTGTATCAAATAATACTTCACTATTACTATTGTTATCTATTAAATATCCAATCAATCGTTTAAAAACAAGTGGATTAAAGTCAGCAAGTATTGCATTAGCTACAAAATTAGAATAGTCGATATGGATATTTCTAGCGGTATCTCTAGCAGTTTTTTCTATTTTTTCTAATGGCCATTCATCAATAAAGGCTAAAAACTCATCATTCGAATAATTTACATCTAAATGAAAGGCTGTTAATTCAGTTCCTTCACCGTATAGTAGTTCTATTGTAGAATTTTGTGGGGGATTTACAAACATCGCGGATTGAATTTTACCGCTAAACACGTAAGACATAATATGCTTTCTCTGGTTATGCTAATTTTATTCCAAAATTATAAGTTGTTACAGTCGCAGCTGAACCAGCCGGTACTTCTTGTGAACGATAATCATCACTTACTTGGCGTGTAAGATATGAACTACTGTTTAATTTAGTATCTATTGCAGTTGCTCTTGTAGTAAAACCACTTGTAGAAGCAGCAAAAGCATATTGTATTCTATAACTTGCTTCATTGATTGCAGCATATCGTGCACAATCTTGTAATTGAGTACTGAGTGTAGCATGAGGTATCGCGCGCGGTAGGCCATCAGAAACATCTAAGCATACAAGATATGGTGCAACAGGACTTGCTGCACTTGCAGAATTAGTCCTATGTAAATAATAGTTAGTAATAGTTGTAGGTTGATCTACGGTTTCTGGTAATCCGCCAGCTGTATATGCACTTGCATCGGCTCGAGTATCTGTGAATATTGGAGTAGTACTTACATTCGTAAATCCAGTTGCGGCTGTTGAAGAAGTTGTAATAGTATATGTACCTGCAGTATTTGCTGCAGCTGCAGTAGCTGCTACAAGACGTGTTGCGGCAGGATGCCAGAAAGTATCAATCATATCTGCAAGAGTAAATGGTTGTACCGAAGCACTTGCTGCAGTTGTAGTCTGATAGCATGGAAAAGAATAAGTGGCTCCAGCTGTTGGAAGAGCTATGCTAGGTGCACTCGTTCCATGGAATGCACCTACTAATTTATTATACGTAACAGTAACAGTTGCTACATCAGCTGTTTCAGCTTCTGTGTCAAAATTAGTATTATCAGAACCTGCTGCACCAGCTTTTAATCTTGTATCTGTTATATCTCCAAGATTACCGGTACCAACAGCTAATGTTGCAGACGGATTTGCTCCGTACTGACGGATCATTTCATTTGTAATAATAACTATTTCAGCAGCTGTACAATCTTGGAGTGTAAAACCTGCTGCTCCGTCATCTGCTATTTTAAGCGGAATGCGAACTGCCATATTGTATTCCTAAGTTGCAGCACCAGCACCGTACATTGTAAATAATGTAGTACCTGCTGAATCTTTTAATGTAAATGTTCTAAGCGTTTTCATTTCTGCTCCGCTAACTGCATCATTAGCAATCGTAACAACACCTGCATTCGTCATGGTTACATCGCCACTCAGAGCAGCTGCAGTAAATCCAGTTCCATCACCGATTAATATCTGTGTTGTTGCTAATGCTATTTCTGATAGTATACCAGAACTATTAGCATTTCTACCTAAGATGGAATTTGCGGCTACGTTTTGCATATGCGCAAACTCAAGTGATGCATCAGCATAATGTTCAGTGTCAATAGTATTATCAGCAATCAAAGCACCTGTAATATTATCAGCCGCAATCATTGATGTTTCAACTGCACTAGCTTGAATTGTTGCAGTACCTGTTACATTACCAGCACCTGTGAATGAAGCTGACGTCCATACAACATCTCCTGTCATTCCAATTGTTCTACCAGTTGCTAGGGCAGTAGCAGTATCAGCATTACCAGTCAGTGCGCCAGCAAATCCAGTTGTAGTAATAACACCAGTACTTGGATTATATGTTAAAGTCGTATCTGTCTCAAGTCCTTGAGTACCGGTTGCGCCATCAACGTGTGTTAAATAGACTGTTTCGTTAGCAGTATTATTTGCGCTTATAGTTACATTCGTTGCTAATGTAGCAACATCAGCGGTACCTGTAACATCACCGGTTAAGTCGCCTGATACGTTACCAGTTAATCCACCAACAAATGCTGTTGATGTAATACTCGTTGCACCTGTTACAACTCCTGCATCTACAACAATTGTACCATCAAGAACAATCTGTTGTCCAGCTAGCGGGGTAATATTAAGATCTGTACCTGAAAGTGTTGAAATTGTACTTCCGTTAATTTTAATATCATCTATTTGGGCAGAGTCTAAACGACCAAGTGTAGTAATATTTGTTTGTGCAGCATTTGATAAAGTGCCAGCCATTGCATAAGTTAATAATCTTGATGCAGCTGTTTTTCTATTTGTTCCGCCTGCCCCGTCATCTACTATAAATAAATCGGCATCAACGATAGCAGCACCAATGTCAGTTGCACCGTCAATATCTAATGTAGTAAGTGCTGTACCACCAGCAACTGTACCAAAATATGATTTTAGATTTGAAGCAGCAACTTGTATCATTGTGCCGTTGTCATTCATTACAAATCTATCTGCATCAACAACTGTAATAGATGTAGCACTTGTACCACCGTCCATAATATTAAGTTCTGCAGTTGTTACATTAGCACCATCTAGTATTTCGAGTTCAGCTTCACTGAGTACTGCATCACCTAGTGTGATAGCGCCGGCGGTTAGTGTGCCACTGACATTCATAGTAGCAGCTGATACTGAACCAGCTGTTATTAATCCGCTACTTGGATTATATGTTAATCCTGTATCTGTTTCTATACCTTGAGCACCAGTAGCTCCGTCTGTAAATGTAATAAATGTTGTTTCATCAGTAGAGTTATTAGCAGTTGCAGTAACTTGTGCAGAAACTCCATTTGCTAACATATGAGCTTTTACATTTGTACCTAAATTTGTTCTATCAGAATCTGCTTCGGTATCAAGCTCTGCTATCGCAGCGCTGACAGTTGAAGCAGTTGTTCCCATTGCTCCTGCAGTAATCGTACCGAGTTCTGCATCTATTTCATTTATCGCTACTACTAAGTTTTGGTCTGCTGTGGTTGTAAGACTTGTTCTTGTTCCAAGATCAGAGTCTAAGTTATTGATACCACCTACAACATCGCTGTCAGTACCTGATGTAGACATTAACGCTATATCACCTACCTTATTTACAAGGCTGTTAAATTCACTTGTAAATGAATCGATTCGTGTGTCTAGATTAACATAACTTTTGGCCATTTTAACTCTTCTCTAGTAGTTGTTTAAGCATTGATTTTATTTCACTTACTTCATTTTGCAATTCAACAAACTCTTTTTCTTTTGTATGTCTTTGTGCACGAGCTAATTTAGCTTTTGCAAATTCATTTCTATTTATATTTAAAATAGCACCGTTACTAGTGTCACGTACTAAGTTAGCATTTCCTTCAATCTTCTGATGAGCCATTATTTCTTCCCAAAATTTATTCAATTAGTTCAATGCAATAGTTCTAAGATCCCTGATACGTGGAATATCAGACGATGACGTTGATTCCATTATAATTTTTATTTGGTATTTGTCAAACTCTGAAAGTGTAGATGCAAAGTCTCCACCAATAGTAAATTCATACTCATGGAATTCGTTGAATGCTACATCATTTGGTTGTTGTACATCGACAGTTGCTTTAACAAAAGATTTTTCAAGAATATCTGAATCTGTACCGGTTGCAGCTGTTCTAAAGTATAGATCAAAATGTCCAGTAGTAGGTCTATGTCCAGCAAATAATACTTTTATTCCAGTCGCAGGGACTTCAAGAGCAACTGGTTTTGTAATATGTTTTGTAGCAGATGAACCATTAGCCGGATCAGTTTCAGCAACAAAATTCAGTGGTACATTAAAGTTAGTAGTAGCCGCAGAATCTTGTCTATCAATCTGATTACTAATTGCTAACATTTGTGTACGCTGTAAATCAATGACTGGTGTAGTAAAGTTTCCGACAGTATTATTTAAAGTTGCAGTAATAGTAGTAGATTCAGCACCACTTAAAAATGTAGTTTCATTTGAATCTGATGCAACTACATGAGGTACCTTAAATAATTTACTTTGTTGATTAACTAGAGAAACACCAGACGTAGTACCATACGGTGTTTCAGTACCAGCAAAAGATTTTGAAGTAGTAAATGCACCTGAATAGTCTATAGTTGTAATAGTCGGTTTCTTTTCTTGTATTTGTAGTTGAACCAGATCCATTCTATACTGTTGAGTAGCTGTTATAACTGAACCACCAAATGAAACGGCGCTATCCATTGCAGAATCTGCCTGAAATTTATAACCAGTAAAATCGACATCTGTAATTGTTCTGGTACCATTAATGCTACTTCCGAGAATACCATTATATGAAGTGGCAGCAGTTAATCCTTGAATATTTACTTTATCATTTACATGAAATCCATGATTTGGTTGTGTGACTTGTACATCAGAATCTGCTGCATCAGCACTCAATGGATTTAATCCAAGTAGTACACGTGGCGTAGATCCATCTCTGAATACAGCTGTACCAGAATTAGCAGAGAATGATGCACGATATATTTTAAATTTAATATCAGAATCAGGATCTTTTCTTTGAATAAATCCTGCTGCTGTAGGTAACATCATACCAGGAGCAAGATCTTTTATAACTCTCTCTTGAGTAGTACCAACTTTAAAATCACCTAGCTTAGCATGCCATACATTATATTCATTTTTGTCATTACTTTCAAGTGAAAATGAAAATGTACCTTGTGGAAGAAATACCGGTTCGTCAAAGAGAAATGTTGTTTCTGTTGCAGCCGTAGCACTTGCAGCACTTGACATTTCACTAGCAGTTTTAACTGATGTTGCAAGAAAGCCATCATCCATTCTCAAGTGTAAAGAGATCGGAAATACACTAGACACTGACTTAAAGTAAACTCCAATTTTAGTGACATATACGCCATATTGCTCTGATACAGTAAAAGTCTGTTTCAGCTGATCTACGAATTGTCCTAGAGCGGTTTGTCCCATATTTTATACTTTCTTATAATTAGTAATTGTTATCATTTAATAACCCATAGCACGATCACGTACACTTTCTGTACTAGAACCAGTATCCGCTGCATGACGGCCTTCGTTTCTATTCCGTTCTTGGTAACCTCTATGATCTCTTACACCAGGGCCCTGGTAATTATCGTTATCAGTATGAGTTCTACCGGTTTCAGCAGCATAATTACTTGAAGCAGAACCAACTTGAACTACTCGTGTTTCGAGTATATCTTGATCTATATCTCTTAATACACCAGCTGCTTCATATGTAAATTCTGCAATTGTTGTTGCACCACTTATATTAAATGCACTAATATCAAGTAACGTGAATTTTTTCTGGCCAGTTTTAAATTTAGTAGCACTTGTTCTTGGCAACAAGAAATATCCGGATATTGCACCATTACCATCTGTTACCATTTTAGTTGTTGCACCACCTAAATCAGCAGGATATGTAGTAGCCTCACTATAAATATTATCTACTTCAAGATATGCTGAACCTCTTGCAAGAGATCCCATTCTAACAAATGCACCTGTTCCTGCAGTTGTATTCATAAAGGTAGATACATTGATACCATCAAAGAATCCAAATACTTGTGTGTTTGGTCTCATACCAGTTACTTTAAACGATATAAGCCGTGATCTGATATATGGTATTGATATCGAACATAAAACCCTGGATGCTATCACTTCTCTTAAAGTACTCATTCCGCTTACAGAATAAGATTGACTTGTACGATTTTGATAACTTATTGTAGTATTACCGTTATTACTTTGGTATGTACCACCATTTACAACTCTATCGCCGATAATATCACCGGTTTTAAAGTTTGCAACTTGATCATCTGTTACCCCACTCCAATTGAAATCCCAATCTCCGAATGTCACGCCCTCAGCTAAATCAAATGATGCATCACCTTTTATAATCTTAGTAGCTACAACGTTATTTTCGTACCATGGATCACTAGCTGGCGACATAGTAATTGTACCTGTCATTCTTTCAGATCCATATGGATTTACTGGCGTTGATCTTGAAGCATTATCTTGTGTTTGATAAACAACTTCACTATAAGACAACATAACTTTATCGCCAGATAAAATTGTATTGCTTGAAGCTGCTGAATCGAAAACTAATCCAATTGGTCGACTTACAAATTTAGGTCGTAATTCATTCATAGCCGGATCAATAGCTGCTCTGTAATCAGAAAGAGTTGTATCAGATTGGAAATGGTTATTAAAGTTATCAGCTGTAATACCAGCCTTTAATCTAGTGTTACCAGCAGAATCAAAAACATCAAGGTTTGCTGTTTGTAATTCTAACATATTTAATGAGACAGATTCTTCTAACTGATCAAGACGTTTTTCAAGAGCTCCAATATCTCTCATTGTATATCTACGATTATCGATTTGTTCCACATAAAGATCATCGTCATCTAACATATATGGAAATAAATGTATACGTGCAAGTTTTAGAAATTTAGAATCGAGTGTTGGATATTCTGGCTCTTCTCCTGCAACCCCAAGTTCAATACCTCTTTTACCATCTGCACCTATAAAGGAAATAGCTTTTTGGCCAAGATAATGTTCTAAATCATATGTAAGCAAGTCGTTATTTTGTGGTAAAACATTAATATTAGAACCTGTTCCGGTATTGAAGTTTAGACCAGCGTCTGCCCGTGTGGGACGGAAATCTATGACATCTCTTAATTGAATAGTTTGACCATTCACTTGTCTGTGAGAAGGAATGTCTTCATAAGCAACTTGACCATCGTAAGAATTAACTGCAAAGAAGTCGCCGTTAACACCATGTGTAAAATGACGGAATGAAACGTTTACATTTCCGGACGGAGCAGTTTTTCCACCTTTAAGAATAAGTTTACCTATGTCATAGAAATTATCTCGTGCACCGTTATCAAGAATATATCTGTCAGAAATATCATTAGCTCCACCGACTGAAGATGCATCAGTAATACTTACAATATCAAAAATGTCTGCTTTGGCTAAATTAATTGAGCCATCACTTGCAGGAGTAAATGCTGCAGCTGCAGCTGTTGTTAATGTTTTAGCTTTGACAGTTGCTGCACCTTTTTGTGCATAAGCTACAAATGTATGTGCCTTACTTGCTGTTAAACCGGTGACTGCCATTGAACTAGCATCACCAGATGGTGTGAAAACAGCATTTGCATCAATTACGCCATCACTATCTGCTGTCGTAAACCATTGAGATGCATCATCCCAAACATAGCCACTTCCAAGAAGACTGGCTGCAGTCAAAGTAATCTCACCAGATCCATCTGCTGTTCCGGTCAGAATATGCTGTGCCGTAAATACGATATCAGATAAAGATTTTGCTCTATCTTTACTTAATGGAAAGAATAAATTGTTGTTTGTTTGATTTTGTAATAATGCAACATTACCACCGGCATTTGCAACGCCAGTATTTGTTATGTCAACATCACCGTAAATAATAGTAGATGTACCAATACTTCGTACCATTCCAAAGTTTTTAGTTGCAATCATTGCTATGTCAAAAAGATACAATCTGTAATTAGAACCATCTTTTTCAATTGATCTCACTCTTGCAGTTCCGATTGTATTACCACCATGAGTAATAGCATCTCTTAAATTAACTACGCCAAACGTAGCGATAGGCATAGCACCTACTAATGTTGTAATTTTTACAAAGTTACCGAATGAAATAGCTGAAGCAGTATTATTTAGTGTTTGAGTCGTTCTTGGTTTTAAAAATGATATAGAAGATGGTGCACCAAACCTAGATGCATATCCGTTCACATATGCAGTACCAGATGATATTTTCATATCTAGTTTAGTATCTGAATCGGCATTTGTCTCAAAATCAGTAATCATTCTTTGAACTGTGTAGCTACCACTTTCGTCTTTTGTTCTAGTCGCTAACAGGTCTTGTAGGCCAGAGGATGTGGCTGTCATACCCTCTTGCTTCGTAATTCTACCACTTTCTAGTTGAACGACCGGTACAAAATAATCACCGGCTGTAATATTAGTCTCGTCAATAAGAGTTAAACTAATTCGATATCTATCGGCACCTGGAGATGCAGTGTTTAATGTTGCACCACTATTATCAAATAAATCATTATCATCATCTGTTGTATAGATTTCTTCTGTTACAACAAAACCGATAATCGCATCTGGAGTACCCGTAAATTTAGAAACAACAAGTGATTGTTGTGCCGTAAATACAAAGTGGCCATCTATATAAAATTTACCAGAAGCTACTGTTAAGAGTGTACCAAAACCAATTGCAGGATTTAATGTTGTATTTGTAGTTTGAGATGTTAATACCGTACTATCTGTACCAGTAAAACTAAGGCCAGGAGTTGCCACAATACCTGCAGTAGTACCATCACCAGAACCGTTATCTGTATAGGTTACATAAAGAACCGCAGGATCTCCACCAGCAGCAACTTGTACTTTATCTACTCTGAACTTAATACCGGTTGTAGCTTCAGTAAATACAATTCCTTCAATACTTGTAGCAGTTGTAGGTAATGCATTTGTTGTTTGGTTTAATTTAATAAAATCTTTTTTGTTTTGAGCACTAAATCCACCGCCCGAAGCAGCAGAACCATGTCTAAACGAAAAATCTGAATTTGTTTTGAAATCAGACTGAATAATTGATTGAAGCTGATTGAGTTCACGTTGCTGTAAAGCTCTACCATTATTAAAAAGGACTTTGTAATAGTTATCACTATCTCTAAAATCGTCTTTATAAGTATTTTCAAACGTTGTCTGTATTACTTGAGTAGCCATTGTAAATCCTTATATTTCGATGATAACTTTAATATCTTCGGTCTGATCGGCTGCTCTTGTAACAGCTGCTCTATTTTCTATGTACATTAAATCACCTGAGTATTTATCTACTTTCGGTTCGATGTATGCATCTGAATCTGCATCTGTACCAGCAGCTTGAGTAACGCCTGCTCCACCTGAAGTATCAGTCACGGCTTCAGCTTCTTGGAATTGAGTAAATCCAGTTGCTTCGGTTTGGTGATACCAAATTTCATCAGAATCTGTTTTATTTACAAAAGCTTTTGCACCAGAAGTAGTACCAGTCATAATAGTACGCTGTGTAAATGCTGATGATATTGTAGGCATTGCAAGTCTACGTAGTGCATTTCCGTCACTCGCAGTAAATGCATCTCCTGCAGAATCTGTTGGATTTCTAATAAGACCAATTTGCCTAAATGAGTTACCTACAATAAATTCACCGTCTTCTGTACCGACAGGTTTTGCATTGAACATAATTGCTCGTGCACGTAGGTCATCTGAAGGATCGGCTCCGAATCCGGCTTTAGGTCCAAAGATGACTGTACCAGTTGCACCTGATCCGCCACCGCCACTTAGAGCAATGCTTGCATAGTCATATCCTGTACCCATTTTAAGAGTACTTGCACTATCATCTATTGTGATTTTTACAATAGAACCACCACTTTGTACCGCACTTGCAGCTGCACCTGTTCCATTTCCGGTAATAGCAACAGTAGGATTAGAAGTATATCCTGTTCCAGCTGCATCTATACTGAATCCAACGATTTGTCTTCCAGCAATTGCAGCATTCTGTACTGCTAGTTGTTCTACGTCAGTTGCAGGAGAAGATCCGTCAGTTGCACCTTGTAATTTTACAGGAATAAAGTTAGCAGACTTAAAAGCAGCTGCGTCAAGTGTACCAATTGAATATAAGAATTTCCAAGCATAACCGTCAGCAGTTGTAAATGAAATATTTGTTGTACCAGATGGAGCGACTGTAGATGGCTGAGCTACACCGGCTGCATTTGTACCTTGGCGAAGACATACATAAACCTGATTTGATTCTATCATTGCATAGTAAGGAACAGTTGGATGAGCTACAACTGTATCACTATAAGCAGCATAAGTTGTACCAGAAGTCCAGTTGACACGTGGTATTACAAAGGAAAAGTTAGTAACTTCTTTGACACTTTGTAATCCATGTCTAAAATCACGTTGCTCTCTTTCTGTATTAACAGGACTAGGAGCAGCATCAGAATCATTCCAATCTTCGCTTCTTGATATACCGATATAATAACGTACTGCAGAAGAATCTGCATCGAGTTTAAAATCATCGATGAATCTTTTCTTCATTTCAGCTGTAATTGTTGCTACCATTTTATTTTCCTTAGATTACCCTGTAATTTACAATTAGTGTTGAATCATCATCCATTTGTGCACCTGTGAGATTAGTTATTGATACTTTAAATGATCCAGCTACAACAGTATGTATATTTAAACCAACTGCAATGCTAGCACTTGCCATTACAACTGATGTTGCAAGGACTTTATCATTTGTAACTACAATGTCTGCATGTATTGCATCGTCTGCTAAGTTAGCATTTAATGTAATAGTGTGTGATATTTTAGCATTATTTGATGTGATTGCGCCAGCGCTTGAAGCAATGTCAGAAGCAACTGCAGTATTACCAGCACTTGCATCTAGAATATTTAGTTCTGCTGCTGTAGCATCAACAGCTGCAAGTTTAGTAAAGTCTGCTTGTACAAGTCCAGATACGTTATCCAACAAGTTTAACTCTGCTGCAGTTGAAGTAACAGCAGTTGAACCGAGAGTTAACTGTCCATCAGGAACAATGAGACCTGCTGCACCATTAAAGATAAGATCATCTGCCGATGTATCCCAAGTCATATTAGCACTTGCAGTATCACCATATAAAATTACATCATAACCTTGATCGTTGGCTCCAATAGTAAGTGTAGCATCTATTTGCACTGCACCATCAATGTCTACAATATCTAAGTTAGTTGTACCATCAACATCTAAGTCTGTACCTACAAATAACTTCTTCGCAATACCAACGCCACCATCAACAATCAGTGCACCTGAAGTTGAACTTGTTGAGTCAGTAACGAGGTTTAAGTTAACAGCGCCACTTGTATTAAGAGTCGTAACAGTTGCAGCTGCAGCCGCACCACTACCTAATATACCGTCT
>Ga0206126_10005009_pt1 | contig 12381 bp, 10 predicted proteins | sample Helgoland_Spring_5_FD_148621 | JGI IMG/M metagenome (GOLD analysis project Ga0206126, IMG submission 148621) | Pelagic subsurface seawater microbial communities from Kabeltonne, Helgoland, North Sea - Helgoland_Spring_Bloom_20160412_1 | ecosystem: Environmental > Aquatic > Marine > Epipelagic ...
AACTTCTTGGTGACAACGGGCAAATCGTTTTTGTGTCGGAACTTGTACTCAAGGAATGTGTCGCGGGCATACTCTTGGCCTCAGCCAAATCGCGCTTGCCTGTGCTGATGCGGATAGTGTGCCCGTCGATCACAAAGGCTGCCTGCCAGCGCTTGCTGCGCTCACGCCGATACACCCGCACCTCGCCGTCCAGTATCAGATGTGTGTCATCGCGCAGCTGCCGCATGTCCTGCTCCTTGCAGCAACACTACGGTAGGGCGTACCAACAAGTCTATCAAAGTGTGTGTTTGGGCGTGTAGGACGAAAATCAGCAGCACAATCACTGTCGCTAACACAGCATCAGCCAACCCTGTGTTCAACACAGCGATTCAGCCCTAAAAATAGTCACCAACACGGCAAAAAGTGTGTTTAAGGTGTGTTTTTGATTTTAGCGGTTTTTTTATAATTTAGCACTAGATTAAGTCATTGTTATTGTTGACTTAAATGGTGCCCGAGGGCGGAATCGAACCACCGACACGAGGATTTTCAATGGAGGTGGTGTAATTTAACTATTCGATAACAATTGCTTATAAAGCAAGATTTGTGGTGTGCTTAATAGTGTGTTTTTACTGTCATTTGTAGGTAGAGCAAAATAGCTGTGTTAAACATGGCATTTAAGCTAACGAAGTTCGAAGAACTATATCTTATATTCGTTTAACATAACCATAATAGTCTATGAATATGCATCGCTCGTTTCAAGCTAGATTAATGTGACAAAGCCCCCGAAACGGTTCCTCCAAAACCGGACCGTTTCATGGCTTACATCTACACCCCGTTCATGAAGAAGGTCCTCTACATTACGAAGAGAAAGTGGAAATCGAACGTACATCATTACTCCAAGCCAGATGATGTCAGTACTGGTTTTAAAATAGCAAAAACGAGAATGTTTTGTCATCCAAAGATGCTACAAAGCAGCCCTGCCTGCTTCAAGTATGTTTAATCTGACAGCGCCCTTTTGAACGTCATATGGATAAAAAATTGTTTAAATTTGCAACTGGGCATAACTCGCACAACCGTACAACGCCGCATTATCTTCAGTAATCACAAACAATGGTACTTGCCCAAAACGACCAGAAAACCTTTCGTCTTTTTCAGCTTCAGCAATGATAATATTGGTTGCCAGTTTTGAACTAGTGATCGCACGAACCACGCTACCGTTAAGATAAAGCCCACCAAAAGGCATATATTGAAATGCCATTTCCTTACAGAAAAGTCCCAGTAATTGAGCGAAAAGCATGACGGTCTTGGCACCTTCATGTGAATTTAAGCATGTGATTTGTGCTGGATCAGTTTCTGCGAACCCTAGTGCAAAATGCAAAGCAGTTAATCCGCGACCTGAATACAGAGACTCGACCGTGTTAAAGCTTCTGACGTTTTCGCCCAAGACATCTCGCAAGACACCAATAATACTACTCGGTAAGCTAGCATGACCTAACTCCGCCTCAATCACATGTCCAGCGTGGCACATACTGACGTTGAACCCAGTAGCTATACCCGCAACGAGCGACTGACTACCTAAAGGTGTCCCCCCGTTAATTTGTCTCACAGCATGATCAGGCAAAACGTCCAAAGCATAGCCAAGCGCAACCAAGTCGTTCAAAATGTATGCTCGTTCAAAACCTAATGAATGTGCCAAGATACTTGTATCAAACGACCATTTTCCATTGGTCAAATCGCCCTTACCAAATGAAACGGGGCCAGCAATTGCAATACAAATCGAGCTTGGCTTTTTCCCATCCAAGCTGGCACAATAAAATTTAGCAGCTTCAAGAAAACTATTAAAATCAAGATTTGAATAACGAACTGAACTTCCTGCGATTAAGCTATTGTGCTCAGCAATAGCAAATCGTGTATTTGTTCCGCCAACGTCCGCGACTAGTGTTAGGTTTTTTATCATAATCTTTTTTTCATAATCTTTTTTTCATAAATTTATTGTTATAAATAATCATGATCATAGGCCATTTACAGACTGTGAGATCCTGGATTACGCGTTAAATTTAAATATCAGAAACTTTTTTTGACATTTTAAAAAACCACTGCATGTCGATGAGCTTTGAGACGGCTGTTGGGTCAAGCACCCGAATTCAAGACGTTTTTCATTCATCATCGAAGGTCAACCCAAGAGGCCCCATTCCTTGATGAATTTTGGCAGGCATTTACAAACTTTACCCCATCGTAACCGTCTTCTATATTTATACTTGCATCATTAACCTTGTCCGGCGACTTAATTGCCATTGCTGCCTCTTTATAAAGTGTCGCAAAGGCTTCTAAATACCCCTCTGTATGACCCGCTGGGATGCGCGTCACGGCAGCAGAAGCGGCATTTGCCATGCCGCCGCCACGGGTTATTATTTGCGGCGCTCTCCCAAGTTCAGTAAACGTAATGAAATTGGGATTTTCTTGGGTCCAGCGCAGCGATCCCTTGGTGCCGTAAACCGCTAAAGTCAAGTTGTTCTCATTGCCAATCGCGACCTGACTGGCCCAAATATGGCCGCGAGCGCCGCTATCAAACTGCAGAGTGATACGGGCATCATCATCAACCATTCGCCCTGCCACGTTAGAGCTAAGCGTAGCACTCACCGCAGTGGCACGCAGCCTTGTTACAAAACAGGCAAGGTTGTGTGCGTGGGTTCCGATATCGCCTATGGCTCCGCCACCCGACTGGGCAGCGTCCATGCGCCATTTAGCTTGCTTGTTATCATCAGCCGGAGCCTCGCTGAGCCAATCTTGCAAGTAATTCGCCTCAACAATCCTGATCTCGCCAAGTGCGCCTTCGGCCACCATCTGGCGTGCCTGACGGATCATCGGGTAGCCGGTATAATTATGGGTAAGAAAGAAGTGCCCCTTGGAGGCTTGCGCTGCGGCGGAGAGGCTTTCGGCTTGTGCCAAAGTCGCGGTCATCGGCTTGTCACAAATAACAGAGATGTCGTAAGCCAAGAACGCCTCGGCGATGGGACCATGAAGGTGATTTGGGGTTACGATAGACACTGCATCGATCCCGTCGGATCGCGCGGCTTCGGCTTTCGCCATCTCGTTGAAATCCGCGTAGGAGCGATCAACATCAATGCCGAGCTCGGCCGCGGAAGCGTGTGCGCGTACTGCGTCTGACGAAAAGGCCCCTGCAACCAGATCAAAACAGCCGTCCAGGCGCGCGGCCATGCGGTGTACACCGCCAATGAACGCCCCTTGGCCACCGCCAACCATACCTAGTTTCAAGCGAACCATTTATAACCCCATCATTCTGCGCAGGGCCGCCGGATCAGAATGACCACCAGCGAAGTCGTCAAAAGCACGCTCTGTCTGCCGGATCAAGTGGCTTGCGATAAACGGTGCGCCTTCTGCTGCGCCTTGTTCAGGGTGTTTCAGACAGCATTCCCATTCAAGCACCGCCCAGCCATCAAACCCGTATTGGGTGAGCTTCGAAAAGATACCTTTAAAATCGACCTGACCATCCCCCAGCGACCGGAAGCGGCCCGCGCGGTCGGTCCAATCGGCATAGCCAGAATAGACACCTTGGCGTCCTGTCGGATTGAATTCCGCATCCTTGACGTGAAAGGCACTGATGCGGTCATGGTAGATGTCAATAAACGCCAGATAATCCATTTGCTGCAACAAGAAGTGCGAAGGATCATAAGTGATCTTGCAGCGTGGGTGATTATCGACGGATTCAAGAAACCGCTCAAAGGTAGTGCCATCGAACACGTCTTCACCGGGGTGGATTTCGAACCCCAAATCGACGCCTGCCTCGTCATAAATATCCAAAAGAGGTTTCCAGCGCCTCGCCAACTCGCCAAAGGCTTCGTCGATCAAGCCAGTGGGGCGTTGCGGCCAAGGATAAAGATATGGAAAGGCGAGCGATCCGGTAAAGCCAACGGCACCATTTAGCCCAAGATTTTGTGCAGCTTGCGCGACCTTGGTAACCTGATCGACAGCCCATGCCTGACGCGCGGCGGGTTTACCATGCAAATGCTTGGGCGCGAAAGCATCGAACGCTGTGTCATATGCCGGATGAACCGCCACAAGTTGGCTTTGCAGGTGGCATGACAATTCAGTAATGGTCACGCCATGTTTGGCGCAAACTCCAACAATTTCATCGCAGTATGCCTTGCTGGACGCGGCTTTATCCAAGTCAAAGACCCGCGCATCCCATGTCGGGATTTGGACGCCCTTGTAGCCTAAACCTGCGGCCCATTCGACAATTGCGGGCAGTGAGTTGAACGGTGCTTCATCACCCAAAAACTGGGCAAGAAACAGCGCAGGGCCTTTGATCGAACTGGTCATGTTACTCTCCATAAATTGCGGTCACGCCAACAGCGCGCGGGCCGCGTCCGGGCCTAGCACGTCGGGCCTGCTGCATGTGGTTGTCATTGTCAGAACCGTGCCTGTTTCGCCAGCTTCCAAAATTGCCGTCATGACCTCGACCACATGGGTTGCAAATTCGTCATTGCAGCGATGCGGGCGGCCATCAGCGATTGCCAAGGCCATGTCCGCCAAGCCAGCGCCACGGTAGTTGGCTTGGGTTTCTTCGAAATTAGGTATGTTGAACGGGTGGTCCCAGGATTTCTCGACAGGTTCGCCGTTTCGTTCGGTCACGGTCAGGGTGCCGCCAAAGAAATTGGGGTCCGGAATGACCATCGTCCCTTCGGTACCGTAAAGCTCCATGATTGGATGGTTGCTGGCCCAGACGTCCCAGCTTGCCAACAAGGTGATGATTGCACCGTTTTCAAAGGACAGAACAGAATGGATCGTGGTCGGTGTATCAACCGGCACGGTTTGACCGTTGCGTGGGCCGTTTTGGATGGTACGGGTTTCGCTGGCCATGCCAGTAACGCTCGTGACTTTTTTCACGGGGCCAAGTAATTGCACCAGATTGCAGATATAGTAAGGGCCTAGATCAAGAATCGGCCCGCCGCCCTTTTGAAAGAAAAAGTCAGGGTTCGGGTGCCAGTCTTCCATACCACTGGACATGACCACAGCCGCGCCGGACGTGACTTTGCCAATCGCGCTTGCATCAATAAGGTTACGCGCCATCTGATGGCTGCCGCCCATGAAGGTGTCCGGAGCAGACCCGATCCGAAGGTTGTTCGCTTTGGCGATATTGCCCAACTCTTGTGCTTCGTCGAGGCTCAGAACAAACGGTTTTTCGGAATAGACGTGCTTGCCCGCCTGCAAAATTGCGCGAGACACATCCACGTGTGCCACAGGAATCGTGAGGTTGATAATAAGGTCAACGTCATGTGCCACCAGAAGGTCATCAACAGTATCCGCCCGCACATCAAACTTGGCGGCCTGCGCACGCGCGTTGTCCATGCTGATGTCAGCGACCGCGACGATGTCGTAGCCCTTGAACATCGACGCCAGCTGCAAATACGCCGTAGAGATGTTGCCGCATCCAATGATGCCAACGCCAAGGTTTTTAGTCATGGGTGGCCTCCCACAGGGTTTTAAATGCAGCGGCAGAGCGGGTTGCATAGCCGATTGGATCGCTCGGCTTGTCGTGCTCTAGCGCATAGACCAGATCGCCTGACGTAGCACGGCAGGCTTGCAAAAGGGCAGCCCAATCCATAGTACCTGCCCCCAAATCGGACCAACCGTCCTCGTCCAAGTTCGTGCCAGCGGCGGCGATGTCCTTGACGTGAATCGCCGACAAACGGCCCGCATAGCGCTGGATGTATTCGATCGGGTCACACCCGCCGCGTACGATCCATGCAAGGTCTGCTTCCCACGCTATATCGGGCGCGACATCAAGCAAGACGTCCATCGGTTTGGTGCCATCAGCCAATGCCACAAATTCGAAATCGTGGTTATGCCAGCCGAACGTGATGCCACGGTCCACGTATTTCTGCCCAGCCGCGTTCAGGCGCTGTCCAAAGGCAGCCCAGTCTTCAGCCGTGTCAGGGCGGTCTTTTTCTTCAAGGTAGGGCGCAAAAATACGTTTAATTCCGAGAGTTTGAACGATTCTCATTGTGGCCTCAAAATCTCCCTCAATGTCATCCAATCCCATGTGCCCTGACGGCATGGAAATACCATTGGCATCCATCGCCGTGCGGTAGGCGGACGGGTCGCCGTAAACGCCGCCATAGCCTTCGACAGTACTGATCCCAAGAGACCGCAATTGTGCCAAAAGGTCGAGCTGGTCTGCGCAATCGCGCATCGAATAAAGTTGCAATGCTGCTGTCATGTGTCTGTCCTCAAAATTCAGAGACGGATTTCTGTGGTTACGTCGAACAGATGCAGCCGCGCTGCATCAAACCCGATCATGAGTGTGTCGCCAGATTTCAAACCCGATTGGCCCTCGGTACGCACGCGCACGGATTGGCCCGCAAAGTTGACCCAGACAAGCGTGTCAGATCCCATCGGTTCAACGATATCGACCTCGGCCGTGCCAGAGAACGTCGCACCTTTGGCACCTTCACCAGTCAGGATATGTTCTGGGCGAATGCCGAGCCATGCAGCCGCGTCGCCCCACGTCTGAGTTGCGAATTCATAGCCCTGCACGTCTATCGCAAAACCGTCACAACAGAAATTTGTTCCAGCCAATTGGCCCGTAAACAGGTTCATCGCGGGGGAGCCGATAAAATCAGCGACATATTTGTTGCAAGGCTTGGCGTAGATTACTTCGGGCGTATCAAGCTGTTCGATCGTACCGTTTTTCATTATAGAAATGCGGTCGGCCAATGTCATCGCCTCGACCTGATCATGGGTCACATAGATCATGGTATTCTTGAGCTGCTTGTGGAGCCGTTTGAGTTCAACCCGAAGGTCTGTACGCAGCTTCGCATCGAGGTTGGATAAGGGTTCATCAAACAAGAATACATCCACATCCCGCACAAGTGCACGACCAATGGCGACACGCTGTCGTTGTCCGCCAGACAATGCACCCGGCTTGCGATCAAGCAAAGGTTCGATCTGAAGAATTTTGGCCGCCTGGTCTACGCGCCGCACGATTTCGTCCTTGGGCGTCTTTGCATTCTTAAGCCCAAACGACAGATTTCCGCGCACGGTCATTTGCGGGTAAAGCGCATAGGATTGAAAAACCATACCGATGCCACGATCTGAAGGTTCTGCCCACGTAACGTTTTCACCCTTGATGAAGATTTGCCCATCAGAAACTTCAAGCAACCCCGCGATGCAATTCAGCAGTGTAGATTTCCCACAACCGGATGACCCCAGCAGTACAAGGAACTCACCCTCTGCAATGTCGAGATTCAGTTGCTTTAAAACTTTTACAGACCCAAAGTTCAGGTCCAGACCTTTGATTTCTACAGAGTTTGTCATGAGTTAATCAGCCTTTGACTGCGCCGGCGGCAATGCCGCGGACAAAGAGTTTGCCAGAGGCAAAATAGATGACGAGAGGGACGAGACCGGTGAGCAAGGTCGCCGCCATATTAACATTGTATTCTTTGACGCCTTGAACCGAATTCACGATGTTATTTAGCTGCACCGTCATCGGATACGTAGCCGGTTTGGTGTAGATGACGCCAAACAGAAAATCGTTCCAGATGCCTGTGACTTGCAAAATGATTGCAACCACAAAAATTGGCAACGCCATGGGCACCATGATCTGGAAATAGATCTGCCAGAACCCGGCCCCATCAACGCGCGCAGCCTTAAACAGTTCTTCAGGGATGGAGGCGAAATAGTTGCGAAATAACAGCGTCAAAATTGGCATACCAAAGATCGTATGCACAAGTACCAGTCCGCCGATGGATCCCATCAAACCAATCTCGCGCAGCAAAATCACGATAGGATAGAGCATGGTCTGATAAGGAATGAAGGCACCAATAATCAAGATCGTAAAAAACGTTTCAGACCCTTTGAATTTCCAATTGCTCAACGCATAGCCGTTCACGGACGCGATCATGATCGAAAGTAAAACTGACGGGATCAAAATGCGCACAGAATTGCCAAAACCGCGAGACAATCCATCACAATTTATGCCCGTACAGGCCTCGGACCATGCTTTGATCCAAGGCTCAAATGTGATCTCCATAGGCGGGCCAAAAACGTTGCCCATGCGGATTTCCGGCATGCCCTTAAGGGACGTGACGATCATCACATAAAGTGGCAGCAGGTAGTACATTGAAACCACGATCAACGTGCCATAGAGAAAGATGTTCCCACGCGATAACGCCCTTTTTGGCTTAGGACCGCGCGGCCCTTCAGGGGTATTTATTGTCATATCAGCCACGTTTACGGCCTCCGAATTCGAGATAGGCCCATGGGATCAGGATGATCACAACCGAACACAACATCATGGTTGATGCGGCAAAGCCTTGGCCCAAATTCTGGGCGCGGAACATCAATTCAATCACGTATTTCGCCGGCACTTCTGAGCTAAGCCCCGGTCCACCGCCTGTTTGGGCCACAACAAGATCATAAAGCTTGATGATGCCCGCCGCGATTAGCACCAGTGCCGTCACAAACACAGGCCGCATCATTGGGATTATCACCATGACATAGGTTTTTACTGTACCGACCCCGTCAACCTTAGTGGCTTTCCAGATGTCTTCATCAATGCCGCGCAGACCCGCAAGCATGATGCACATGATCAGGCCCGACCCCTGCCAAATGCCCGCAATCAGCAGACCGAACATCACGATGTCAGGATTGTTCAATGGGTCGAAGTTAAACGTCAACCAACCCCAATCGCGCACGACACTTTGCATGCCAAAGTCGGGGTTCAAAATCCACTGCCATGCCAAGCCAGTCACAACGAACGACAAGGCGAAGGGATATAAGAAAATGGAACGAAAGACGCCTTCGAACCGTATTTTGCGATCAAGGCAGGCCGCAAGAGTGAAGCCTATGATTAAGGTCAGAACCAACGAACAGATGCCATAGATGCCAAGGTTCTTGATCGAAATCATCCAGCGATCAGACGACCAGAGCCGTTCGTATTGATCTAGGCCAACCCAATTCGTTTTGGGCAACATCCGCGATCCGGTAAAGGAATACGTCACGGTCCATGCGGTGCCGCCAACAAAAACGACAAGCGCTGTTAGGATCATCGGCAGTGTCGCCAACTTAGCCATCCAGTTCTTGAACAGGCGGTGGGGGCGCTTGCTATTGCGGGCGCTGGGGGGGTCCGAATCCACGTTCATCGTGTCGGCTCCATCTAAATTATCAGAAGGGTGTATAACTTTTAATGGCCCGGCGGCATGCCCGCCGGACTACGTAGCATGAAGGAGTTTAGTCTGCGTTTTCGATGATTTTAGCGTAAGTAGCCTGAGCATCTGCCGCAGACATATCGCTGGACCAGAACTGTGCTTGCAGATCTTCGAGCTGCAACTGCGTGTCCTGAGAAAAGGTAATGTCGCTGGATGGCAACACGCCACCGTCTGCAAGAATTTTAAGGCCCTTTTGCATGCAACCATTCGCTGTGGACATATCGATGTCCCCGCGTACTGGCAGCGAACCTTTGGCGAGATTGAAAGAAACCTGCACTTCAGGTGAAATCAGCAATGCAGCAAGTTCTTTCTGTGCCGCTGTGATTTCAGGGTCGTCGTTCACTGGGAAGTAGAACGCATCACCACCCGTGTCGATCACAGGGTTCAGACCAAGACCTGGCAGGCAGGAGTAATCGTTCCCTTCAACTTGTTCAGCTACAGAGAATTCACCCTGCGCCCAGTCGCCCATGATCTGCGCACCAGCTTGACCGGTAATCACAAGGTTTGTGGCCATATTCCAATCTTGCACGTTGGATTCGCTTGCAAGGTTACGCGCTGCGACAACAGCTTCAAAAGCCGCTGTGTATTCTGCGCCGCGTGCAACGTCAGCATTCTTGTCGATGTTGACGCCGTTCCAAGCTTCCTGACCAGCAACCGCAAGCGTGATCGCACCAAATGCGATGCTCTGCTGCCAGCCCTGCTGACCCATTGCGAGTGGCAGTGTGCCGGCTTCCTGAAGCGCACCTGCGGATGCCGTGAACTCGTTCCAATCAGTCGGCACATCGAGGCCTGCTTTTTCATATGCTGCGTGTGACAACCAGATCCACTGTGCGGAGTGGATGTTGACTGGGACACAATAAACTTTACCGTCAATAGTACAGGCACCCAGCAAGGACGAGGGGTTCACGATGTTCGCCCAATCACCGGCCTCAGCAACGTCTGTCAAATCAAGAAGCAAACCAGCTTCGATCAGTTCTTCTGCTTGGCGGCCATGGTTAAGCTGTGTGGCAGCCATCGGGTCACCGCCAATGATGCGTGAAATAATGATAGGGCGCGCTGTGCCACCGGAACCGGCGATTGCGCCATCAACCCAGGTGTTGCCTGTGGCGTTCCAAGCGTCGGCAAATTTGCCCACAGCTGCTGCTTCACCACCAGAAGTCCACCAATGGGTAACTTCCAGTTCAACCCCTTCAGCTTTAGAGACCGTTGCAGTTGCAGCAGTGAGTGCGGTTCCTAACAATATAGATTTCAAGATTTTTGACATTTTTTCCTCCCAGAAACGTGACTTTGCACAATGAATTTTTAATTACGCAGCACTCCACCAGCCTTGCAATCGATTACATCATGATATGGCATTGATGTTTGTGTCAACAAGATATGTAATCGATTACACCAATTGGATCGAATGCAGGATAAGAAAAGTGGTAAAAACCTCAACACTTCAGGACGTTGCACGAGTTGCAAATGTCTCGACTGCGACGGTTTCGCGGACGCTATCAAACCCTGATGTCGTGTCCGAATCAACACGGCGGCGGGTGTCAGAGGCTGTCAAAGTAACTGGCTACCGGATAAATCGCGCCGCGCGAAATCTGCGTACCCAGCGCTCATATTCGGTTCTAGTTTTACTTCCCGATCTAGCCAATCCGTTCTTTTCGACAATCCTAGAAGGGATCTCTAGCCACCTGTCGCATGAAGGATATTCTCTATTAATTGCTAGTACCAAGCAAATCCACGAAAGTGGTGAACGATTGATCGATTATCTAGACGATGTACGTGCTGACGGAATAATTATTCTCGATGGGAGTCTAGACCCACAAGTTGTTGAAATGTTGAAAGATGCTCCGCAAGCCAACCGTATTCTATTTGCTTGTGAGTGGATCGAAGGTACAAAATTTCCATCAGTTCGTTGCCAAAATCGTAACGGTGCCCGTACTGCTGTACGTCACCTCTATGAACTTGATCATCGCAAAATTGCCCATGTGACAGGACCAAAAGAAAACGTGCTTTCGATCACACGAAAAGAAGCATTCATCAAAGAAATGGCACAGTTAAATCTCGTGTTAGAACCTGAATGGATTATAACCGGTGACTTCTCACTTGCTGCTGGTTGCCTTGCTGCAAAGACATGGGTCGAATTCAAAGAACGCCCGACAGCAGTCTTTTGCGCATCAGATCAATTAGCCATTGGATTTATTTCTGAACTGTCCCGCCATAACTTCAAAGTACCACGGGACATATCCGTTATTGGTTTTGACGATATTGATTTTGCTGAACAGTTCATCCCACCGTTAACGTCTATACGGCAAGATCGATTGATGATTGGTGAAACTGCTTCAAAAATGCTGATGGCGAGAATTATAAATCCTCACGATGACCACACTAACGATACTGCTATCCTCCCGATCTCCCTGGTCATTAGGGAAAGCACTGCAAAGTACAAAACCTAAAAAACCCTGACACCAAAACGCACAGACTTCCACCGCAGTTAGGTTAGTCACGTCGCACTATTAAAGCTGGAGACAGACACGATGAAACGCTCACGTATCAACGATATTATTACTAAATCAGACGAGATGATGCGCAGCTTTGGATTTGTAATGCCGCCGTTTGCCTATTGGTCGCCAGAGGAATTTAAGGCCCGCAAAGACATAGCCAAAAACGTGATTGACGCGCGCTGTGGATGGGACATTACTGATTACGGCGCTGGAAAATATGACGAAATGGGCTTGTTCTTATTCACGCTGCGCAACGGACGATTGGCTGATCTGCAACGTGGTGGCGGCATGTGTTACGCTGAAAAGCTGCTGATCTCCAAAAAGGATCAACTCAGTCCAATGCACACTCATTTATTGAAAGCGGAAGACATCATTAACCGTGGCGGTGCAACGCTCGTCGTGGAATTATTTGGTTCAGACGACGCCGGTAACTTTGCCGATGATAAAGGCGGAACAGTTTTTTGCGACGGTATCAAATGCGATTTTGCGGCGGGCGAAAAGCTGCAGCTTAAACCCGGAGAGAGCGTGACACTGATGCCTGGGGATTGGCATGCGTTTTGGGGCGATGGCGGAGATGTTTTGATCGGAGAAGTCTCCACTGTGAACAACGACGAAACCGACAATATTTTTTGTGAACCAATTGGGCGATTTGCTAACATTGAAGAAGACGTGGATCC
>Ga0206126_10005022_pt1 | contig 12346 bp, 16 predicted proteins | sample Helgoland_Spring_5_FD_148621 | JGI IMG/M metagenome (GOLD analysis project Ga0206126, IMG submission 148621) | Pelagic subsurface seawater microbial communities from Kabeltonne, Helgoland, North Sea - Helgoland_Spring_Bloom_20160412_1 | ecosystem: Environmental > Aquatic > Marine > Epipelagic ...
TGGTCCTCATGGGTCATGACGCTGTTGGTCATTGTTTCATCAAGGAAATTAGAAAGATCAACAACATAGTATCGCAGCGAAATGTTCCAAGCTTTTCACTTTCAATCAACGCCAATTGGTGCGGGTTCTCTCTAACCGCAGCTCCGCGCGATTGGCACAACTGGTAATCGCCTTGCTTCAAGGGGCTTCAACTCGGCAGAACTTTCGTCCAAGGCAACACTACGGCTCAACCCACCAACAAGTCTACCAAAGTGTGTGTTTGGGCGTGAATTTTCTGTGGCGCAAATTGCGCACCATCACTTCTTATTGATAGACTGCTACGAGACACCAAGGGCGGATTGCGGACCTTCGCTGCGGTTTGGCTAGAGGTTTGCTAAGCGGACCAAGCCGCCATTCATTGCAGCTTAGCGAATGTCCGATTTTCAGATGATACTAATAATTAAATTCACCCTTACCTTGGCCAAATGTTGGGAATGATTTCAAGGAATTTTTAATGCTGTGTGATGGTCTCATCGGTTACATTTTCTGAGATTTTAGAAATATGCGTATTACTTGAAATCTGTAAGCTTGATGTAAGTCTCATCGACCATTGGCGTACCAATCTAAAAGCATAATGGAGATTGATATGCGTCTTTTCGGAATTGCCCTTGGTCTTGCGGTTGCGCTTGCGGCACCTGTCAACGCCCTCTCATTGCCTTCAAATGGTAAGCTGAGTTTTGATGTTGTCCGGAAGGGCAAAGATATTGGCAATCACAGCTACAAATTTTCAGGTAATGCTGGTTCTTTCACGGTTAAAGTGGACACTGATATCGTTGTCAAATTGCCTTTGATCAGAACAACAGTCTACAGCTTCAGACACAAAAGCGTGGAAAGCTGGAAGGGTGGCAAGTTGCAGCAGCTAAGTTCGTCTACAAATGATGATGGCGAGCCGCGACAGTTGAAGACTGCGAACAAAGGCGCATTGCCAGCCAGCCTTTGGAACGACGATATTGTACGTAGCGGTAAGTTAATGAACACCATTGATGGGAAGATCATGAGTGTACGCGCAGCGGATCTTGGTATGGAAACGGTAAAGACAAAAAAGGGCAATGTTTCGACACATCATTACCGGCTATCAGGTGAGTTAGCACGCGACGTTTGGTATGATGGCGAGGGCAACCTTGCACAGGTGATGTTCAAGGCCGATGATGGCTCAACTGTGATGTATATCCGAAAATAGGACGACATGCCGAATGCGGCTACTTTATATTGAAGACAACGAAAAACTGGCGCTCAATACGAGTGCCAGTTTGCGTAACGCAGGGTTTGTGGTGGACGTTGTCCACACTGCGGCGGATGCTTTGCATTCTGTGAAAAGCTTTGGCCATGATGCGGTCATTCTTGATCTCGGATTGCCAGATCAAGATGGTTTAGACGTTTTACCCATGATCAAAATGGCCAAGCCGCAAACCCCAATTATCATATGCACTGCGCGTGATGCGCTGGATGATAGGATCAAAGGTCTGAATTTGGGCTCTGACGATTATGTTGTCAAACCGTTTGCTGTCTCAGAACTGGTCGCCCGCATAAATGCTGTTCTGAGGCGACCAGGCGGCGCGCTCGGGATGACGTTAACATTGGGGAATGTGAAGTATGAGACGGCCGAACGATCGGTTGTTATCAACGAAGTACTGACAAGGTTCTCGAAGCGCGAACTCGCCCTATTAGAGCTGTTTTTGCGCCGTGCCGAGCGAGTTGTATCAAAAGATGCGATTGAAAACGCGCTCTATGGATTCGATGAGGCAGCAACGCCAAATGCCATCGAGGTATTAACCCACCGTCTGAGGAAAAAGTTGATCGACAAGGGGGCAAGTGTCGAAATCCATAACCTGCGTGGGATCGGATACGTACTTCAGGAAAATTCTGCATGATGGTTGTGAATTTTCTTTTCGGGCAGCGCAGATCATTTAAGAGGAGCCTGCTACTCAACATCATCGCGGCGTTAAGTTTGTGCGTCCTCCTCGCTGGAGCCGTCTTGATCAGTGAGTTTTACGAACATCTGGAAGAAATCCTCGAAGACGCGATGTTAGATGAAGCCAAAGAGATCGTTGGCCAGATTGATCCAGCTGCTCCGCAACATGGCCTTGATGTTGGTTCGCTACGTTTCCAGGGTATTGAAGGAACCTATCGATACACGGTCTATGACGAAACTGGCAGCATTGTAGCCGGTGGAGAAGGGTCTGATGCTGTCTGGCAGCAACTATCGCAGATCAAATTGGGTAATCCACAATCGATTGCGCTTCTCGGTGACAGGCTTGGTATCGGATTGAGAGCCCGGATCGCGGATCAGGATGTATTTGTCTTGGTGTCCACATATCCGAAGGAAAGTAACCAGACACAGTTCGACAAACTCTTGCACGAACTCGAAGAGGGAATTGGATGGGTTGTTCTGGGTGTTCTGATGATCTTAGCTTCCGCGCTTTTTGCGACCCGTCGCGCGCTTTCATCTTTGAAAGTGTTGTCAGACCAAGCGCATCGCATTGGCCCAACCGCTACAAATCAACGGCTCGCGGCAGATCGTTTGCCAACCGAAATCGCACCGCTCATTGAAGATGTGAACATGGCTTTTGATCGTTTGGAGCAAGGTTATAAGGCCCAGAGGGATTTTGCCTCAAACGTAGCACATGAAATTCGCACACCAATCGCGGTGCTTAGATCCAGTATCGACCGGATTGATGATCAAGCACTGAAACAAAATTTATCACAAGATGCGAAGCAACTGGACCGGATATTTGGTCAACTTATTGATCTGTCCCGTGCTGATGCAGCTTTGCAATCGGTTTTTGAGACTGTGAAATTGCAAAATGTATCTGTTGAGGTCGCGACTAATTTGGCTTCGGTAGCCCTACGTTCCGGCCGTCGGTTGTCAATTACTGGTGAAAAATCCGTGCTTGTTCACGGGAATTCAGGATTATTAGGAATTGCACTGGCAAATGTTGTACGTAATGCTTTGCAATACAGCTCTGAAAACAGCGAAGTCGAAATTGAACTGCTATCCAAACCTGCCGGATGGCGGGTCCTTGACCGTGGTGCAGGCGTTCCAGATGCGCTCAAGACAGCCTTGTTCGAGCGGTTCAATCGGGGCGCTCAAGCAAACTCAGGCAGTGAGGGATCAGGCATCGGTCTCGCTATTGTAAAGTCGGTTGCAAATTCGCACAACGCGACTGTCTCTATCCAAGACCGAGATGGAGGCGGCAGCATTTTCTCGTTTACGTTTGACAGAAAAATTTAATTTTTTTCGATTTTCCCTATTGCTGTAAGTCTCTTGTAAGCATGATCGGCAACAACATCCTCAACACGTCATGAAAAGGCACGTTGAGGTTGGATATGAAAATCGAATTTTTAAGTGGGGATTGCCCCGGACGCCAAGAAGCCCAAGATCATATCAAGGGTGTTTATAATCACGTTTACGGCGCAGAGGTGACTGAGTTTGCACCGCTGTTGGTTGTTGCCAAGCGTTTAGACAGTACGATCCTGTGTGCAGCAGGTATTCGCACAGCAAAAGACGGGTTCTTTTCGGATGTCTATCTGGCGTCCGACTTTTCAACTGCTCTTCAACATGCAACGCATATCGACGTTCCAGCGCAGGAAATAATGGAAGTTGTTTCCCTCGCTTCCACAACACCTTTTCCAGTTTTGCCGATGTTGGACAAAATGATCGAATGGGGCCGTGAAAATGGAATGACCTGTGGGGTATTCACCGCCACAGCCCCCCTACGTCGTCTGCTGAAAAGAACGTCACTAAATTATGTAGAATTGGCGTCAGCTGACATATCTCAGGTTTCAAACCCAAAGACGTGGGGGTCCTATTACGACACTGACCCGAAGGTATGCGCTTTCAGCGAGGCTCTGTCTCAATCCGTTGTCTTGTCCCCACGCGCGCGCGCCACTAAAATTGCTGTGGAGGCGTCCTGATGAAACAGGTCTTTGACGCGCTCAAGCGCCATTCGCAAACCCGCCCAGATGACATCGCGTTCGAGGATGACACAGGCCAGATAAGCTGGCGCGAACTGGCCATGCGTGTCGAAAGCCTCGCCCGCGCGTTGGACGCGGTGGATGGCACCATTGGCATCGGCCTTGCGGGTGGTATCGACTATGTCGTCGCTGATTTGGCGCTGACATTCAGCGGGAAGCGGCAAGTGCCATTACCATTCTTTTTCAGCACAGCCCAGAATGCGCATGTCTTGATGGATTCAAAAGTCAGCACGGTTGTCACCAGCAATCCAGACCTGTTTTCTGCTTTACCGCACCTGAAACTCATCAACCCAGTCGCCATACCAAGTGAAAATTGCGCTTTGCGTCCTTACGCTGGCGGTGCCGAGCGGATTATCTATACTTCTGGCTCTTCAGGAAATCCCAAAGGCGTAGTGCTGGGGGATCGTCAATTGGATGCTTCTATCAGCGCCTTAAGTCGCGTCATTGCTGCGGATGCGTCAGATATACACCTATCCATCCTCCCGCTCGCACAGCTTTTGGAGCAGATTTGCGGAATTTTCCTTCCTATCGTTGCGGGCGCGAAAACAGTCTTCCGGTTTGAAGCCACCAAGTCCCTGTTTGGTGCGCCGATTGAACCTCTCGTTGATGCATTCGAGACGATACGTCCCACAACAAGTCTGCTGGCCCCAGCCATTCTGGGCCGTTGGGTCGATGCACTTGCAACCTGCAAAGCGCCTGACAGCCTTCGTTTTGTGGCCGTGGGTGGCGCGTCTAGTTCGCCATCCTTGATTAACGCGGCACAGGATATCGGCATTCCTGTGCATGAGGGATACGGTTTGTCCGAATGTTGTGCCGTCGTCGCAATGAACCGACCCGGAAACAATCATCCCGGCACAGTTGGTCCGGTACTGGATGGGCTGAGCGTATCGTTGGAGAACGGTGAGATTGTCGTCTCAGGCCCGACCGTGATGCAAGGATACCTGAACGGCGATCCCGCACCCAATGTCTGGCACACAGGCGATCAGGGCCATTTTGAGGGCGACAGGTTGGTTGTTGATGGCCGCAAAGACGCGCTTCTGGTTACAGGCGCAGGTCGCAACATCTCACCTGAATGGGTAGAACAGCGGGTAAACGCTGATCCCCGCATTGTCAGCTCCGCCTTGGGTATTCGTCGATCTGACGGGGCCCTTGTCTTGATCGTCGTGGCGGTGGCACCGGTGTTGTCCGGCGAGATCGAAACTTACCTATCAGACTTGCCGAGATATGCGCAGCCAACCGCGTTGATCATGACCGATCCGACCGAGGCTGGTCTGTTATTCCCCGCAGGAACACCCAACCGTTCGGTGGCCGCATCCTTGATCAACACACGCGCGACGCAATCATTAAACGTCACACCAGAAAGCATCGCATCATGAGCCCCACCAAGAAAGTCCTAATCACCGGCGCAGGAAGCGGCATTGGTAGAGCACTGTCGATTGAGGCTGCGCAAAATGGCCTTGATCTTATTCTTGTCGGCCGCACCGCAAGCACGTTGGAAGAAACGCGTTCCAAATGTGACACTCAAAATGCCCGTTGCATCGTCGCGGATGTAACAACCGTGGAGGGGCGAGCGTTGATCGCTGGCTCGATTGCTGAAACGCTGAACATTCTCATTAACAATGCGGGTGTCCTGAGCGTTGGGCACCTCGCAGACATGGCTGATGCCGAATTAGAGAGAATGACGACCACCAATCTTGTCGCACCCATGGCATTGACCCGCGATCTGCTGCCTGCACTGCGTAAGTCAAAGGGCCGTATCGTCAACATCGGGTCGGTTTTCGGCGACATAGCCTATCCATTTTTCGCCGGCTACTCCGCGACAAAATTTGGCCTTCGCGGGTTTTCGGATGCCATGCGCCGCGAACTGTCGGGGGCTGGTATTGGCGTAACCTACATCGCACCGCGCGCAACGCGCACAGCAGCGGAAAGCGCATTCAGCGCATTGGTAGAGCCAATGGATATGACCCTAGACTCTGCTGAAGTTGTCGCGGCGCAAGCTTGGGATGCTATCCTCAAAGGCAAACGCGAGAGCTTCCCCAGAGGTAAAGAGCGGTTTTTCGTCAAAGTGCAGCGCCTGTTTCCATCGCTGGTCGACAAATCAGTGGGCGCTCAGGCGCGTGACCCAAAAACCTTGGCGGCGCTTCGCCCGTCAAACCAATCTTAATTCAAACAATCAAAATCTACAGGACACCTGATATGAGCTACAATGTAATCCGCGCTTCGGAAGTTGGCGATACTTCCGTTACCCCAGCTGTACTTTCCAACATCAAAGAGCACTTGAAATCAGACGGTTGGGCCCTGCTGCGTGGCTTTGATATGGATATGACATCGTTCAGCGCCATCACATCACAGCTTTGCGAGACCATCACCTTTGATCCTGCACGTGAGAATACGAATAAAAGTACACAAAAAGTGGATGCCGGCCTTGGGCCAATCGGCCTTCATATCGAGAACGGCAATACGCCTGTTTGCCCCGATATTGTTACATTCTACAGCGCCAAAGCGGCTTTCGAGGGATCTCAAACCACAATTTGCGATGGTCGCAATGTCTTTGAGGCATTCTCAGATTCGCAAAAGGCGCGCTGGTCTCAACGTATGATGGTCACAAGAACACTGCCCGAGGCTTTGTGGAAACGCTATCTCGCAAATGAGCATCCAGCCATCAGCGAACCTGAAGAGGTCACGCAAGAACACATTCTTCAATTCAAAGCGTCCATTCCAGATCAAGATTTTACGCTGAATGAGGATGGTTCACTTGAGTATCGCATCAAAGTTTCGCCTGTGCGCCCATCGTCTTTATCAAACGGGCAGGCTTTTGCGAACGCAATTCTGGGGCCGTCGCATAACTATGAGCCTCCGATTTATACATTTGATGACGGTGCCGTTGTGACGTCTGAGGAAGTCGAAGAGCTTAGAGATATTGCTGAGACCTGTACTGTCGAGATCAATTGGCAGGACGGTGATGTCGCGGTGATCGATAATACCCGGGTCATGCACGGCCGCCGCGCAATCAAGGACCAAGATCGTCAATTGTTTATTGGTATGGGCAGGCTGTGAAAATGCTCAATTTACGTGCCATCATTGCTCAGAGAACCGTCGCATTACCCGTTTGTGTCGAGGAAGGTACCAGATGAGCAGTCCTGATATACCAAACGCAATAAGGGCAATTGCAGTAATATCTGCTAATATTGTCCCTATACTCCAGTCTAGCCAGCCGGTTCTGTGGAAGATGCCAAAGATATAGTTCCAATATATTTTTCTATGTTGGAGCAGGCCATCAGGAGTAAACATCTTATTGGAAATCGCAGATTTGACGTAATAGACGCCAGTTTTTGGCACCACTATGATACTACCGTTTTCTCGTTTGAATTCGATCGCGCTCTGCTCGTGATAAGAGATCTGCTCGACCGATAGCATCTTACTTTCAGGCCAATAGCCGCGCGCTATGTTCGCCGATTGCTCTAGAGTCAGCGGTTCTTCCAAATCCATGTAGGTTTGATCGTTATCCTCGTAAGTATTGAGTGGTAAGGCTGATAGTATCAGCTCTGAATGGTTTAAATAAAATCCAGTAAACCCAAACGCTATAATCCAAGGCAAAATGAGTAAGCCTAAGTACGAGTGTACTTTTCGTAAAGATTTGAGAATTCTAGGCAACGCAATTTCCTTGATTTATTATGTAAGGGCGATATCCGGTGTGCTAATTGTGTTCTGCTGGAGAACTTTGAAGGCGCGCAACAAAGGTACCTTCCGCAACATGCGTTCATCATTTAATCGCCATAGTCGATCTAGGTGGAAAGTGGTGTTTGCATCGACAACATCAAATGATCTTAACTTTGAGTAAGCTATGTTTTCGCCAGGGTAAAACTTGTCATTGTCAGCTAATTCTCCATCAACTTTTAACACTGGGCGGCGCATTCGAATTGGTAGGCCAAGAGTTTTGAACAGGCCTCTTTTGGGCAGCCATAATAAAAGGTCATCCGCTGCAATCCGATGACCTTGTCTCGCCTTCTCATAAATGAAAGTAGACTTTCCTGTGTTTTTCGCACCTACGACGATATTACAATGATCATTGATGCTATACGCTGCGCAGTGAAGCAGGCGTGCGCCTTCTACCAGTGTTAAAGTGTGATAAGCCATGCAGATGAACGTATCATTTAGTGCACTGATGAGATCTGTTTGTCTAAAGTGAGTGTCGTAGCATTTGCCGCCAATTGTGTACTCACCGTCGTTGAAACTTATTGAAACGTCAGGTTTAGTGTTTGCCTCGTCATTCGTTATTGACCAACCTGCTAAAGTGTCTGCAAGTAAGGCTGCAAAATAAGTTGGACAGCGCATTGAGATGCGCCATCCATTGGCTGTGAGTTGCCAGTTTTTTAAAAGGTGCCTGCCTTGGGTCACCGCCAATCGCCACCCTTTACTTTACAAAAGCGGCGTTGTGATTGCCCGCGTGGTCCACTGATTTTTACGCGGCGGCAAAGAAGCTGATTGTTAGCCTCTGTTGATACAATTAAAAACTTAGAAGTTGCGTCAATGATACCCTCCGTTTGATCCGGGCTCGTATCAAGTGCGGCAAACATCGCAGCTGCGTTGCTGTAGTCATACCGAACTGTATCGCAAGCAGTTAGCAGGCAAGATAGCGCTAGCGCTGTGACAACATTTTTCAGTGGCATTAGTTAAAGCTTCCCAACACGTCGTCTAGATCTGAAGCATCCACTGTAGTCAGGCCATCTGTGCTAACGTCCGTACAGTTGATTCCGCCAGCTGAACAATAGCGGCTTGCGCTGGAGGTTGAGCTACGGCTTGGACCTGATGTTGAGCTGCGGCTTGGGCCTGAAGTTGAGCTACGGCTTGGGCCTGAAGTTGAGCTACGGCTTGGACCTGAAGAGCGTGACGGGGCCGAAGGCGCCGATGGTGCTGAGGGGCCGGAAGGTGCTGAAGGGCCACCACTCGCTCTAGCGACTGTAGCGAGAGAGCTTATAGAAAGGGTTGAAGAGGCTATGAGTAGCGTTTGGATGAATTTTCGGCGAAGCATTACGTGTCTCCTAATTGCGATTTCTTAACCGTAACTAACTTGAGACGAGGGTGTCTGTATATTGCACGAGCGGTATAGACTGCGATTAAAGGGGCGCGTATATCGTTTGATATATACTGAATTATGCTCGTTCATACTTGCCTTTGGGGGACCTCTGATTATGAATCAAAAGGCTGTAATTACGGTGTTTGGCATGAAGTTGGTCGCGTTGCTTTTCTTTGTAAGTGACGTGCTTATGGATTTTCTCGAGCATTTACGGACGGACACAAGTTACAGCTCAGAAGGATTATTACATCTTGGGTTCGAAGTATTTGCCGTATCAGCTCTTGCCGGTGGCTTAGTTGTTTCTGGCAAATACGTTCGGCTGCTTAGGCAGAAAACAGTCAAAGCAGAACAAAGCTTATATAACTTAAAACAGGATTTCGATCAGTTATTGAACGCAAAATTTGCGGTTTGGGGCTTAACGCCTGCCGAAGCTTCTGTGGGACTTCTTATGTTGCGCGGTTTCGCTACTGCGGACATTGCAAGTTTGAGAAACACGAAAATTGGCACTGTTAAAATGCAGATTCATAAAGTTTTGCAAAAGTCTAATGCAGCATCGAGGATTGATTTCGCTGCTATTTTTATGGATGAGTTTTTAGATTTTGCCGCTGAGGATGAGTTGTTGTGAGCTGCCTTTCATCTTCTTAACTATGCTTCTCGGGTCCGTTCACAACCAAAACCGACAAGCCCGACAAATACCAACATCCGCATGTATCCCACTTAAAAGCGCGCGTAACGCGTCAACCCGCGTAAACACTCACACGTAGCGACCCCACCAAACTCACCGCCTTACGCCTGCTTACACAGGGCGGCAAGCGCCACTGCATTACAAGCCACCCAAAGTTCCCTGTGTGCCTTGCTGCTTAAGCCTGTCGTAGTCTGCCTGTGATGTCTAGCCTGAGGCAGCACTGACGAAGACTGCTGTGGCGCTGCAATAGGGGGCTTAGACGCACTTGGCTTTGGGACGGGCGGAGCTGCAATAGCCTTACCCATACGCGACTTTGGCTGCTTCTTTGCTTTGACGTCGCCACCCTTGAGGCGCGTCTCTAACTTATTGGCCAAAAAGCTGGCAGTATTTGAAAAAGTTTTAATGTCTTCAATGGCTTGATCCAGCTGAACGCTGCTGGATGCCTTCTCAATCACATCTATCAATCGGCGGAGTTCGTCACGGTCAGTCATGCCCCTGCCCTACCCTGCGTGCTTGGGGTCTGCAAAAGACCACCCAGACTTGATAAGTACTTGGCCGCAAAAAACCGCAGCGCAGATTTTTAAAGCTGCAGAACCCATTTCGGACCAGCGGCTCATACTGCCATCCGTTCTGGCGCACGCCACACGGCCTCTGCTTGCTTAGCTATGGCACCATCACACAGGGTCTTTAGGTCTGATAAACGTTTGGCCCAGAACTGATGCTGTTGCTGATCACTGTCAGCTAATCGAGCGCGATAGTACCCAAGCTTGCTTGCACAAATGCTCAGCGTTTCCACACTTGGTTCTGTGTTGTGATAACGTAGCACACGGATATCGCCCTCACTGCGTCCCAGCCAGCTGCGGCAAAACTCTGGTGTGTTCTGTACAATGCCTGTGGCGATCAACTCATCGCGCATGTGTTCTAATAATCTTATGCTCATCCAATTCTCCCACTGGTTTGGTTTCGCAAGTATTTATCCAAACACAGTGGTGTTAGAGCAAACACGAGGGCGGATAGCGTCGCTCAACACACAAGCTAGAAGCTGTGTTGTAGCAACGTCTTACGAAACAGTGGGGGGGGGGAAGCTGTGTTGTAGCAACTTCTTGCGACACTTTGGTGTAAGACTGTGTTCTGGGAATTTCCTAGGGACTGTGGGACAACCACTATGTTGCAACCACAAACCGACAACACAGTGGTTCCAACACAATTGTGTGTGCCTATTGTCGTAACACAGTTCCTAGCGCTCGCTGCGTCCAAGCTTTTTCTTCCAGCGACGACGGCTAGAGATTAGCGTCCAGCTGTCATTTAGGTTTGGCTCCAATCCATGCTCCACTTTGTCATAACTGGGAAACCGTCCACGTGCAGCATTCTCTGCCAGCGCAATACCTCTGCTCCAAGCACGGCTTGTGAGTGCAGATAATACTGAGCGATCATATGTAAGTTCACCGCGTGGTATCCGTACTTTTGGGTCTAGTTCACGGCTATAGGTATCGCTGACCTTTGCCCGTGCTCCAACACGCCACAGGGATTGACGCGGCATGGCACTGCGCACCCATACAACATACAGATACCGAAACAGCGTATCCTTGCGCTGTCGTGTGCCCAGCAAAGGGTATTTTGCAACTGGTTCTGGTAAAACACGGCGCTCCTTGAGCGAGTTATCGATAAGTTTGCTCAGCTGTCGTGTGATCTGCGCCTTGCTCAGTCCTAGCGGGATACTCACTACCATAGCATTGGGCTTTTCGTTGTCTTTCTCATCGTCCACTCCTCAGTGGTTAGGATGAACAACAAACCCTCTCTTAGCAAATACCGTTATTTGGACCCATAAGCGCTGACGTCAGACAATGGCGGGCCACCTCAGCACTCTATAGCTGTGTGTTGCGTCCTCTGTGTTGGGCTGGGCTATTGCTTGAACACAAGGATCAAGGCTCAAAGAGGTCTGACGCTGTGTATCTCAAGACGCCGTTTTGGGCGGCGTGGTTACAGCTAGACACGGACGACATTGTCGAGCCCGCACAGCGGCATTGATCGGTCAAAGAAATAATCTGCATGGTAGGCCCGGCAGGACTTGAACCCGCAACCAAAGCGTTATGAGCGCTCTGCTCTAACCAGTTGAGCTACAGGCCCACGCATGAGCTCGTTATGCCAGTGCTTCCAACTGCTCAATACTTAATTGAGTTATAGCATTTGCAATCCAGTGCTCTGCTGCATCTTCGGTGCCAAAGCCAATACCTGTAATTCCAGCAAAGCTAATCTCAAACAGATCCGTGCTATCTGGGTCAGCCCAATTAGCGCCTGCGCTTAGTACGTGTTCCCGCAATGCTTTTGCTGGATCATTGGCGTTCAGTATTGGCTCCACAAGAGCCCTGACTTTTGACTGATCTGTCTGACGTCAGCGCTTATGGGTCCAAATAACGGTATTTGCTAAGAGAGGGTTTGTTGTTCATCCTAACCACTGAGGAGTGGACGATGAGAAAGACAACGAAAAGCCCAGGCGAGAAGATCGTCAAAGAAATCAAGCGCGCCACGCGCAAACACTATTCATCCGAAGAGAAGATCAGGATCGTGCT
>Ga0206126_10005024_pt1 | contig 12343 bp, 12 predicted proteins | sample Helgoland_Spring_5_FD_148621 | JGI IMG/M metagenome (GOLD analysis project Ga0206126, IMG submission 148621) | Pelagic subsurface seawater microbial communities from Kabeltonne, Helgoland, North Sea - Helgoland_Spring_Bloom_20160412_1 | ecosystem: Environmental > Aquatic > Marine > Epipelagic ...
AAAGATTAAAACCATATCGATTGGTTAATTAATTTAACTTTCTGAACAAATTGTGAACCATTAGCCATTATTGTCTATATATTTTTATGAAGTATTATATATGAGATTACTTATCCTCAAAATTTACAGATTTATCCTCAAAAGTAATAGTTAGAGATTCTAATGAAATATAAATTTGATACATAAGTTTTTGCATAGGTTTTACAAAGTGAATTATAATTAAATACATACACAATGAAAAAACTTATATCACTTGCGTTATTAATAATTATTTCTATTGGAGCATATGCGCAAGATGATCCAATAAAAAGAGCAACAACTTTAACAGATACAATGACTAAGGCTCTTTCTTTAAATAAAGAAGAACAAACTAAAGTTTATCAAATTCAATTAGAACGTTTTCAAGAAGTTTCGATAATCAAAAAAAAATATCAAGACAATCCAGAAACAAAAAAAATTAAATTAAAAAAAGTATACAATAAATTGTATGGTAAATTAAAAGGAAATCTAGGTGAAGAAAAAATGCTACTGTGGCAAAACTATAAAAGAAACAACTAAATAAACAAATTATGACAAAAAAAATTACTCAAAATTCGATTAGAACAATAGTGTGTGGCTGTATTATGGCCTTCACTTTTTTGTTTAGTTTAACAATTAACTCTCAAGAGGTTGGTGATGAATTTCTTGTTAACCCTGGCATTAATTCAGCAACTGGAGCAAATACTACCACACCAGACACTGGTGTAGATGGTAGTGGTAATTTTCCAGGCCAATTAGGAGGATGGGGAAGTGGAGGTGGAGGAGCTTATGCATCAGCTTCTACTGTCAATGGAGATTGTCATTCTAACGATAGAATGTTTAAAATGTTTAAAGTCGGGGGTAGTTCTGGGCAATTTGTCACCCAAACAGTAACCCTTCCTGCCGGAAATTACAATTGGTCTTTTTGGACTAAATGGGCAGAACTAGTATCTTGGGATAATACCGGAGACAGTACGCCTAAGTTTACAATTTTAACTGATGACGACAACGATAGTACATGGGAAGAAGTTCAATCAGTTGTGACAACTCAACCAACTACTGTTGATACTTGGGTTGAACAAACTGGAACCTATACCAATAGCATAGAAAGAGAGGTGAGAATAAAGTTTTCTAAATTTGGCGGAACAAATGCAGCACCATCAAATCTTAATGAATTATGGTTTATTGATGATGTAAGTCTAAATTTTGCAGGTGGATTAGGAAACGTAACTGATGATATTACATTATCAGATTTGACGGTTGATGGTACTACAATTTCTGGATTTTCTCCATTAGAAACTAACTATGATGTCTTTTTACCAGAAGGAACAACTACTGTTCCTACAGTAGTAGCAACAACAACAGACGCAAGTGCTACTAGTGATGTTACAGATGCAACAAGTCTTCCTGGAACAACATCTATTCTTATTACTGCTCAAGATGGAACAACAACAAGTACCGTTACAGTTAATTTTGTTGCGCTTGCACCAGGTCTAGAATTTTTAGTGAATGGTGGTGTTAATACCACAGCGGTAGACCCTGATACGGGTGTAGATGGTAGTGGAAATTTCCCCGTTTTAGGGGGTTGGGGAGCTGGAGTTGGTGGCTCCTATGCTCCTACTTCTGCTACTAATGGAGATTGTTATTCTGAAGACAGAATGTTTAAGTTATTTAAAAAAGGGGGTCCAGACGGACAGTTTATTAATCAAACAATAACACTTCCAGCTGGAACTTACAACTGGTCTTTTTGGACACGATGGGCAGTAGTAGTCTCTTGGGGTAATACTGGAGATTATGAACCTACCTTTAAAATTATGACTAATGATGATAACGATAGTACTTGGGAGACCGTTCAAACCGTAGTTACAACACAGCCAACTACTGCTAACGAATGGATGCAACAAACAGGTACTTTTACAAATGATATTGAGAGAAAAGTTAGAATAAAGTTTTCTAAATTTGGGGGAACAACTGCAGAACCTACTAATCTAAGTGAACTGATGTATATCGATGAGGTTAGTCTTAATTTTGATAGCAGTCTTAGTGTTTCAGAACAAGAATTGATGTCATTATCAATTTATCCAAACCCTACATCAGATATGATCTCTATTAAAGGAGTTGAAAATATTAAATCAATAAAAGTATACTCTATTTTAGGAGGTTTAGAAAAGGAAGTCTTTAATACCAATCAAGTTGATATTTCAGAACTTTCATCTGGTATTCATTTAATCAAAATTGACAATGGTACTATCTATTCTAAAAAAATTATCAAACAATAGCTAAGTATTTAGCTCTTAACGCTGATAAAACCAGACATATAATATGTTTGGTTTTATCAGCGTTTTAATAGCTCTAAAATTAAATATGTGCACTCCTTAAACAAACTATTTCTTTTAGTATTTCTTTTGTCAACCCTAAAGAATTATGGTCAAAAAGAGATTGATACTAAAAAACCACCCAATATTGTATTTATCTTTTCAGATGATCATGCAACCAATGCAATATCTGCTTATGGTGGGATTTTTAAAGAATTAGCCCCAACTCCCAATATAGATCGCATTGCAAATGAGGGAGCTATATTAACCAATACCTTATGTACAAATGCTATTTGTGGCCCTAGTAGAGCATCAATTCTTACAGGAAAATACAGCCATGTAAATGGATACTATAAAAATTATAAAGGAGGAGTTTTTAACAGCAAACAATGGACCTATCCGCAAGCATTAAAAAAGGCTGGGTATCAAACAGCTTTGGTTGGTAAATGGCATTTAGCCTCCGAACCAGTAGGTTTTGATTATTATAAATACCACATAGCTCAAGGGCAACAAGGCTTGTATTGGGATCCTGTATACAATGATAATGGTGAAAAAACAAAGGAAAAAGGATATGCAACAAACTTAACCACTGACTTTGCTATAGATTGGCTCGATGTAAGAGATAAAAATGAACCTTTTTGTTTGTTATTACAATATAAAGCCCCGCATCGTGAATGGTCGCCAGATACTAAATATGAAGATCTATGGAGTGATATACAAATGCCTTATCCAAAAACCTTTAATGATAATTACAACGGAAGAGAATTGACTGCAGGGAACACTGAAATGACGATGGATTATTTCTCTAGAAAAGATATGAAAATGGTACCCCCGAATGCACTTTCCAAGAAAGAACGTGGTAAATGGCTACGATTTGGATTTAAACCAGGTGAAATAGTAGCTCCTTCAGAGGAGTTGTCTGTTGAAGAGATTCGTAAATGGAAATACCAGAAATACATTAAAGATTATTTGGCTACTATAAAATCTGTAGATGATAATATTGGACGTGTATTGGCCTATTTAAAAGAACATGGGCTCGAAAAAAATACCATAGTTATATATGCATCAGATCAAGGTTTTTTTCTAGGAGAGCATGGGTTTTTTGATAAGCGTTTTATGTACGAAGAAGCGTTACGTATGCCTTTTATTATTCGTTATCCGGAAAAAATAAAACCAGGAACTATTGTGAATGATATAATTACAAATATTGATTTTGCACCAACCTTATTAGAAATGGCAGGTGTTTCTGTTCCTGAAGCGGTTCAAGGAAACAGTTTTTTTTCCAATTTAACAGGAGAAACTCCTCAAGATTGGCAACAATCTATGTACTACCATTACTATGAATATCCATTCTATCATCGTGTTCAACCACATTATGGAATAAGAAACCAACGCTATAAATTGATACATTTTTATTATGATATTGATGTTTGGGAATTTTATGATCTTCAAAATGATCCATCAGAGATGAATAATCTAATACATTCTGAGGCGCATACTGAACGCATTGAAAACTTAAAAATTGAACTATATCGCTTAAAGAAAGGGTATGGTAATACCATGTCATTAACTGAATTGAAAAGTATATCCGATACAGATTTTGGTGGCTTAGAATCTAAAAAAAAATAAACTAATGTTTCCAAAGAAAGAAAAAAAATTATTTAATAAAATAGTAGAGCAATTAAATAGAAATGCCAAAAAGAATCGTAAAGAAAAGTATAGCATTAAATATAATAATGATTTAAAAAATATTAATAATACTATAATCTAAGTATCTATTCTACTAAAAATTGATTATAAATGAAGAAATTAAAACTTGCTCTCATACCATTATTTATAATCACCTTATCAGGTTCAACAACCATTGAACCTCCATTTAAGCTGAATGTATTATTTATTATTGCAGATGATCTTAATTGCGCTTTGGGAGCCTATGGAGATTCTATAGCAATAACACCAAATATAGATAAGTTAGCAAAAGAGGGGGTTCTTTTTGGAAATGCTCATGTGCAATATCCATTGTGTGGACCCTCTAGAGTTTCTTTAATGACGGGTTTATATCCAGATCAGACAAAATCAAAGAAATTAAGATTGTATGTTAGACAAACCATACCCGATGTAGTTACCCTTGGACAAAAATTTAGAACAGAAAGTTATCACTCGGTAAGAGTTGGTAAAATTTACCACTATCATAACCCCAGAGATATTGGCACCGCTGGACATGATGATTCTTTTACCTGGGATAGAACAGTTAACCCGTATGGGCGAGATAAAAAAGAGGAATATAAAATTAATACCTTAAAACCCAAATTAGACGGAGGAACTTTAAGTTGGTTAGAAGCTGATGGAAATGATGAGGAACAAACCGATGGTATCGGTGCAATGGAGACTATGGAGTTTCTAGATGAATTTGCTGAAAGTGGAGAAAATTTCTTTTTAGCCTTTGGGCTTTACAGACCTCATGTTCCTTTTGTAGCGCCAAAAAAGTATTTTGATTTATATGACCTGTCAGATTTTGAAATACCTGAAAGTTCAGATGCATATTTAGAAACCATTCCAAAGCCAGCAGCTATATCTGTGCGCTCAAAAAAAGAGCAGGTGTATTTAGATAAAGAATTATCTAAGACCATAAAAAGAGCCTATTATGCAACCACTAGTTTTATGGATGCTCAAATTGGGCGTGTCTTAGATAAATTGAAAGCAACAGGCCTAGATAAAAATACCATTATTGTCTTTACTTCAGATCATGGCTATCACTTGGGTGAACATGGTCATTGGCAAAAACAAACATTATTTAACGATGCCACTCGAGTTCCTTTGATCATTGCTGGTCCTGGAATTCTGAAAGATAAAAAAATAGAAAATGCACCCGTTGAATTGGTAGACCTATATCCAACACTAATGGATCTAGTAGAGATGAAAACCCCAACATTTGTAGAAGGAAAAAGCCTTACTCCAATGTTAAAAAACATAAATCGTAGTGTTCGCCAAAGTGCTTTATCAGAATTACAAGTAAACACCAAAAGTGGAATTGCTCAAGGATATTCTATTAAAACAAATCGATATCGACTATCTAGATGGAAACATCAAGGCACATATAGTTATGAATTGTATGATCATGAAACTGATAAAAAAGAACTTAATAACCTTGCAAATCATATTGATTATATACAAGTTAAAGATTCATTAATTAAAATTTTAAGTGACAGAATTATTGCTGCACAAAAAAAACCCAAAGGATTAGGAAGGCAAATTAAGTACGCTAAACCATGGCAAGAACCTAAAAGAATTCACTCAACACAAAAAAAACACTAACTTTATGAGAATAATACTAACCAACACCTACAACTCATGAAGAAATCACTAACACTTTTACTTACAGTTATTTTATGCGTATCCTGTAATCCCAAAAAGAAAACAGACAAAGAAGCTTTAGAAAATGCAAGCATAAAACAAGAACAGCCCTCACCACATGTCTTAATTGTTAACTACAATCTTAAAGATATGAGTATTGAACAACACAATGAACTCGGTACTAATGTTGCACCAAATTTTACTCCTGAAAAAATTGAGGGATTAATTGGAAAATCATTCATTGGAAATACTGAAACCGGTGTTTATGGTGGCGCTTACCAATTTTCATCAAAAGAAACTGCAGAAAAATACATCAGTTCAGAATTTTGGTTAGGGATTGAAGCACACCCGAACTTAGTAAATTTTACAAAAGAAATCTATAGTGTTCCTGAATTTTCAAAAAATTCGAATGGAATATGGGCAAACAGAAAAACCTCAACAAATATAGAAGATGCTATGGGAATGCACATGCTAATTGTTAGGTATACTCTTGAAAAAATGACACTTGACGAACACTTTGAATTGGGTGTTAATGTATCTCCAAATTTCACTCCTGAAAAAATTGAGGGGTTCATCGGAAAATCATTCATTGGAAATGCTGACACCGGAATATTTGGAGGTGTTTACCATTTTAAAACTAAAGAAGCAATTGACAACTATTTAAGTTCAGAATTTTGGCAAGGAATTGAAAACCATCCAAACCTTGTTAATTTTACAAAAGAAATTTATGGTGTGGCACCAATTTCTTCCATTTCAAATGGAATTCCAACACTATAACTACCCTATTTAAAAGTATAAACTATCAAAATATAAAAAACCTACATTTTACCGATGTAGGTTTTTATATTAAAACGAGTTGATCCTAAAACTACAACTCACACTATACATAGACTTCCTAGCCAACTCTCAAGAATTATTTTTTGGTTATCTTAGGCCTAAAGTACAACCGAGATTAATTGTTCCTAAATACTACACCTCAATTTCTTTAAAAAGAAGTACCCTACTACCCCAAGGAATTTTCTCTACAAAACAATAACACCATCATGAAGCACCTTAGAAAAAATGTTTTCTATCCTCCAATACTTCTTATTTTTTGTACAATTCTATTCAGTCAAATTAACAATGACTTATTTTCAACAAGTATTTCAAAATTGAATACTTGGATTTTAGAAAACTTTGGTTTCTTATTCTCCTGGAGTAGCTTTTTCTTTCTTGTACTGTTATTAATTACCTATTTTTCTCCACTTGCTCAAGTAAAGATTGGGGGCAAAAATGCCAAACCCATTCTAAGTAAATCTAGATGGTTTGCCATCAGTACCTGTACAACTATTGCTACAGGAATTCTTTTCTGGGGATGTGCAGAACCTCTTTTCCATTATGCAAACCCACCCATATCAACAATTCCTCCTACATCAGATGCCTCCATGGGGTTTTCTATATCTACTATGTTTATGCATTGGTCATTTACACCCTATGCCATATACTGTGTAGCCGGGTTAGTTTTTGCCTTATCTTTTTACAATTTAAAAAGAAAGTTTAGTGTAGCTTCGTTAATTCCATTTCAATTGGGAAGAATTAATAAAACAGTAGAAAGTACTATAGATGTTATTTGCCTTTATAGTCTTATTCTAGGAATGTCTGCATCACTTGGGGCTGGTATTTACTCAATAATTGGAGGACTAAATGAAGTATTTGATATCCCAAAATCTAATTTTTTAATTGGCTGTGTAGGTGCTTTTATTATTTTTAGCTTTATTCTCTCTGCAATAAGTGGGCTTCAAAAAGGAATAAAATGGCTCTCAACTCTCAATATTTTGGGGTTCATCCTTCTTGCTATATTTATTTTTTTTATTAGCTATCCTTTAGATATTTTAAAAATTGCTTTCTCTGGAATTACCGAATATCTAATCACGTTTCCGCAAAGAAGTTTAAATATTGGTTCAGGTATTTCACAAACTTGGAGATATGATTGGAGTATTTTCTATTGGGCAAATTGGTTTGCTTGGGCACCTATTGCTGCGTTGTTTCTAGGTAAAATTTCTAAGGGGTATACTGTAAGGCAATACATTAATTTTAACCTAATACTACCCTCCTTATTTGCAATTCTTTGGATTTCTATCTTTAGTGGCGCTACCCTTCACGCCAATTTAATAAGTGAAAATTCACTATTTGAAACCATGACAGCAGCAGGAGAAGAAGCTGTAATGTACGGCTTGCTCAATAAAATTTCATTTAGTAATATTACAATACCCATAACATTAATTTTAATATACATTTCATATGTAACCGCTGCAGACTCTAACATCTCTGCAATGAGTTCTATGTCTGAAAAAGAAAAAACAAATTCAACTCAGGAGGCATCAATTTTAACAAAAATTATTTGGGGGCTTGTTATTGGAGGACTTACCTATATTATGCTATCTACAAAAGGGTTAGAAGGCATTAGAATTCTATCATTGTTTGGTGGTTTTCCTGCGCTATTCATAATTATCTTTGCTAGCATATCGCTTGTTAAGTTCTTATTCAATAAAAAACTCACAAACGTAGACTCATAAATAATAATTACAGTATGGGTTAATGCCTAGTGCAACTGCACCATAAAAAATGGCTTTATCTAATAAGATAAAGCCATTTTTAAAAATAATTTATGTGTATAAATTAAATTTGAAAAGTTGTTATTCTTTTATGTACACAAACCGCTCTAATCGATTAAGCTCTTTATCATCTACATACTTCCCTATTTCTTTTCTAAATTGAGCTAAGTTTTTATACGGTCTGTATTCTAAAAACTCATGAGTCATTTTTTTACCAATGCCAGGCAAGGCTTTAATATCATCTTCTGTTGAGGTATTTAATTCTACGGGTACAAAAACATAATCTAAATAACGAGCTACTTCTTGTTGGTCTACGTATTTTCCTATTTCACGTTTAAATTGTAAAATACTAGTATAAGGTCTATACTCTTCAAATTCGTGCGCCATTTTATCCCCAACTCCTGGAATCATTTTAAAAGCTTTCTCTTCTGTAGTATTAAGATTTAAGGGTAAAAATATCTTTTTAAAAAGTTCTTCTGTATTTTCTACCTCAAGAATTGCATTAAAATCTGACATGCTAAGAAAAGGTCTCGCAGCCAAAAGCTTATTAACTACGTCTGCTGATAAACCCAGAGCAACTAAATCTGATTCTGTTGCTAGATTGGCGTTTAAAACCACAACAGGTGCTGGTTTTTTTGGTACTTTAATTTTTTCAGTGTTGGTTGTGTTTGGTTTCTGCTCTGCAGTTTTATTGCAGGATACCAGAAACAAACTTAAAGTTAGGGTAATAGCAACTAGTGTACTAAATTTTTTCATGTTGTTGATGTTGTGTTAAAATTAAATATGAATAACCGATACATGCTAAAACAAGAAGACTCATGGGAGCTAGAGTTGGTAAAGCACCCGAAATACTTTCTAAAATAAGTTGCCAAAAACCAGCTGTTGGCTTCATGTCTTGCTCAAACTCATAGTTGGCTTGCAAGTGTAAAACCACTCCGTATACTCCGCTAAAAGAGGTAAGCAGCAACACAAGTTTAAATAAATGAATAGCTGCTTGTGATCTTCTATAAAAAAGAACACAAAAATTTATGAGTGCAGCACCTATACATATAACCGGTATTAATTGCCAAATATCTTCGTAATGGTCTAACAAGTACAATTCTAAGAGTGTACCAATCATCATAAATAAAAGTGCTAAAACAAGTACTTGTTTTAATCGGTAAGTTTCTGAATTAACTTTTTTGCTTTGCATGTATGCAAAATTACATACGAATCTTCAGAAAAAAAAATTATTTAGAAATATTCTAAATAATTTATTCTGTTTAGCTTAGTTCTTCCAAAATGATTTAAAAAACAAGCTTTTTAAACTAAACCAAAAAGCTAATATGCCTGGAAGGTTCTTCTTGGGTAGCTTACCCTTACCTATTCGCTGTATTTGAAGTTCATACCATGGCAATTCTACACCGCCAAGCTTGTCTAAAAATTTTATACCAATTCTAGGTATGGGTGCTTCAAATTTTTCAACTGAACCGTCAAAAATTTGATTGGCTAGTGCTGGATACAAACAAAAGGGTCTTGCCAAACCAACAACATCTAACTTTCCGCTCGCCAAAGCGGCTTCCATAACAGACACCGATCTAAAACCTCCTGTAAGTAATAATGGGGTTTTTGTTAACTTTCTAGCTTTTTCTATGTACTCCAAAAAATAGACTTCGCGTTCTTCAGTACTTTTTTTTCGATTTCCTTTTATCATTGCTGGTCTTTCATAGGTTCCTCCAGAGATCTCTATCAAATCCATTCCCTCATTTCCTAACAATTGAATAACTTTCATAGATTCTTCTTCTGTAAAACCTCCTCGTTGAAAATCTGCAGAATTAATTTTAATACCTACAGGGTAATCTGCACCTACCTGACGACGAATCTCTCGATAAATCTCTAATACAAAACGAGCTCTATTTTCTAATGTGCCTCCCCATTGATCTGTTCTTACATTACTGTTAGGAGATAAAAACTGACTAACCAAATACCCGTGAGCTCCATGAATTTGACAACCAGTAAATCCTGCTTCTTTACATATTCTAGCCGTAGTACCAAAACGTTTAATGATATCCCAAATTTCTTCTTCTGTTAAAGCCTTGGGCATGGTAAACATTTTTGAGGCGCCCCCCATTTTAAGTGGAATGGCTGAAGGTGCTACCACTACTCTGTTAATTGCAGCAAAAGCCTGCCTTCCCGGATGATTAATTTGTGGCCAAATATGAACACCTGTGCCTTGAACAGATTTTGCCCATGCCTTTAATTCCTCAAAATGTTTGTAATCTTCTACAACAACATTTCTTGCTTCACCCAATGCTTTAGTATCTACCATAACATTACCCGTAATTAACAATCCTGGATTTCCTTTGGCCCAAACTTTATACGCATGAATTAGGCCTTTACTTGGGGCATGATGCTTGGTTCCAAAATTCTCACTCATGGCAGATTTGGCAATTCTATTTTTTAAAATTGAACCATTGGGTAATGTAAAGGGTGAGGCAATGTGTTGCATATTTTTTGTGGTTTTAAAAAAGCGAAAGTAGGTAGAATTTTAGGATATAGAATGTTATTTTTAAGCTAAAAATAAGGCTAATAAAGCAGCCAATCCTGCTCCAATAATTGGGCCAAATACTGGCACCCATGAATACCCCCAGTCATTAGATGCTTTGTCTTTTATTGGTAAAATAGCGTGCATAATTCTAGGACCTAAGTCTCTTGCTGGATTTATTGCATAGCCTGTTGTGCCTCCAAGAGACAAACCAATAGCCCACACTAAAAAAGCAACAGGAAGAGCACCTAACGATCCTAAACCAACAATTTCGTTTGAATCTGCTAGTGCTGCATCTGTAAAATTTAAAATGGTAAACACCAATACAAAAGTTCCTACAATTTCTCCAATTAAATTAAAAAATGAATTTCGTATTGCAGGAGCTGTACAAAAAACAGCTTTCTTGGTGTCTCCGTCTGGCGTTGCATCAAAATGATTTTTATACACCAACCATACTACAGCGGCACCTAGCATAGCCCCTAACATTTGCGCTAAAATATAGGAAGGAACCAATGCCCAATCAAATTCTCCGGCAAGGGCTAAACCAACACTTACGGCAGGGTTTACGTGTGCACCGCTAAAGGGTGCGGTAACTACCACCGCAACATATACTGCTAAAGCCCAACCAGTGGTTACTACGATCCATCCACTATTGTTTCCTATGGTTTTATTCAATTCTACATTGGCTACTACACCGCCTCCTAAAATAATGAGTAAGGCAGTTCCAATAATTTCTGCAATAAATGGTGTCATGGTTTTCTGTTTTATTTATTAATTTTTGTCCAGTACTCTAATGCTTCAATGGCTTTGTACCAGCCTTTAATTTGTTGCTCTATGGTTACTCTCGAGTGGCTTGGGGTGAATGTGGTATCTATCTGCCAAATGTCTTGAATTTCTTCTGGGCTTTCCCAATACCCAACGGCCAAACCTGCTAAAAAGGCGGCTCCCATAGCTGTGGTTTCTACAACTTTTGGACGAACGGTTGTGGTGTTTAACACATCGGATTGAAATTGCATGAGCATGTTGTTTATGGTAGCACCTCCGTCTACTCGCAGTTCTTTTACAGCGATTCCAGCATCTGCCTCCATCGCTTTTAATACATCCATAGTTTGAAAGGCAATTGATTCTATAGCTGCTCTAGCAATATGAGCATCTGTACTTCCTCTGGTTAACCCAAACAGGGTACCTTGTGCTTTTTGATTCCAATGCGGAGCCCCCAAACCTGCAAAGGCAGGCACAAAATAAACACCTTCAGAACTTGAAACAGAACTGGCTAAGGCCTCTACTTCTTGAGAAGTTCTAATTATTTTTAAACCGTCACGTAACCACTGAACAACAGCTCCTGCAATAAAGATACTCCCTTCTAATGCATAGTGTGTTTTGCCATTAATTTTCCAAGCAACTGTTGTTAATAAATTATTTTTAGAGATAATTGGTTTTTCACCAATATTCATAAGCATAAAACATCCTGTTCCGTAGGTGTTTTTTACCATTCCTTTTTTGGTACACATCTGACCAAAAAGGGCGGCTTGCTGATC
>Ga0206126_10005026_pt1 | contig 12339 bp, 7 predicted proteins | sample Helgoland_Spring_5_FD_148621 | JGI IMG/M metagenome (GOLD analysis project Ga0206126, IMG submission 148621) | Pelagic subsurface seawater microbial communities from Kabeltonne, Helgoland, North Sea - Helgoland_Spring_Bloom_20160412_1 | ecosystem: Environmental > Aquatic > Marine > Epipelagic ...
AACGCCGGTGCCTTTGCACAATTGTCTTATCACTACACTGACGAAACCATTAGTTCGGTTTTGGCTGATGCAAGTTATAAGCAAGATAGCTACACAACGGTTTCTGCTACGCTGGGTTATTCACGAGATGACTGGTCGATTACTTTATTCGGCGAGAACTTGACTGACGAGCTTGCTGACCTGTTTATAAGTGGTGAAGATAACATTCTTAAAACAACGCCGAATCGTCCTCGCACGATTGGACTACGGTTTTCGTATGATATCTAGTGACTAGGCCTGCTCTGTGCGGGCATTAGTCAATAATAAGGCGTTCCTATGGGGCGCCTTTTTTTTGTTGGTCAAAAAGTCTCTGGTTACTGAGGTTACTCTTTAGCCAGTTAACCCTCCTGTAAGTGCATGTATTTCTTCGTTTTTTCCTCGAGGAGATCAGTATGCCTAGCAAAAAACTTTTTAGTTTAACTCGCACCACAACCAGCAGCTCACCCCATCTAAGGTGTTTTGTAACACAGTCTGTAACACACAATAAGAATGATTCTCATATGTACCTGCGTAGGACTGGCAGTACTCAGAAGTGCATCATCGTAGTGCCTGATCGTAAGGCAGCTGACTACATAGCTAAGATACTCGGGAAAGATGAGAGCTGTATCAGTGAGCCTGTCTTTAAGGTCAAGTCTGTTAATAGCAGCCCTAAGGCTAGTAAGAAGCCTATGTTCCAGCGAGGATTTATGATGTCTGCACAAGAGAAGATGTGGTTCAAGACATGGAGGGGACGCAGGAGTACTAAGCTTGATCCCTACACTGATGAGGATAGGGTTATAGTACAGGATGCACTCAGGACTTACCGCGTAGAAAGGGTTGCAGATAGCTACTATAGAGAGCCCGAGTGGACACCGGATGCCTGACCTATCAGGGGGGTGCACCAAGGACTGTTCCAAGGGCTGTACTTCCTTTCTGTTCTTTGTATCCGAATTTCTCCTTAAGTCTTATAAGGACTAAAAAGGACACAGAGGTACTTTAGCAAGCCCTCTGCTAAGAGTGGCCACGGCGCCAGTGCCGGCTACTAAAGAAAAAGATCATTAAGGGTAAGCTTTCTACTAGCGGGTGCGGTCCCGTGCCCGCCCTTGCAGGGAGCTTAGTTCAGGGGTACCCCCTTCACCACACAGAGTTGTATAGGTATGTATCTAATTAAGGATGGGTACAGGCCGAAGAACAGGTAGGGCGTATCCGCGATTTAGGTGTGTCTGGTTGGTGGTACTCGTTAGTAATGCTTGTTGGTATGATTCCGGAAGTTGGTGTGGTGTTTCTTGCTACTTACCAAGGGATTGGTATCGGTAGCTCCTAAGGAAAATCGAGGAACTTTAGTATGCTCAAATGTTAGTGGCCACTAACCTTGTAATAAACACCCCAGTCCTAAACCCCTCGTATTAAGTACCCTTAATAATATTTAAGTCATTGATTTAAATCGGGTTTTACTAAAAAACCCCTGCCTTTTCAGCGATGCAGAGCATCGAATAACGGTCCATATGCTGACAAGAATACGCACCTATTGCGTACGCCTCTTGTGCTGAAAGCCTATGGACTTCGGCAAGGGCTTGAGTTGCTAAGCTCTAGTCACTAAGCTGCAGTTACGAGGCTTTAGTCTTGCGACGGGCGAAGCCGAGACCTGCTAAGCCAAGACCTAGGAGAGCAAGTGAGCCGGGCTCTGGAACAGCAGAGTATTCACCAGAATAAAGTAAACCCGTTACACTACCGCCGGTTTGGTAAGCACCCACGAATAAATTATGTGTACCAACATCTAACATTATTTCATAATGGCCATTTTCACCGGGCTCGCAACCAATCGAACCAGCAGCACATGCACCATCTTGAACAAAGTTCCCCAAAGTAAGAATATCTACGTCTGCACTATGATGATTGTATGATATTTTAACTTGTGCAGTGTCATCTGCCCATACGTCAAAAGTCAGTAAGCTTTTTTCTGTTATTTCTAGCACTTCCTGTGCCCAAAAGTATTCTTCATCTTCATTATTACCGATCACAACCCCACCAACACCCGTGTCAGCTATTGAGATCCATTCAGCACCACGACCTAACGGATTATTAGCCTGCCAAGCACTGTGCGGAGTGATCGCTTGACATACCTCCCAAGTAGCACCGTCAACACCAAGCTTACAAGTATCACCATCATTGGAAGTAATAATCGCTGCATTAGCAGTGGTAACAGCTGCAAACCCAAACAGAGCAATCGCTCCAATTTTTTTTAAATAATACATAATTCAATTCCTTTTAATTTCCCTGCTACTGGTCATTCAGTCGCGAACTATTATAAGCAATAGTTATGCCGATATTTCAACCCATTGATTTAGAACGTTATTTTATTTTTCCAGGATTTATATCATCAAAAGTTGTAAGAAATTCTGACAAAATTCCCATGGGTAATTAAGAGAATGGTGTAATTTTCCGGGTGAATATACTTTCCTGATCCTCGCATTCACCGATTTCCCTACTATTAATGGGCGTATCCGTTGATTCTAATGAGCAACCCGCCTACAGATGGCGCAATAAACAATGTGTAAGGTTTTCCAACAAACAGTGACGGGCAGTTTAAGTCTGTAACACAGTCTGTAACACACCCTGTAACACACCTGCTTGAATTACAGCCCTAGAGAGAGTACCGTGACCCCCGTAAGTGCTTGAAATACGTGGCTTTACGGGATTTCTGGGCAGATTTTTTAGACATAATGAAGCGTTCCTATGGGACGCCTTTTTTTTTTGCATTTTTGGGGGCACGATGACCATAGTAGACACTGATCCCGCGGCTCAACCATCACTTGAAAAACGTTTGGAACAAGCAAAAGCCAGCTTGCAAAATGGTGATATAAAACAAGCTGCACAAATGCTCGATCAGTTGTTGTCAATCTCGTCAACGCATCGGGATGGGCTGTATTATATGGCGGTTTGCCTGAGGAAGTTGGGCGAATACAGCACCGCGGAAGAGGTTCTCAGGCAGCTAAAAATAGCGCATCCGCGGTATGGAAGAGCTTTCCAGGAGCAGGGTTATTGTTTTCTCGAACAAGCGAAAAATGTCGATGCGATACAGTCTTTTGAAGCTGCCGTTGCTTTAAATGCAGCGCTGCTAGGCAGTTGGAAAATACTGCTGGCCTATTATGAAAAGCAGGGCAATGTCGAGCAAGCTGAGTTGGCGTATCAGCGTGTACGCTGGTTGAGCAGCTTGCCAGAACCATTGCGGGCGGTGACCAGTCTTATCAATGAAAATCGGTTATTTGTTGCAGAGCAAATTTGTCGTCGCTTTTTAACGGAGCATCCTAAACATGCGGAAGCGATGCGGCTGTTAGCCAGCGTCGGCAGTCAGCTACAAATACTGGATGATGCGGAATTTCTTCTCGAAAGCTGTGTTGAATTTGAGCCTACCTTTAACGGTGCTCGGTTGGACTATGTCATGGTGTTGCATAAACGCCAAAAATTCCAAAAGTCTTTGGAGCAGGCGCAGCATTTATATAAAATTGACTCTAACAACGTGAACTACAAAGTTGCCTTGGCGGCACAGTATGAGGCTGTTGGCAATTTTAGTGAGGCATTATCAATTTACGATAGTGTGGTTCAAATTCACCCTAATCTTCATGGTGTTTACTCGGCTCGTGGTCATGCCTTAAAGACCGTGGGTCAGACTAATGACGCGATAGCGTCTTATCAAAAGGCTTATCAAATAACCCCCAGTTTTGGCGATGCCTATTGGAGCCTTGCGAATTTGAAAACATATACGTTCTCAGATGACGAGCTTACAGGTATGCGAGGGCAGCTCGAATTAGACGGTATAGCCACTGAGGACAAGTTTCATTTATGTTTTGCGCTGGGTAAGGCGCTAGAAGATCGTGAAATGTTTGCTGAGTCATTCGCCTATTATGATCAGGGAAATAGGCTCAAGTTAGAAACCACCACTTACAGTTCGGAACAAATGGAATCTCAAGTTGAAGAGCAAAAAAGGCTTTTTGACGCCGGTTTTTTTGAATCACGGAGAGGCTCTGGCAGTTCGTCAAATGCGCCTATTTTTGTCGTCGGTCTACCTCGCGCTGGGTCTACCTTGCTGGAGCAAATTCTCGCATCTCATTCTCAGGTTGATGGCACTAGAGAATTAGCCAATATCATTGGGCTTGCTAATCAATTGAATAGAGGGCGTCGGAAAAATGGCGAACCCTATCCGAGTATATTAGCGAGCCTGAAGCCGGAGCAATTGAAAAAATTGGGTGACGATTTTATTGAAGATACGTTATTTCATCGGCAAGGAGGCGTGTATTTCATTGATAAAATGCCCAATAACTTCCGCCATATCCCCTTGATTAAACTGATATTACCCAATGCCAAAATAATTGATGCACGACGAGAGCCTATGGCCTGTTGTTTCAGTGGTTTTAAACAGCTGTTCTCAGAGGGACAGGAATTTTCCTATGGACTCGATAATATTGGGCGCTATTACCGTGCCTACGTGGATGTTATGAGCCACTGGGATACGGTGTTACCGGGACAAATTTTGCGGGTTCAGCATGAGGATGTGGTCGACGATTTGGAGGCTCAAGTGCGGCGTCTGTTAGATTTTTGTGACCTCCCATTTGAACAGCAATGCCTGGACTTTCATCAAACTGAGCGCGCTGTAAGAACCCCCAGTTCAGAACAGGTCCGCCAACCTATCTATCAAAGTGGCCTCAATCAGTGGAAAAACTACGACGAGTTCCTGCAGCCGCTAAAAGAGGCACTGGGAGCAACGGCAACAAGTTACCGATAGCACGGTCATTATTTAAACGTAGGAGATTTTGTGAAGATTATTGAGCCTAGTCGTACCGTCGATGTTGTCCATGAAACGGACGTGTTGGTGGTTGGTTCCGGCCCCGGTGGGTTAGCCGCGGCATTAGCTGCCGCCCGAGCCGGTGTGTCGGTGTGTCTGTTAGAGCGTTATGGCTGTTTTGGTGGCAACATTACAGCGGTCGGTGTCGAGGGTTTTGCCTGGTACCGTCACGAAAAGACGGTGGATAGTGAAGGCATTGGTGTAGAGTTTGAAACCCGGGCCAAACAGATGGGAGCAACAACCCCGGAGCCGCAATCGCAGAGTGATGCCATTGATGGTGAAATGTTTAAGCACGTTGCCGATACGTTGGTTAACGAAGCGGGTATTACTCCTATGTTGCATCGGATGTTTGTGGCGCCAATCATGGAAGGCACCACAATCAAGGGCGTAATAACAGAAAGTAAGGCTGGCCGAGAGGCCATTCTGGCCAAGCGCGTTATTGATGCCACCGGTGACGGAGACGTCGCATTTCGAGCAGGCGCTACAACCCATAAAACGCCGAAAGAAGAAATGATTGCCGTCTCGGTGATGTTTTCAATGTCTGGCGTTAACAAGCAGCGGTTTATTGAGCATGTCAAAGAAAACCCCACAACCTATCGGGATTGGGATTACGGCGAATGGAGTGTAGAAACCAGCGGTAAAGAGGATGAGATGTTCTCTCCGTTTCTTCGTAAGCCATTTGACCAGGCTCGGGAAGCCGGTCTGATTCCTGATAATCTAGATACCATTGTTGGCACTTGGGGCGCTATTTACGACACAGGTGATTTGACGTATTTAAACCTAGTTCATTTGCCAGAACTTGACGGTACCAACCCTAACGACCTTACTCAGGGTGAAATGGAAGGTCGACGTCAGGCAATAATGGCGGTCGAGGCTATGAAGCAGTTTAACCCCGGTTGCGAAAATGCCAAGCTGCGAAATTTTGGCATGACGCTGGGTATTCGTGATACGCGAAAAATTGACGCACACTACAATATGACCGCATTCGATGTCCGTGAGCAGGGTCGTTTTGATGATAGTATCGGCATTTTTCCCGAATTTATCGACGGCTACGGTATTTTAATTTTACCCACCACGGGTCGTTATTTTCAAGTTCCCTACCGCACTTTGTTACCCAAAAACGTCGACAATCTGATTGTTGCTGGCAGGATAACCGGAGGCGATAAGGACAGTCATGCAGCCACCCGGAATATGATGTGTTGCGCGGTAACCGGGCAGGGTGCTGGTGTGGCGGCAGCACTGTCAATCAAACATGACCAGTCGCTGCCGGCGTTAAATATTGGCTTGCTTCAGGCCGAATTGAGAAGGCAGCTAGCGCGATTGCATTAACCGCAATTTTTCAACACAGCATTTAGTAACTGGCCACCAATAGACGTCGACGCTGTGCGACCAGCCAATAAACGACGGCGTAAATAGCGATGACTATGAGCCCTAGCCATTCTATTTGTAGTGGCGTGAATTGGTACAACAATACCAACGCCACCATGATCAGCCAGTTACCCGCTATGTATTTTGCTGTCCCCAGTCGGGCAACGGTCATATCCATATTACGGGTGTAAAGGCGGATCAACGAATCAAGGGAGTTGATGACAAAGATCACCCCAACGGCAACCATGGCTAATCGCCAAGTGCTGCTGATATCAAGACCATTACTGAAATAGTGGTACAGCACAGAAAACCAAATGGCAATCGGAATTGAGGGCACTATGAGCAGCGCTAAAAGCAGTTGCCAGGCTTTGAGGCCGCTGACAAAACGCGATACAAATTGCCCAATCATGATGCTCCAGGCAAACCACCAGTACAAATAAAACTGGTGATAGTCAGTCATCGGAGCTAGATAACTATCAATATGGACAAAGTAATCACCGATATGGCTAGCTGACCCGGCCAAGCCGAAAAAGCCCATATCAGCAGACCACCAGACACCTGCAATAAGTGCAAAAAACAACCACGTAGAACCAATGCTCAATATTTTCACATAACGTATGTGCGTGCTTGAGGCCGCCGCGGCCAAAATAACGATACCGACCAAGCCATATTTTGCCGGTTCACTAATGCCATCAACATAGTCAGGAAGATACAAAAGAAACATATAAGCGGTAAAGGCACAGGTGCCGATGATAACAATATTGTTAGTCCATTTAATTATCGGTATTTTAAACAGCTGTAATTTAGGTTCTACAATGCAAAAGTAAAACGTCGTAGTGAAATAAAACCCCCAGACTAGAAATCCCCAAAAACCAAATTCTACCGCTAGGGGGTTGGTAAAGGCATAGGCGGCGTCCTCGGCATAGACCTGAAAGTCCAGCATTGGGAACATGATGAGTCCAACGTCTAGCCCCGAGGTAAAAAGAATGGCTATAAAAGTAAAAAACGAAGTCGGTATCTCGCCAACGCACTCGACGTTGCGCCAATAGATTGCCATCATAATTGCCGTTAGCAGTGTCGCGCTCATTGCAATGGTAAGAATCAATGCCATGCTAATTTACCTTGTCTGTTCAACGAACTGAAATGGGTGGCGATGGTGCGCTAAAAGTTCCGGGCTTCGAGTGTGAGACCTTCATGTTGGTAACGCTGGTCGAGAATATCGGCAAGCGCTGATTGTTCTTGACGGATCGTTACGTCAAAAAAAGCCAATGCCATCTCTTGCTGCATTTTGTGCGCAACAGCCGGTGCAATCAGCGTGAAACTTTCGCTCGGATTAAACGTTCGCAGTTGAGTGTCTGGCTTTAGGTTGGGCCACCAGTAGCCGGCAGAGATGCCAAATGTGGAATGATTAGAGTTCTCTAGCAAACCCCATACAACGGGCACTGTGGCTTTCTCAAAGGCCTGTCGGAGATCCGGGTGTGGATTGCCTACCGTCGGTTTAATAGTGCCTGATGCTTTAGCCTGCTGGGTGCTCATGCCAATAATCAAGCCGTCGTCGGCACCGCTTAATAAGAATGTTGGCTTGCTGAAAGAAGTCAGCGGATGGCTGCCCGCAACACTTAAGAGGGCAGATTCTTTATCGACAGGGACCAACGTATCTGGCGATAAAACGGCACGTTGGTCCGCCCATCCCGGCGGAACGACGGCAAAACCCGCTGTAAAGCGATCTTCCATAGCCAGTCCAACTAAGGTTGTGGTGCCACCAAAGGAGCGGCCTAACAATCCGATACGATCGAGATCGAGCCGACCAGCAAAGGGTCCGCTGGTATTCATTTGCTCTAGCTGGTCGAGAGCTGCCCGTAAATCATTTAGTCGCTGCAGCAATGATTGGTCCAGCTTAACCAATGCCTGCACTGGATCGCTTGCGCTGGAGAGCGGTGTAAAACTTTGCCCATAATTGTCGCTGCTGCCATAGGCACCGTCGTCATCTAACAGTGCCAGCACGGGTTCCATGATGAGACGGAACTGTGGGTCTCCATTTTCAAGGGCCAATGCCGGATCACTGCCGGTCATCGAATAGGGCGAGTTCCCGGTGTGCTCTGGCGCGATGACAACGTAACCATTGGCTGCCAAATATTCGCAAACGGTTTCCATATTGTAGCGGCTGCCAGCGTCGCCATGACTCATCACAACAACGGGTAGCTTTCCAAGTGATGCGGTTAGCGGTGCATCAATATAGCTATGCCGCTCGCGGTAGAATAACTCGCTAATGGCAGCGTCAATTTCAGCGTCGGTTACCCCCTCGCGCACGGTTGAGGGTGTCAGATGAAAAAAAGTGGTGTCCGTCATCATTTTGCGGTGCATCGCAAAGTTGCCAAAAACGTAATCCCCATAAGTCGCACGGCGATATTGACTGGGTTGGGTTTGAAGAGCTTTGCGGTCAACCGGATACCAAAGTTCGGTAATAAGCGTGCGAACTCCGCTGTTGATACCGGCAACAGCATCGTAAGGGCGAGATGCATCGTGTATAAAGCTTGTTGAGGACCCCACAGCATAGTTTTTCTCGGCTAATAATTGTGGTTGCGGTATTGGTAGCTCAGCCGAAGAGTGTTGCTGCTCACTGGTACACGCGGTGAGTAAACCGATAAGGCACGCATTCAGCCAAAGGCTATTGCTGTTCATGGATTTTCCTTTTCTATTAATGGGTAACGACCGTGAGAGGATTACTGTAGGCAAATTTGCCCCTGTCATCCTCTACAATCACGCTGTACCAAGTATCTGAACGTGGGTGTACCTTAAAGGACTGTGGTCTGGAAGTCATCGCCTGAGTAAAGGTTGTTTTTTCTATGATTTCACCTCGCTCGATGAGAGTCACAGACCTCAGTCCTGACACCGCAGCTATTGTATAGTTTAGCGATAGTTCTAATCCCTTTGGATGGCGAATGTTAGTACCAAAAATAATTTCCGGGAAAATTAATGGTCCCTGCGTTGCGTAAGAATGCCCTTGTTTCAGGGCGGCAATGAGATTGTTAATAGTCTTGTTTTCGGTGATATGGACATAGGTCCTTGCGGCTCCGGATAGTTCATTCCATACGTCGTGTACGTCCGATCCACCGACGAGATAAGCTTTGTGGCCAGCGTTCCATAGTGACCATATTTTTTTCAATGTATCGCTATTATCACCTGCGGTGATTTCAACGAGATCGAAGCTCGGATCGTAACCGCCCGGTACAGCAGAAGTCTGTTCGCCGCCCCCGTCGATTTGGGTTTCCAGGCTTCGAAAATAGCCATAGTCATTATAAGGGTGGTTAACATGTATCAGCTCTGCGCCGAGGCGGCGGGCCTGTGCAAAAATGTCCTGAACGCTTGCGGCGCCAATATCAATGTCGATAACACTGCCTTCGGTGATGGGATAGGCATTAAAATGAGCCCAGGAGGGTGAAAGTTCTGTGCCGGCTAAAAACGGGATTGACCTTTTTCCTGACAGTTTTTTCATCGCTGCATTGTTGACGGTGGAGTCGTGATCACTGAGGAAACTAAAGTCCATTCCCGCTGCGAGTTCCGATCGCAATACGTAGTCGGGTGCCGTAAACCCATCAAGCACATCGGAGTGATGATGTAAGTCGATCGCAAACCAATGTTGTTGCGAAGGTTGTAAACTCACTGCGACCTCGCTGGTAACTTGATGGTCTTTTCCGGCACTAACGTCTAGCTCGACGATGGATAGAGGTGCGGTAAAACCGCCGCCGGCGCTGACGTCAAACTTATAGCGCCCCGGCGCTACCCAAGCGCTGGCCTGGCCGACCGCCATCAAGTCAGTAAAAAAAGTTTTTTCGCCGAGAAATTCGATCAGTGGCTTGTGCCCTTCACGAACGCTAATTCGCGCATCAAGGGCTGTGCCGCTGTTGTCAGTGATATTAAAAAGAATGCGCCCCGGTGGTTTCAGGTCGCTATGATCGAGTTCAACTCGAGACCCCGCGATAATCTCGACGCTGTGCGGAGCACCTGAGGCATAAGATTCAGCAGTGGCCAAGACGGTATATACGCCTGCAGGAAGGTCCAACTGATAGTAGCCGGCGTGTCCTAACGCCCAGGTATAAGGCGCGCCATTTTTTAAGACAATCACTGCAGGTTTATCAACAACGTTGTTTTTTTCAGTTCTAACTTCACCAAATAGCGTGCCAGACGGCAGCTGCTGGAACACTATCTCGCTATGTACCAGTGGCGCCAGGTCACCACTATCTTCAATTTGTAACCAAGCCTCAAATGTATTGCTTTTTCCTGCTTTTAAAGTGTGCTGTTGATAGCGGTCGCGACCGGAATATAAAAATTGGTCTGCGAAGGGTGCATGTAATCCCAGGACCCAGTCACTGTCATAAGCGGCAGACCAGTTGGCAAGCGCATCGGCCTCGGAGCCTGCATCTTTTCCTTGAAGGCCGGGCACGCCAAACAGATAGCCGCCGTCTGGCCAAACGACATAACCGCTAAGTAATTCCGTTAAATCAGTTTCTCCAGTATTTACCATTGTCGTTTTCATCTGCAGGCGTCGGTCGCCGCTGCGTATATGAAAATGTGTTTCAAGTTGAACGTCGCCCCAGTCTCGCCGTGTTCTGACGACGACATCGGAAGGTGTCTGCTGAATAATTTCAACCTGCTGATACGTCGTTGGCCAGGGGGACCAGCTATTCGGCATGAAATCAACCAGTGAGGCGATATCATAGTCAACAACACCATTGCGAACGATAGCAATATCGACAATGCCTCCCCGAGCTATACCCCATGGCGGGGCGCTATCGACAGCAAAGGCCAACGCAAATAAACCATTGTTAATCGTGATATCTTGCGCCCCCGCAGCCTCACCACGGGGAATCTCGGTCGGTCCAACCCTAACATCAATGGCAGCGTAAGTAGTGATGCTAATGCCCAGCAATATTAGCAATAACAAGCGCCGGTAAAGAGGCTTAACAGTTCGCCATGCACAGATAAGTAGTGGAGACATGTGGTCGGTGATCCTCTTTACAGGTATTGCATAACGCGACTGTTCATTTCCCCAAAAGTCTCATAGACTTCTGCCCTAGCGAGCACTATACGTCAGTCTCGGCCATGCCTCTACCGGCAAAAAATTGGCTGCCAGACTGACTAGACTAAAGAAGAATAAACTGCATTGGGAGATCCGCAGAATGACTGTTATTAAAAAAGTTGCCGTACTAGGCGCCGGTGTTATTGGTGCGGGTTGGATTGCCCGCTTTGCGGAAAACGGTGTTGCGGTCGGCTTATTTGACCCAGCGCCAGATGCACGTCAGAAAGTAGAGGCAGTCTTGAGTAATGCAGAGTACGCCTACAGTAGGTTGGAGGCGGGTCCGCGGGTAAAGAAAGGGTCGATAACCTATGCCGCAACGTTGGCTGAAGCGGTTGTAAATGCCGACCTCATTGTTGAAGCGGTACCCGAAGTATTGTCCTTAAAGCAAAGCGTCTATCGCGATGTAGAGAAATGCGTAGCAGCCGACGTTATCATCGTGTCTTCGACCTCGGGTATTTTACCGACTGATCTACAGGCGGGAATGGATCATCCCGAGCGGCTGTTGGTTGCACATCCATTTAACCCAGTATACCTGTTGCCACTGGTGGAGATTGTCGCCGGCGAGCAGACCGCTGCGGATGTGGTTGAGAAGGCGATTGCGATTTATACCGAGCTGGGTATGGAAGCTCTGCACATTAAGAAAGAAATTGAGGCTTTTGTTGCGGATCGTCTACTTGAAGCCGTTTGGCGAGAATCACTCTGGCTGATCAAAGATGGCATTGCTACAACCGAAGAAATTGATGACGCCATTCGGTTTGGGTTTGGTTTACGGTGGGCTCAAATGGGGCTGTTTGAAACCTATCGGCTGGCAGGTGGTGAGGCCGGAATGAAACATTTTATTGCTCAGTTTGGACCTTGTTTGCAATGGCCTTGGACCAAGTTGATGGATGTACCGGAATTAACGGAAGAGTTGATCGATACCATCGCGACACAGTCAGAGGCGCAGTCGGGACACTATTCATTTCGACAATTGGAACGGATACGAGATGATAACTTGATTGCCATTATGCACGCGCTTAAAACCAATAAC
>Ga0206126_10005029_pt1 | contig 12337 bp, 15 predicted proteins | sample Helgoland_Spring_5_FD_148621 | JGI IMG/M metagenome (GOLD analysis project Ga0206126, IMG submission 148621) | Pelagic subsurface seawater microbial communities from Kabeltonne, Helgoland, North Sea - Helgoland_Spring_Bloom_20160412_1 | ecosystem: Environmental > Aquatic > Marine > Epipelagic ...
GATCGCCTAAACCTACAGAGATTGCACCTGTAGCGATGTCTGGCATGTCTTCAAATACAGCAGTCTTTTGACCAAGTAGCATATCAGGCTCACCGGCAGTATAAACAGGTTGCCAAATGTAGTTACCTTGACCGTCTTTTAACTTACGAATATAACCTTCAGTTGCTCGATTATAGAAATAATAAGCGTTTCCTCTGTATCCAGACTTTAGTAAAGTTCTAACGTCTACTAATTCGTCAGTAGTGATAGCCGCCGCACCTGCCGCAACTTTAGTACCGATTTGACCTCTAGTGTAAACATCAGCGTTTGAAGTCTTAGCTGTAGCTGTAGTTAAGCCAACAGGCTGAACAGGGCCAGAACCAGAAACAAAAGCAGTAGCTTCTAAACGTGCGAACTTGTCAGCAACATCAGAAGATGCCCAGCTTTCCATGTTCCAAGAACTATCTTCTAGTAATCTCTCAGAGATTTTGAATCTAGAATACATTTCACGAACAGGGATTCTGAACTCACCGATATCAGCAGTGTTTGTGTCTGTTCTAGAAGAAATCTCACCGATCCATCCAGCGTCAAATTCGTTGTCGTCATAATATCCTACATACTCGTTAGAGCCGATAGTGATAGAAGACGCTAAAGAACGTACTGGAGAAGTGTCAAAGATGATCTTTTCAATCAAACCAATGTAAGGTTGGATAGTATATCCGCCTTGTGGGTCGATGTTAGATTGTAAAGCCTTAGCTTCTTTTTCGTTAAGACCTAAGCCTTCAACGCTTTGAGGCATGCCTTTAGCTAACCACTTTTGAATACCAGAGTTGAAAGCTTTAAGCTCCACACCATGCTCATCTGCATGGTTTTCAACAGTTGCACTCATGCGCTTAACAGCAGCCGCAGTCTCTTCTAAGCTCTTTTTCATCTCAAGAGCAGAATCAAGACTAGAGTCAATCTTTTCAAGCTTAGCTTTTAACTCAGCCTGACCACCTTCATTTTTAGCTATCTTTGCATCTAGCTCATCTTGAGTTTTTTTACTTGCCTCCCAAGCTGATCCGATCTCCTTGATCGAGTCGTTAATTTGTTTAAGCTCTTCGCTCATGTTTAACCTTTTAAAGTTGTAGAAAGATTTTTAAGGGATTGTGCCAAGCCTGACAGTTCACTATGAGAATCGCTCTCATTAAGGTCTGCGTTGGTCTTGGCATCACGCTCAATTCCGTCCCAGCCCTTGGCTATAAAAGCCTGTGATTGTCGTTTGGAAAGCCCTGACTCCCTCAAGATTTTCTCAACTTCACGTTTTGAGAGTAAATGACCCTCGGCATCTGTCATTGATTTAACAGCGGTGACATCCGCTTTAGGGTTCATAGCGTACCCGACTACCGAGACTTCAAAGAGTTGTACCTCTTTCAATCTTCTAACAGTTCCGCCATTAAATTCTTCTAGTTCCGAATCTTTAACGCTGTAGCCAATAGATAAACCTTTTGGACCTGTACCGCGCATAATATTGTGAGCCACTACAGCTTGTTCTATTCTCTTATCACCCTTCACCCATAGCTGACCTTTAACGTAAAGGCCTTTTTCATCTTCACGCATTTCAAGCCAGTCACCAATCACATTACTGTTTTGATGAAAGCCTAATAACTGAGGTAATTGTCCTTTAGATGACCACTCGCCTAATGACTTAGTAAAAGCACCGCCTTCAACGATATCACCGCCAAAGTCAATATTTCCGAACATGGAACCATAACCTTCAAACAATCCAAGGTCATTGTTCACATCTTCGCCCTTTACTTCAAAGGGTATAACGGCTCTTTTAATTTCCATTTTGATATTTTCCTTTCTTGCAGTCATCCGTCAAATTAGTTCATACCAGTCTAGATTTATGTGAGCTCTAATCCCTGCGGATCTCGCTGTTACCCTGAAAACGTATTTAGTTGACGGTGCTAAAATAAATTCTCTATCAAATCCAACTGTGCCGCCTATTTTATGACCAGTAGATACAAAATCCTCAAGTATCACAGTTCCATCATCGGTGATAGTTACGTCAGAAGATGCCTTATTTACTACAGGTGAGGTAGAGTTATCGCTTACACTAGAAGTCTCTATTGATTGGCGGTTCTTATTATATAGGTTAAGCTGTGAGCCTGTATTGGATGTAACTGTAGGCCCTTCAAGTAAAGAAAAGTCGAACGCGTCACTACCATGAACATCAAATATTATATGTGGACACTCGCCACCTGTTGCACTTGTTTCAAAGTATATATTAATTGAACTGCCATTACCTAGACCCGTTACATTATGATAAGCGGTAAACGTCTTGCCATCATGTATATTTTCATGAATCGCAGTCCTTATTTTGAGAGTCCCCTCAATGGCCGTCTGCATAGCCTCACGCCATGCCACGACGTCAAACACTTGATTTAGAGAATCAAGCTCCATTCCTCCGTCTGGCTCGTAATATTTACGGTCAGCCATTAGAGCCTAATCACATCCTGAGTAAATATTATCTTACTCGTTCCAAGTGGTATTTCTCTGTAGATAGTATCACCTGCAAACTTAATACCAAGACCTATATTATAACTAGGCCCAATCGATAGAAGCGAGAAGTCATTTATTCGTGCAGTAATAACCGAGCCAGCAACAACTAAATCAGCGCCTTCAGTAATACTGTACTCAGCAGAACCATCAACTAAAGTAGCGTCACTTTTCAACATGAAAATAAGGTCTGTTCGGTCTGCTATATCAACACTATTAACCGTCTCGTAATTGGAGACGTTTATGGATATATCCTTTTTAGTTCGTCCGTAAATTAAACTTATAGACATGAAGTTACATCGTTATCATTAATGGTTAAAGTAGCATCATCCGAGCCTAGGGTAATTGTAGCATCATCTGAGCTTAGGGAAAGTAAGCCATCATCTGACGAGATGGAGATACTAGCCTCATCGTCTGCAATTGATACAGAAGCATCCTCGTCATAGATATCTATATAAACGATGTCACCGTTCCCAGTTATCGCCGCTAGGTTAGTCCTAAAGTCAGCAGAGGCCGAAGGGAGCCCGCTTAGTTCTGTTATTCGTTCTCTAAAAGTAGCCACTAAACTATCTCATCAAAAACACCGTCAACAATATCTGTCACGCTTGGAACGCTAGATGGTAAATTATCCACGCTTGTCTGGCTTGCTCTAGTGCTCAGTACCACATCTAAATTAGTGTCGATTGTTGCTTTAATATCGGTTATATCGTCAGCGTTACCAATATAAACAGGCTCATAATCAATCTGTATTGAGTTAGAAGTGCTAGAGATAACAGTCGCCCCATCTGACCTGTAAAGTCTTCCGCCTGTCATCAATAAAGGGCTGGCCTTTGTATTATCAAGAGTCAAGTCGCACATAGAAGTAACGATTTGAACTGAGTTCAAACTTTCCCAATCAATACACCCAAAGAAGTCTCTAATTCCTTGCTCTGTAGTTTCAAAGTATGCCTCCCAGCATGCAAGCCTTTGAATTTCCGTTGTATTATCTGAGTCGTTAATATCAACTTCAATATTACCAGAGTCAAAACTAAACTCTGTAATCGTCGAACCATCAACGCCATAGGCATTATAAACATCATTATCAACCTGAGTATTAACGAATGACAAACCGCTAGCACTAATAACCCCAGAAGTTTCAAGCTCTGCCTTAGCTGTAACGCCACTTTGATAAGTTGCTCTTAACCTAACAGTGTCCCCATCATCAATAGAAGCGTCAGCAAGATTAACCGTCAAAGAATACGACCCACTCGCCACGCTATTATCTAGCTCTGCGTCTTTAGTGACGTTATATAATTGAACCCTAGAACCTGTTAAGATGTTAGGGGCGATGATATCCACAGGTGACGCTAGAGTTATATTCGGGCCTGTGTTAGTTGTTACAGAAGCGCCATTATTCAGGTTTAGATTAACTGCTCCACCACTTGAGTTAGTGATCTCATCAAGGCTACCTCCGTCAATTGTGTAAGTTCCTGCGGTTGTGAAGTCGAATGATCCTGTGTGTACTACGTTTGTAATAGTAGTTCCTGCTCCTGAGTCATAAACTATATCACAGTCAAATTTACCTCCATTAAGGAGTGTACCGTTTTGAGTTGTAACCGTTCCTGTAGTAGCTGTTGCACCACCTGTAAATGTAGATGATTTGATTGTTATTGTTGGGTCTGAATAATAAAAAGCACTCACTGCTGTAGAATCCATAATGAGATTTTTATCAGTCAATACTACCTGATCTCCTGACCTACCAATTATAAAGTCAACAAGAGCTCCAAGGTTATCTTCTAAGAATGAGTCTGCCCTGTCTTTCAGCTTAAATGAATCGTCAAGTGTAGAGTAGGCATCAACAGTTACTTTATTAGCCTCAGTTGTGTCGGGATTAACTAGCTTAAAATCAGTCTCCTGAATATCAGTATTAGCCTGTACTGCAATTGTTTTAAACTTAAGGCTAAAACCATATTTATAAGAAAATAAAGAATGTTGTCCCTTATTAGTTCCTGTTGGGCCCGCGTATGTCTTGAACTGTAAGCACTTAATACCATCATAAGTAGGCAGTGTGCTTAACTCCCCGCTTACGTCTGTGGCTTCGTTATTCACGACCACCGCTGACGTCTGATCAACTATTCTTACTATAACCCCCGATAACGCAGCGCCAGTTGAATCTACTGATTGGTAGTCAAATCTTTGCACCAGCCGATGAATATCCGATGAATCTGAAAATGCAACACGGAGCGTTGTTATGTCTGAATTTATTAGTGTTACATCATTGGATCCTAAGTTGGGAACAGAATGATAGGTATTTGTATCTAATTTTAAATCAATCAACACACGTGCGTCTTGTCTAGATTGTATGCCGTATGTATTGTTTGTAATCGAAACCCTATCTAACACATAGTTAATATTTTGGTATAGCTTGAGTCCAACTCCAACATGGCCGTCTATAATACAGTCAATATATTTTACTGTTGGAGAGTTGGTTGTTCCGTACCTGTTACTTTCATCGCCCAATCCGTCAATGATAGACAAAAAGCACCTTTCAAATGTAACGTCACCCACACTAATTTCGTAAGTCAATAAGTTGTCGCATATAATGGTAGAACCGTATGCCTCAAAATGCCCTCCATTAAGAAGTTTCCATCGTTCCTGGTCGCCCACGTTATTCGTGGAATCATAACTAAAGAACACAGGATTGCTATACGTGCCGTTTGCGTTTTTAAGACCAAATCTAACATTGGCATTGTCAAAACCAATTATGTTTGCCCAAACAGTAATGCTCTCATTTTCTGCCACCCAATTTGATGAAGTCGAGCCGTTTCCGATATAAAAATCAGCATTTATGATTGATGTGCGATAGCCGTGCTCGGTCAAAGTAGTTGTAGCTGATGCGGCAGAGCCTCCAACAGTATTAAGCGATCCGCTATTTGCATTAACTGCTGCGACTATTCCTGCTGTAGTTATATCCGTTCCAGTACATTCTAGAACCCCGCCACTATTTGTATATGTTGCCATTTTATATTAGTTATTAGTTGTAACTTAAACTTTCTCTATCATCCCAGATATTATCAAAACTCTGGTTTCCACTTATCGTGATTCGTGTAGATGTGCTTGAGATTGTAGCGGCCAATTATTCACCATCCTTCAAAAATATAGCTTTACATCTACAGTTCACCCGATTAGCCGCGCTTAATCCACGCCATCGAGGATATGGGGCTCTCTCTGTTCTCTTACCACGCAATACAAAGCGCTCATTAATATCAACGGTCTGGCCTTCCGCGTGCTGGTGAGCATCTCTTACCTTGCTGTCTCGATAAGTCACCCACATTTTTCTAGAGTCTTTATCATATACCTTCTTACTTAACTTATCCCGACCTTCAGCAGTGACAGACCCAATCTCTACCTCACTGATTATCTTGCCTCTATATCCGTTCTTCCCTATTTTCTTTTCTAGCTTCTTTTGAATATCGGCATCGCTAAGCTTGTCCTCATAACCTTTCTTGACTACTTTATCAATTTGTCTTTTAGTGCTTGCGCTGATTTGCTTTGATGCCACTTGAGCCTGTCTTTTAAAGTTACGCTCTAGCTCTCGTCTAACCTGCTCGACTTTCTTAGTATCTTTAGGGTAGTTCTGCTTGAGGACTTTCTCAGTCTCTTTAATAGTGCGCTTATAAACCGCTTCTAATACTTCACTTAGTTTCTGTTCGCTTCCATCAATCGTCAGCTCTGCATTTCTTTGGCCTCCAATACGGTAAGCGCTCAAAGCATCACGAGCAATAATATTTAACTCGCGCCTAATTTTAGGCATGGCGGCACGCTCAAGTCTTCGTTCCATCGCATCAATCTGATTGATTTCACGGAGCTGTCGTCTTCTATTCCTCGCCTGTGTTCTCTTCGCCATCGTCGTCTAACATAATGTCGTCGAGTGGTATATCATTTGGCTGAACAAATAACTTATTCGCCTCTTCTTCGTCTCTTTCTTCGTAACCTAATATCGCTCTTTTCTCGTTAATAGTCAGAACATCAGTTGATAATAATTCAGCTCTTTTCTCACGTCTTAAAGGTTCAAGTGCTAGAATCTCTTCTTCCTCATAGCAGATTTTAACATTCTCCCCATACTCTGGAGATAACCACCTATTCAATTCTGAAATATAAAGCTCTAGTTTAGGCAGTACCGCTTGAGTATATAAAGCAAGTTTAGCCTCTTCAAAATTAGCATAAGTTTGACTGCCTTCAATGCCTAGTAATTGAGTTGGGACTCTAAACACAGAAGCAATTTCTTGTGATAACATTTTAGAACCCGCAAGCCAATCCATATCACTTGGCGACATTGCTAATTGTTGCCACTTCAAATCACCACTCAAGACCATGACTTCATGAGCACCATTAGCCCCTTGTTGCTTACGTCTAATACTTTCTTGAATAGTCTTTTTATTCGTTGGGTCGATTGACTCACCGCTAATAACACCTGACGGTTTAGCGTTATTCTTTAATGTATTGTAGCGCCATTTACTAGCGGCGTTAGCTTGATCTACTTCAGAAGCACCCGCTTCAATTGGAGCCATTCCCATACTTGGATTTTCAGGACTTGGATTGAATGTTCTCCAGTGCAACATGTCGCACTCGCCTGTAATCGGGTCAACTTGCCAATGCTTCTGATTAGCTGTACCTTTACCGAACGTGTACATGGAAGGCATAAACGAGCCCTTGCTTCGTCCTACTGACATTTCATAAGGTTGCCAGTTCCAAAGCTCTTGAACTTCACTAAGGCCTTTCACCTTTTCCGCGAAGTTATTACCTGCCAAGAGTTCCCAAGAACAAGCGGCAGTTCTAAACTCTACGCCTGATTCATCAGGGTTTGGTTTGTCTAATAGTTGTTTTAAAGGGTGATCCTCTACGACTTCATCATTTACTTTGACGTGTAGAGGTATAGCGCCGAAAGCATCAGCAACGAGGCTGATGCAAGCGTACATTGTGGAATTCCCTGCATAACCCTCGCTCGCGTAAGCTTTTAAGTCGGTCGAAATATATTCATGCTCTTTGTTGTGAATATGTTGACCTAGACTTTGCTTCTGTTCAGGTAACTTTTGAGGTTTGAAGGGATTCCACATAGCCTTATTTTATATGGTGATGGTCTTTAGACAAATAAAGGTTGCAGTTGGGAATCGAACCCAGCTCTCTCGTTTCACAGACGAGCGCTTTTACACCATTAAGCTAACTGCAAAGTACTGAAGGTGGGAGTCGAACCCACAAACATCACATTCTAAGTGTGACTGCTCGCCGATGGCATACCTCAGCATCAAAGCTTCACTAAGAATCGAACTTAGGATACAAGGGTCAAATCCTTGTGTGTTACCATTACACCATAAAGCTATAATGGAGCCAGTGAGAATCGAACTCACCGCAGTCTGCTTGCAAAGCAATCTCGCCACCTTGGAACATGTGGCCCCATAAACAGGCCTTGCACCTGCTCGAAAGTTGACATCTTTTTTAGTCTGGTAGTCACCACTTTTAAAGTCCCCACGCTTTTTTAGTACTTATTGCACTTAGTCAGCTCGGCAGGATTCGAACCTGCGTTTCTCCCTTCCAAGGGGAGTAGATTAAACCAAACTATCACACGAGCTGTAAATTTAAATTGTTTGTTTTTGTCTTAGTTATGCCTTGGTATTTTGGCTTTACTAACTAAGACTAGATGGGCAATAGTCTAGCCTGAGCTTCTGCTCTATGCGCTAGTCGATATTGTTCATGTAGTTTCATTATGATAAAAGTATATCGTGCACTAAAAGAAGTCAACGCTTACAACTTTCTTTTCAGTCAAAGCTAATTCATGGAAAGCCCAAACTAAAGCGTCCATCTCATCAGGTGAATCCAAACCGCTATTTGGAACCCAGCTTTGCATCTGGTCTTCTAAGTGAGTCAGTCCTTCAGCGTGCTCAACTAATCCCTGTTCATATAAAGAAGCTACTGGTTCAGCTCTTATATGCTTTCCTCTAGTCGCTCTGACCTTCACTATTTTAACATTGGCATCAATTGAACGAATGACAGTTTCAACTAAATCACCGCCTTGATTTACCTCAACTACAATGCAATCAGCCCCTAATTCATGATACAACTTAACAGCCTCAGCCGCCCAAGTGCTAGGGTTTGCCCTTAGTGACCTATCAGCTAAAACCTTATACCCAGTACCTTTTTCACCTACTCCAACAATACCTGTTTTATCACTATTTGGATTCGCAGTTACAGCAGGGTCAACACCAACCACGATTCGACCTAGTTCACCATGCCTTACTTCTCTTGTAGACATAATCATCTCATAAGTCCACATAGCACCCTCAATATCAGATAAAAACTCACCATCCCAGAATCGTTTCCTTAGTCGTTCAGGTAATGCTTTAAGTCTTTCAATATATGAGGCTGGGAGGTTTTCTTCGACATCACGAGGGTTAATTTTAAATGCTACTCTTCCCTTTGTCTGTTGTTCTATATATCTTTTGTAACTCCAGTGGCTCTTTGCGGGCGGATTTTCATCGAGCAGTAATAAATGCCTGCCGTCTATCTTTTGCCTAAGCCTTGAGGCTATAAGGTCAACGTCTTTTTCGTCCATAATCTCGGAAACCTCATTGATATATACGGTTGCAAACTCAGCCCCAAGATGCTTTTCAATTCTCTCTTTATCATCCAATCCAGAAAAAAGAATCTCTGAATCATTTATCTTTATAGACCAAGTTCCTCCACTCCTATTTATTTCACAATCTTTATAAAGGTTAGGCCACTCCATTTCCAAATGCTCTTTTGCACTATTCCACAAAGTATTTTTAACATGCTCAAACCTTTTTCTAAAACATATCTGTCTGCAACCGTTCATAACCATGGCCCTTTTAAATATAACATTTAAAAAGAAATGCGTCTTTCCACTTCCAGCCCCTCCATAAAGCATTATCTCATCATTTAAACCGATAAGATTTTTTATTTCATCATGAACAGGTAACCAATTACAGGCCATTTATGTCAAATTATCCACATCCTCTTGGGATATGATAACCGACAAGTTTTTATTAGTCTGGTCAATACTTTGCCGAGGGCGACCATCCAAACGATCTATAATCATCTCAATCGCCTTTAAATCACCCTTAGCGGCCTTACCATATAAGACTTTAGCAAGTGCTTCTCTTCTGGTTATATCACTGCCAGCAACCAATAATTCAGACTCACGTTCCAAAGCCTCGGCAAAACTCTCGCCCTTCTCTGGTCTTCCCTTTCTGTTTATATTGGGATCGCCTTTTTGAAAACCTTTTACACCTTTAGGCATTGATCAACTCACTTTTGAGGCCCGTAAAATCTTCCCATCGCTTAATTATTACATCGCAGTATTTTGGGTCGAGTTCTATGCAGAACGCCTTTCTTTTCATCTTTTCGCAAGTCAGCAAAGTAGTCCCAGAACCAGTGTAAACATCCATGATCGTCACTACCTCCTTTTTTGAGTGCCTATCTGCATATTTAACGCACCACTCCATTATCTCTACTGGCTTTTGAGTTGGATGATGCTTTTCCTCTTTGTTTGCCGTTGCCCTCGCATAAGATTTTATTCTAAGCGCATTATTGAAGCTTGTCCATGCCATCTCTCCATCAGCCAAGGAAAATCCCCTCTGCCCTTTATCCCATATCAGCCATCCCATTGTTGCTGGAATAATGTCAGCAAAATAATTTCCACCCCATATTATACTGTTCGTAGCTAAGGTCAGCATGCAGTCAAAGACTGCAGGTTCTGGCCTAACTCTATCCCATTCTGGGGCATCGTGGCTTTTCCATCCGTTCTTGTCAGCGCCACCCTTGCCATCCCCTTTCCCCTTGAGCATCCCACCATAGTCGATCCCATAAGGTGGGTCTGTCAGCAATAGGTCTATTTTTTCCCCATCCATCAATGCCTCAACCGTTGCCTTGTCGGTCGAATCCCCACACATCAACCGATGTTCTCCCAACTTCCAAATCTGACCCAACTTAGCCACTGGAACATCAGGAACATCTGGAACTTCATCCTCATCTGTTAATCCTTCTGCAGGTTCTTCCTCAACGTCAAACTCAAACTCCATAGCATCTAAATCAATATCAAACTCAGCAGATAATTCAGCCAAGACAGTTTCATCCCATTCAGCAAACTCAGCCGTCTTATTGTCCTCGATGTTATATCTAACAAAATGCTTTTCAGAATCAAACTTATAAACGAAAACCTCCACCTCTTTAGAACCGAATTTATCTAGAGCTTTCCACCTTGTATGTCCTGCCGCTATAACGTGCTCTTTAAAAGGGTGACCTATTTCATTTACAACAATAGGCGACACATAGCCATTAGCCTTTAGCGACTCAAGAACTCTATCAACGGCCTTATCATTAATCCTTGGGTTCTTATCAAAGGGTACAAGGTCTTTTAACTTTATCTTTTTAAGCATTTCTAATTGTTGCGCAATAGTTAATCAATTGTAAATTAGCGCAAACAATTGCAAGAGCTGACAAGATGAGGGGCTCATCCTTCACGCCCAAACCCACCCAATAAAGCAAATAAACATCCCATAGAATGAAATCTTAGATAAAATATTCATGCAGTAAAGAAACCAACTATTTTTGATTTCCTCCTTAGCATCAAAGTCTTTATTGTTCAGCATGCACATAGCGGTGTAGACAAAAGTAAACACAACACCAACCACACAAGTTATACCTGCGTTGAAAAATATATCACTCATCTACTCGCCCTCCTTTAAAATAGCTTGTTGGTAGGCCAAGCTCTTTATTTTCCAAAACATTCTCTGAATGTTGCCGACTCTATCATTTCCATATTCTTCCAAAAGAATGTCCCCGTTAATGTTTTTCTCTGTACCTGACCAGATAACTTTATCAAATGATTCATGAGTCACGCTCTTGAATGTCATAATTAAAACACCAAACACAAAGAATCTATATGTGTCATTTTTGCATGATCCACTAAATGCACCTAATGACGATTTTGTTACACCATTCAATCCTAATGGTTGAACTTTTTTGAAGCTTAACGAAACAGAATAAACTGGATTGCTAGATCTGTACAAAGTCGTCCCGTTCACTCTCCTAAAGTACGGATAGGTTATAAATACATCACTCATCTACTCGCCCTCCACAAAATTAACAGGTATCCAATCAAGACCCCTAACAATTATTTTTCCGCATTTCCTACAAGTCCAACCACGTTGAGCCCAACTTGGTCTATGCCATCCCCACGACTCAATAGATATTCCCTCAGCGTAGTAGTGAATACAAAACAATCTTTTTAAGAATCTCATCTACTCGCCCTCTCTTTCCATACAATTCTGCCGTCAAAAGGTCCGTTTTGGACCTCAATATTATTCAGATCATCACAAACAGGTCCATGATTAACAATAGATTTTATATCGCTTATATAGTTTCTGTGCTCCAGTTCCTCTATAAGCTCATCGCGTTCTTTCTCAGCCTTCTTACAACTCTCAACCCAAACTTCAAGGCATATTTCTAAAGACTTCTCTCTGTCGCTCTTATCACTCATTTAATCTTCCCCTTCTTAACTGGCCAATTTAATCTTATAAATGCTTTAAGATCATCGCGCTCTTTAATTAGCTTTAATATCTCAACCTCACGTTGTCTAGCGCATTCATCAGCATTATTATAGTTTTCTGAAAGTAGATCATTCTTGAACTTCAACTCATCGCGTTCTTTCTCAAGCTTGTCACGCTCATCAAATGCTTTCTGAACTTCCTCTTGATAGCAATCATCACAATATGGATTGCCTTTTACGATTAAGCTTCCATCACCAGTACCGGCGTTTCCT
>Ga0206126_10005040_pt1 | contig 12307 bp, 11 predicted proteins | sample Helgoland_Spring_5_FD_148621 | JGI IMG/M metagenome (GOLD analysis project Ga0206126, IMG submission 148621) | Pelagic subsurface seawater microbial communities from Kabeltonne, Helgoland, North Sea - Helgoland_Spring_Bloom_20160412_1 | ecosystem: Environmental > Aquatic > Marine > Epipelagic ...
CAATCACGTCCCCAATCTCTAAAACTCAAAGCAGGCATCTGTAATCTTCTATTATTTACTAAAACAGCTCCTCCCTCTCCCATTGTTATATGGTGTGCAGGATAGAAAGAAAGTGTTGCGAGGTCTCCAAAAGATCCTGTTTTTTGGCCATTGTATGTTGCACCAAGAGAATCACAATCGTCTTCGATCAACCAAAGTTTATACTTTTTTGCTATCTCCATTACCCTATCCAAATTAAATGGATTCCCAAGCGCATGGGCAATCATGATTGCTTTAGTCTTCGGAGTAATGGCGGCTTCTATTTTTGCCGTATCTATGTTATATGTTGGAATATCTACATCGACAAAAACAGGGACACAACCATACTGAATTAGTGGATTAATTGTTGTTGGAAAACCTGCCGCTACAGTAATGACTTCATCTCCTTTCTGTATGGCTCTTTTGCCTAAACTAGGGGAGGTTAAAGCATAAAAAGCGACCAAATTTGCAGAAGATCCTGAATTGACCAACAGAGCATTTTTTGCTCCAATATATTCGGCTAAAGTTGACTCAAATTCTTTGGCATATCGGCCCGTTGTTAGCCATGCATCTAAGGTTGCATCTACCCCATAAAGAATATCTTTGGCATCAATTTTTTTTCCTGTAACAGAAATATAATCTTCGCCTGGTTTTATTCGAGACTGTATGCGTTTTTCAATAACTCCAATTAATTCGTCTTCTAAACTTTTGTTAATGTTTTTTAGTTCATTATTCATCTTTTCCATATAATTTTAAATCATTCTCAATCAAGTCCTTTGCTTTCTTCCCTTCATGAAAATCTTTATACCATTGCAAGGTTAAATCTATTGATTTTTGGGCACTCCATTGAGGAGTCCAATCTAGCTGTTTAGCCTTGGTATTGTCCAATTGTAAATATTTTGCTTCATGATATTTAGGGTTTACATATTTTACCTCCGTTGAAAATTCAAGTTTATGAGTTGCTTCAACAATATCTTTTACCGATGCAACATCTTTTTTATCCGGTCCAAAATTCCATGCTCCTTGTAAGCTAGCATCCTTTTCTATATTTAAGACAAGTTTTAAATATCCATTTAAAGGTTCTAACACATGTTGCCAGGGTCGGGTGGCCTGAGGGTTTCTAATTACAAGTTTTTCTTTATTCACAAATGAACGAATGATATCGGGTATCAAACGGTCCTTGGACCAATCCCCTCCTCCTATAACATTACCTGCACGTGCAGTAGCTATTCTTGTATTTCCTCCCTGAAAAAAAGAGAAACGATAAGAGTGGGTTAAAATCTCTGTTGCTGCTTTACTTGCACTGTAAGGATCATGTCCACCAAGTTTATCATTTTCATTGAATGCGTGATTTAATTCTAAATTTTCATACACCTTATCTGTCGTAATGACTAAAACGATGGATTTGATTTTATTTTTTCGAACGATTTCTAAAAGATTGAGTGTCCCCAATACATTAGTTGAAAAAGTTGCTTTTGGATCTTGATAGGAATCAATTACTAAAGGCTGTGCAGCCATATGAAATATGTAATCAGGCTGAAATTGAGTGATTGCTTTTTCAAATGAATCGTAATCAAGTATATCTGAAAATTCAGACAAAAAACGAGAACTAAATTCTAATTTTTCATATAAAGATGGTTCCGTTTTAGGTGCTAAAGCATATCCTTTTACGATAGCTCCGTATTTATCTAACAGATAAGAAAGCCATGCACCTTTAAAACCAGTGTGCCCAGTAATAAAAACTTTTTTATTTCTATACTTTTCTAATAGTTCTACCATAGTTTCCAAGGTGCTTTCCCTTTTGACCAAAGATCTTCTAATAATTTTTTATCCCTCAAAGTGTCCATAGGTTGCCAAAAACCCTTATGCTTATAGGCACGTAATTCTTCATCCTCCGCAAGTCCTTTTAGAGGTTCTTGTTCCCATATTGAGTGATCTCCTTCAATTCGATCAAATACTTTTGGTGATAAAACAAAAAATCCTGCATTTATTAGTGCTCCATCACCCCTTGGCTTTTCTTGGAACTTACGTACAATTGTATCTTCTATTTCTAAAGCCCCAAATCTTCCAGGAGGAAAAGCTGCTGTAAGTGTAGCTTCTTTACCGTGAGAATAATGAAACTCGATTAACGATTTAATGTCCACATCTGCAACGCCATCACCATAGGTAAAGCAGAAAGCATCTTCCTTTTTAACATAATCTTCTACTCTTTTTAATCTGCCTCCTGTCATAGAACTATCTCCTGTATCAACCAGTGTAACTTGCCAGGGCTCGGCTCTTTTATGATGGACTTCCATTTTATTTTGGAGCATATTAAAAGTAACATCAGAAGAATGTAGAAAGTAATTGGCAAAGTATTCTTTGATTATATATCCCTTATATCCACAACAAATAATAAAGTCATTTATCCCGAAGTGTGAATAGGTTTTCATGATATGCCACAAAATAGGTTTACCACCTATTTCAACCATTGGTTTAGGTTTAGAAATGGTTTCTTCACTTAGACGAGTTCCTAAACCTCCGGCGAGAATAATTGCTTTCATAGTTAATTTGATATTTCTAAGTCTACAAGATAATCTTCTTTTAATGCATATTTATTTGGCGTTTTATTTAACGCCTTTAGAATTGCAATCCCAGCTGCAACATCCCATAATTTAATGTTCTGTTCAAAATATGCATCTACTCTACCTAGAGCAACATATGATAAAGAAATCGCAGCAGAGCCAAACATTCGAATCTTTTTATATTGTTTTAATTTTTGAATAAAATTCATCTCGTTTTTTTTAGAAAAATCCATGTCTTTTGGGATTCCAGTAGCAAGATTAACTGCTACAGGTTTTACCTCATAAATTGCACTATCATTCAGCCATGCTCCTTGACCAATATAACCCGAGACCATCTCATTGTGATTATAATTATATATAACTCCAAAAATGGGTTCTTGACCGATCCAAAACGCTAATGAAATACAACTATGTGGAATGCCTCTTGTTAAGTTCATGCTTCCATCTATAGGGTCTAGAATCCAATAGGGTGATTGCTCGATTAATTGTTTATTTAATCCGTTTTCTTCACTTAATATTGGATGGGTATAATTTTGGGAAAGTTTTTTTACAACCAAATTATCAATTTCAATATCTAAAGCAAGTTTCACATCTTTTCCAATAGACGACAGGACAGACTTATGATCTTTTTGATTGATCAATTGACCCATTTCAAAAAGAACAATTTTTGCTAACTTAAATTCACTTATATATTCCATAAATTTACAGGATATTTTATAACTGTTTTTCTTACTAAGGAGGATTGATGGCTCTTACCTAACCCCATGTGGGCGTCATTTGGAAAAAAAATAGCGATATCACCAGTCTTCATCAATATTTTTGATGCATTGTTAGTGAATTTATACGTAATTAAATCTTTCTTAGGGCTATATTCATTTGTTTTGGATAATAAGGAAGAATGTGTCATTTCCATTTGTTCCTCTCCCTCAACGATTAATTGAAAATCAATATATTTTTGGTGAGACTCAAAAAAACACGTTGTTCTATCCTTGGTGTAAAAAACTTGTTCAAGAGCAAAGATGGACTTGTTTAAATCTACTTTTTCAAACGAACCTACAGGTAATCCTTTTAATCTTTCATATACTTCATTTTTACTGGTTAAAGCAGCGAATAAATACTCAAAAACATCATCAAAATAAGCAGTGAAATGAAGTTTTTTTACATCATAAATATTACCAATTATTGCCATTTTAGTGAATTAAGATTGATTGAATATTTGATATAGAGGCTTCTCCCATAGCAATCACAGCTTCAGTAGAATTTCCCCCAATGTGTGGAGTGTTAATTAAATTAGGAAGTCCTATTAATTCTTTATCTGCGGGTGGCTCTTCATCATACACATCTAAGGCTGCACCTTTAAGTTTTCCAGTCAATAAGGCTGTTTTTAAATCATTTAAATTAATTATTTGTCCTCGTGCTGTATTAATTAAAATACTTCCTTTCTTCATTTTTGAAAACATGGTCGCATCAAATAAATTCTTGGTTTTTTCAGTTAAAGGTGTATGAATACTAATTATATCAGACGTTTCTATAAGTTGATCTAAATCGACTTGTAAAAAGCCATTTGTTCTACAATATTCTTCTTGATCTAAGAGATCGTTTACAAGTATTTTACAGTTAAATGGCTTAATTAAATTAGCTAAATCCTTTCCAATATTTCCCAAACCAATGATTCCTATTGTTTTACCTGTAAGTTGCATCCCGCCATTTTTAATCCATCTTCCAGTCTTTAAGTCATTTGAACTTTCATATAAGTTTCTTTGAAGACCTAACATAAAACCTAAAGCCATTTCTGAAACAGATCTCTTATTGATACCTTTTTGATGTAACACCAAACAGTTGGATTCTTTACAAGCAATTTGATCAATATTATCTAAACCTACACCATATTTTGAGATAAATTTTAGATTCGGAAGATGACTTAAAACCGAAGAATTAATTTGATCTAATCCTATTATGGCACCATCACAATCTGATAAAAATGATATTAATTCTTTTGGGGTTAATCTTCTTAAATATGGATTTGGTTTTACTAGCTTAAACCCAAGTGAGGAAATTTGATCTAATAAAATATTGTTTTTACTAAACGCAACAGTTGTAACACCTATTGTTAAATTACGGACCTTATTCATTAAATCCTGATTTTTCATAAATTTTTTCAATTAGACTTAATGTTTCTATTGCATCGTAAATAGTTCCATTTTCAATAGGCTTACCTTTTTCAATGGCATCTATAAATTCTTTAATCTCTAAATACCAAGAATCGTCGTTTTCAAACCAAGTGATGGACTCTTTTGGTTTTCCCATTGCAAAAGTTATGTCTTCAAACTCTCTTTTTGCTGTTATAAGCTTTTCTGGTGCATAACTTCTGGTATTTGAAAGTATTCCATCAAGATTTATATATCCATTCTCAAAACATATTTCTAGCAAAAATTTATGACGCCACTGCGTGGCGCTAGAATGAATCATAGCAACAATATTTTCTTCACTTTTAAGCATTGCAAATGCATTATCTTCTGCTTTGATTTTCCAAAATGAAGTTGTGACATAGCTGGATACTTCTGTGAAGTTTTGATTCGATAAGTATCGAATCAAATCCACCATGTGTATGCCTTGATCAATTAGGATTCCTCCACCTGAAAATTTCTTATAGTTTCTCCAGTTTTTATCATAATCTATACTTCCCGCTTTACCGTATACTCCTCTAATCCAAATTATTTTACCCAAATCACCTTTGGCTATTTTTCTTTTAGCTTCCATTACGGAATAGTGGTAACGATGATTAAAACCGTATTTTAAAATTTTATTGGATGCTTTATAATACTCAAGTACTTTTTTGAGTTCTTTAACTGTTCTAGCGGGAGGTTTCTCACAGAAAACATGTACTCCTTTTGACAAAGCATATCTTGAGTATTCTGCCAGAACATTATTATACGTACAGATAAAAACAGCATCTATATTAAGACTGATAAGGTCTTCAAAATTTTCACAAAATTCTACCTGACTATTAGAATAGTCTTCTGTTTTTTCAATGTCATAAATCCCAACTAAATCAACTTGCGAGAATTTTTTTAGTTCATTGGCACGAATTTTTCCGATTTTACCGAAGCCCGCAATACCTACTCTAATTTTCACAGCCTAAAGTTTTCATTGTTCATATTTTGTTCTTCTTTTTTATTCCATTCCTCTATGCCCATATAGCGATCCAACCATAGATGATGAAAAACTTGATGAATACATTCAACCATCCCATATGTTTTTAGAGGAACAAATAATGAATAATGACCTAATTCTATTGATGCATTATCTTTTTTTAGGCCACTAAAAGTAAGGGTATCAATATTCATCTGATTGCAATACCTTAATACATTTACTATGTTTTCGCTATTACCGCTTGAACTTGTGGTAATTACAAGATCCTTATGATTAATCTCGTACAACTTAATGAATTCTCTCATTGCTGTAGCATAATCAAAATCATTTGCTAATGCGGTTAGCATCGAACTATCACTTAATGAAAAAGATGGAATCTTTCCGTTTTTTGTCCAATCTAATGCCATGTGATTTGAAAAAGATGCGCTCGCACCATTCCCAATAAAAAACATTCTTCCACGATTGTTTTTTACCTTTTTAGCAAGTGCTGTTATTTCGATAAAAAAATCATCTCCTTTTACCGGAGCACTACTCACGGTGAACTCTGTCAAATTAAGGCCTGTGTTTATGCTTTTTAAATAATTTTGGTGATAGTTCATTTTACATTAATTTGAGTATCTAATTTTACTGTTGCTAAATTATCATAGAGTATGTGTCTACCATCATGAATTATACTATTTTTTGTGGTAACCGTTTTAAACTCATCCCATTTAGTTACAATGGCCGCTGCAAACGAATTTTCTAGAGCTGAGTGGTATTCTTGTCGAACAACACAATGTTTAAACTTAGCCTCTATTTTATCTCTATACTGATTTATAGCCTCCCAAAGTGAAAGTGGATTTAAAGGAATTCGAGCCTCTTTTACCTTGGGGTCGTATACTTTTTTCTTAGCTCTTGCACAGAACTCATAAATGGGGAGTTGGTCTAAATCAATAAGGTTCTTAGCGACTTTTCTTTGTTTAATTGCGTCAACTAGGGTAACCTTGATATCAGGACATTTAAGTGCTAAGGCACCTTTGGTTGGTAAGCCAACATAACCTCCACCAATACAACAAATGCTATTGACGTTCATACAATACAATATTTTTCTGGTTGGGCTTTGGTTTTGAGGCTAAAGAAAAGTTAACTTTACGGTCAATCAAGCCTTCTACCTTTTCCTCTAAAGCATCTATGTATTCTGTGTTCAATTGATTTCCAACCAATACTACATCGATAGTTCCCGAATCAAGCCCTTGGGCATAATCGCCTACTAATAATATCTTTTGAACGGGCCCCATACGCTCTAAAACGCGCTCTACAAGCTCTTCAAGTCCAAGGTGTTTAAATACTACCTTTTGGAGGATTTCAAAAAAGGGGTGCTCGGTATTGGCCTTATAGGACACTTTGTTGTCGTCTTTATATTTTTCTAGGTAACCGGCTTCGGAGAGGTGATTCAATTCTTTACGAATCGAATTGGTCGATTCGTTGAACTCGGATGCTAACCCGTTCAAATAACCACGGTTCGCCTGACTAATAAAGAACTTTATCAGCAGGCGAAGACGGGTTTTTGAGGTAATCAGTTTATTAAGCACTATTAAATATTTAATCTAAGTAACAAATGTACTTGATTTTAAATTAAAAAGCAACTTAATTTATGCAATATTTATTAAACTCCTGTTTATACATGCGTTTTGGATAGGTGTTTATAAGTTTCAGGAAGGTTGCACAGGCTTCTGGAGTCGAACCAGCTTTGAACAATGCAAGACCTTTATAGCGGAGTGCTTTCTCTTTTAAATTAACTTTTTGGGAGTTTTGAACTCTATCCAGATAACTAACAGCTTCTGGATATTGTTTGTCTTCATAAAGTGCTAATCCAGAATTTAAAGCATAGGTATATTCTAAAGGGTCTAAATCAAAGGCTTGATTAAATAAGTCAAAAGCAGCGCTGAAATCTTTGGCGTTATACAACTCAATTCCTTGCTTATAGACTTGCTCTGCCTGAACTACTCGTTGTTGACCATAGGTAAGAATTCGATAGAGGCTGAAAATAGTATCATCTTGAGGAAATAATTTAAATGCTTCTGCGGCTTTGCTCATCGTCATGGTATCCCCCAAACCCGTTACATTGGCTAAAGAGCGTAAATAAATGGTCCAAATCAGCGGTGTATCGCCACCCAGAGCGCGAACAGTTTCAAAAGTTTTATTCATCTCCACCACATCCTTTCTGGCCACTAAAGAATTCATATACAAATTGTAATGCGGCATATTATTAGGCAGGTTTTCGAAAGCCAATTTAGAATAATAATAAGCACTATCAATTTGTTTTTCAGATGTGAAAAATTGTGCCTTAAGGTTTTCTCCAAAAAAGATTTGCGGGTTATCTTTTGCTCCTAAAAGTGCGTATTGATGTGCTTTCTCTTTCTGGTTATTCAAATAGAAATAACGCGCTTTCATAGCCTTAATGGGCATTGCGGTTTCGGTTAGGTTAGGAAAATCGTCTTCAATTTCATCGAGTTCGGCGAGGGTTAGGTTATACGTTGCATTATTAAACTCATAGAGCAACCGCCCTTGTTGAGTGAGGGATTGAAAAGATAAAATATGAATGATGATTCCTGGGATTAGCAACAATAAAGATAATCCAAGAATAAATTTAGTGTAGAGCGGTGAAACGGGTTTGACTTCTTTGGAGGTAAAACGATTCAGGTAGATCGATAACAGAAGACCCATGTACAAGGCTAATGCAGATTGCATTAAAGGGCGTGCTACTGGAAAATTTAAACCGGCGTCTATTCCGTAAATAACAAAAGGTAACACCAATAGGAAGAGTGAAAAGTCTGTGTTGCCATCTTCTTTTCGCTGAACATACAAGAGTCGGAACAGAAAGAATGTTAATAGACCGAAGAGACTTAAATAGGCAATGCCTCCTAAGATACCAACCTCAGCAAAGACATGGATGAAGTCGTTGTGAGCATGGTAAGGTACCGTATACCCTTTAACGTGTTCTTTCCCATAAGAAATTGATGCAATCTTCCAATTTCCTAAACCAGCCCCAATAATAGGGTGATCTTGAATGTGCTCAGAAGCATCAGACCAATATTGAAAACGTCCATTGGATGATTGCTCTGTAAACTCAATATCGCCTAATTGGCTACCGATATTGCCTTTATTCTGAGAATTAGTAAAGGTTATATTTAAAAGAACAGCAATAAGATACGGAACAATAGTGAGTGACAGGTTCTTCAAATTCTGTTTAAACTGAGAGCGGTCAGATAACAGTGTAAATACAGAATAAATAAGAAAAATAAGAAACACCATAAAACTACTTAAAATAGCCGAACGAGCATACAAAATAGAAATAGCAAAAATAGCAGTAAACAATAGAAAACTAAGAATGAGCTTTAAGAGTCCTTTGCGAACAGTAACAATTGAATACAATACAAAAGGAACTTTAAATGCGATCGAAGCAGCTGTTATATTCTTATTCCCTGCAACACCCTTAAGATTCATGTAATTGAAAGCACTAGTTTCTAGTTGTGTAAACAAATCACTGTAAAAGGAAAATAGTTCAAAAGCCAAAAATCCAATAAAAACCCTACTAATGAAAACAATTTTATTTTCTAAACCATGGAGAAATAAAAAACAAAAAAATATAGCAAAGAATGTATTGCCCAACCTCGGTAGGTTTATAAGGGTTTCTGTTGGGTTAATCGCATAAAAATAGGATAAGCCCGACCAAATAAAATAAAACAGATATACATATATGAATATAGACTTGGACAGTTTACTCAATCCAAATTGTGCTGATTCAGTATTGAAAATAAGATAAAGGCAGGCTAATATATTGACAGCACCAAGGTAAATCCATTGTGGAGCTAGGATATCAATTGCACCCAAATTACCTAAAGAACCAGTAATGATATAAAGTATTAGGATGATGTAATTGGGGAGTTGGGTTGTTTGAAATTGGGCTGCACTCATAATATTAAAAATTAGATTTTTACAAAAATAAAAAAGTTACGTTCTTAATGCGTAAATATGACGATTAAAATAAATCTACGTTGGGCTAAGTAATTCCAAAATTGGAATAAAGTAAAAAACCATACCAAAGCATGTGGGTTATATTAAATTTAATAGGTGAATGCTTTTAGGTGATTTTTATCCTACTCACTCACAAGTACTTTTTCTACTAGAATGACAATTGATACTGCCCAAGTTGGTGTTGAAGTTGAGTTTCATAATCGTATTATTAAAACTCAAATAAAAAAACCCCTCGTAAAGAGGGGTTTTAATATTATAAAAAAAGATATATTTATTATAGACCAGTCGCCGAAATAATACTCAATTCTAAAGCTGTTGAGATTACACCCGCATTAACTGTAGTGTCTGCAACACCACCTCTACCATCAGCAGTATTATCAGTATTAGCACCATCAGCAGCAAAGGCCGCAGACATATCAGCATGAGTTGTAGCGGCACCCGCGTTATCAATACCAATGACAGTTGCAAAGTCCAATGAAACAGTAACTGGTGAATTAACTACAGAAATTGCAGTAATATAATCAGCCCATGTTGCAGCACCAGGTGCGTGTAAGTGACCTTCTATAAATTCAACGGTTGCGTTTACACCATCAGCAACTTTTAATGTAGCCTCTGTGTAAGTAACTGTACTTGAGAATTCAATTGTAATGCTAGGGTTTGCACCAGCAGTTAATAAGTTGTCAGTAGAAGGAGCAATTGCAGTTACCAAAGCAGCGTTTGAAGCTGGTAAATTAACTACTCTTACTTTGTTCATAGATGACAAGTCAACAGTTGTTAATAAACTACTTTGAATATCTACTGTTACAGCTTCTTCACCAGAAAGAACTTCTAGATCATCTTTAACATTTGCAGTGTTATTCCAAGCTGCAAGAGCATCTGAAGCAGAAATGAATCTAATAATATCACCGCTAGTTGTAGCAGTAACTACTTTAGAAGTTGCTGCTAGATCAATATACAATGAAGATGCCATATCTAATGAAGTAATAGCAGTATCTGCTATAGTTACAGTATCTACTCCAGATAAAGCTACAGTTCTTAATGCCTCGTCAGCTGTTACAAAATCTGCAGCAGTTGAAAATTCAATCATTGTTGCTAGAGTAGTGTCTTTATTTACAGTTAGATTGGTTGTTACATCAAGTAGTCCGTCTGATATTGCAACATCAGCATTTTGACCATCTAAAGTTATGTGTTTAGCATCAGGCAATTGAGTGAAATTGTCAATTGCTTTAACTGTAACTACAGAAGCAGTAGTAGATATAATACTACCTCCAGCATCAACATCAAGTCCATCCCAGTTGATTACTCCTGCAACAGGGTTCCATGTGATTGCAGCTGTTGTACTAGCAAGAGCTGAAAGACCAGGAGTTGGAGTTGAACCAAAATCAGTAGCTGAAGTAATATTAGCTAATTTTCCATAAGCTCCAACTGTCGCGTCAACATCTAGTGTACCCGTCTGAGTAGTTAATTCATTAAACCAAGACTGAACTGCTGTTACAGAACTATTACCAGTCACAGTAACTAATGAGTTTGCTTTGAAAACAGATAAAGGTGCATACACGTCTAAAGTTCCAGTTGCAGTAGTTAAAGCTAGATCTATTGTTGCAGTTGCTAATGCCGTAATGTCAATATTTCCATTAGCAGCAGTTCCTGCAGCGTCAATGTCAGTTGCTTTGGCAGCAACTAAAGTTGTCCACCCAGCTGTACCTAGGTTGATTACGTCAGCATTAGGGAAAGTCAATAAACCAGCCCCACCTCCGTGATTTACAGTACCTGTGATATTAACATTTAATAAATTTATAGATGTAGCAGTTGCAGCGTCAGATGGATCCATAATAAGATTTCCTCCTACAGAAGAAAGTTGTGAATAATCGAATGCTTGAGCAACACCACCGTGGTCAGCATTCAAGTCTCCGGTAACAGTTCTCAACGCAGCGTCATCCATATCTGAACCTGTAACTATGTAATCTCCATCAACAAATGCAAGATGTGTTAATGTTATAGGAGTTGCAGAAGTAAGATCTACATAATTTAAAACAGTTGCAAGTTTTGCAGCTATCAAGTTAGCTTCTGTAGTTTCAGTAGCAGTTAATAAAGTTGTATCAATACGAACCCACCCGTTAATTATAACGTTAGGGTCATCTTCAGAATGATTTATTAATGTTCCGACATATTCTAGTGTTGCAGAATTATTAATAGTTATGTTTTGATTGATTACAGCGTCAGCTTCTAATAATGTGTTTACTTTTTCTTGTAGACCGTTTAGTAGTTCAACAACATTACCTAAATCTTCCGAATCAGCAACATTTGTCAATAATTGTTCAAGCTCTTCAATGTCACCTTCAATTGAAGTAAAATCAGCATCAATTGCTGTTTTCAAACTACCAACCAATGTGCTGAGAGTTCCAAGATCAGTCTGAACCTGAGACAATCCTGCTACGTCAGTTGACAATGTGTTGACAAGACCAGTAAGCTCTGCAAACTGATCGTCATAGTTTTGACAGCTAACAATCGTTAGAGCAACCGCCAAAAGACTTAATAAACCTTTTTTCATTTTG
>Ga0206126_10005045_pt1 | contig 12299 bp, 10 predicted proteins | sample Helgoland_Spring_5_FD_148621 | JGI IMG/M metagenome (GOLD analysis project Ga0206126, IMG submission 148621) | Pelagic subsurface seawater microbial communities from Kabeltonne, Helgoland, North Sea - Helgoland_Spring_Bloom_20160412_1 | ecosystem: Environmental > Aquatic > Marine > Epipelagic ...
GTGGCTGATATTAGTCGGCGTTATACTGCTATTACTATGGTCCCAAAATCATCCAATTTTGTTGCTTTGGCTCCACACACCGCAGAGCAGAGCCGTTTGGCCAAGTTTACGCACGCGTAGAACGTCTCCGCGCAAGCCCGTTGCCAAAATGGAACTGTTAATTCAAGACTGGGCCACTAACCCACATATTGTGACTGATCTTGATCTGTCACAACCTGCAAATCATCCTGATGTTGGCTCGAATACTCTGAGGGAGAAATATCTTGATGGACGAGTGCAATTTGCAGTGAGCGAGGTTTCTGAACGTAGTCCCGGTCTCATTGAGGGCGCTTTGGCTATTGGCGAGAGTACGGCATTTGATTTTCTCAGGACTATCGTGTGAAGGTTAATATTTACAGGCTTTGCCTCGCACATACCTTTGTGATCGAGTAGGTTTTCAATATTACCCACAAGCAGATTGGCGAGCTTTCGCGGCCGATTGAGCATCAAGTAAGTTTGGGCTCAAAACTGCTGTTCGCGGCGCGCTGTACAAAAGTCAGCCATGCGGGACAAACCCGACCCTCGACGGTTTGCTGCGAATGGCTGCTCTTCTCGTGGCGCAAGCGCAACGCAGAACAGCAAGGCGGTGAGTCGGCCATCGATGAGTTTGCGAGACGATTGAAGCGCTGCTGTCAAAGCGGACCTTTGCTGTTCGTATTTCACATGGAGATGTCCGCATGTCAGGTGTTCATGTAGAGTGAAAGTACACTCAAACTACTTCGCGAGTTTCTGATAAGGAACTCATACTGATAGGCGAATGCTGTTCTAATCTTAAGAATCCCAACCACAGGCTGCGAAGGCGCCTTAGACCTACCCAATCATGAAAGCATCAAAGAAGCTTGAGAGGTCATTGTGAGCTGCAATTGGCAAGACTGCGGCGATATGCTGATCGGGTCTGACGATCACAACGCATCCTGCATCCCGATCAACACCGCGAAGATCATAGATGTCGTTACCGTCCTGCGCGTGGAACACTTTTTCATAGTCGCGCAACCCGTATTTGCCTTTTGCGGGCCACAGGTAATTATGCAGATCGTGCATGGACAAATCGGGCTGTTGGAAGACGGCGTAGGTATCAATGACGGAGTCGATATCGGAACCTTTCGGCGTATATTTCGGCACGGGGGACGTGGCGTCGTTCCCTAGGAACTCAATGAGTTGATACGCATCCGATGACGTCTCTGTCGGGTCTTGCGCTCCGCCGAACAGGAAGATGCGCCAGCGACCGTCTGCTTTGACCAGATGGCCTAAATGTTGGATCGCTCCATCAGCGACGCGTGTTGCTTGCGCCGAGTGGAACCGTTGGCCGATCTTGAAGCCGGTTGCCAAATGTTGGTTGCCTTGACCGGTGGAAATGTAGGACGGGAAATACTCGATAGAGGTACCGCTGACGAAACCGCTTTGGCGTTCCATGAAGGCTTCAATCTTGGCAGTGTCGACTTCGGCTTTGCCTGATCCATTGCCCGCAGTTGGTCGCGTGGCCACGAGTTTTGACAGCTCTTTGTCCGCGTTAATGAGTTGTTTCGCGACTTTGCGTCGCTCGGTGCTGTAGGTGGCCAACAACGCTGGTTTGCTTCTGCCTTGCAGAACCGCGGCCATTTTCCAGCCGAGGTTGAACGTGTCTGGCAAAGACGTGTTCAGGCCCCAACCCCCCTTTGGGCTGTGCGTGTGGCACGCATCACCGGCCAAAAAGGCGCGCGGTATAATGTCGTCTGAGGCGTCCGCGGGGCGGTTGTCAAATCGGTTGGCAAGGCGCTGACCAACAGAATAAATCGACCACCACGCTACTTCTTTGACATCCAAAGTGTAGGGGTGAAAGATTTTTTGCGCCTTCGCGATGATGTCTTGTTCGGTCAGTTTGATATCTGTGGCGCGTTTGTCTTTATCGATCAGGTCCAGCTCAACATAAAACCGGATCAGGTAGCCGCCTTCACGCGGGATTGTCATGACGGCGCCAAAGTCCTTGGACTGGATAAAGCTTTTGACGCGGATATCGGGGAAATCGGTGTTGAGCAGGATGTCCATCACGCCCCAAGCCTTATCGGCGGAATCGCCTTCAAGTGCGATATCGAGGCTTTTACGCACGCGGCTTCTGCCACCGTCACTGCCGACGGCAAACCGTGCCTTTACCGTTTCGACCTTGCCGTTGCCTGCCTCGTCAGTCCGTTTGAATGTCGCCGTGATCGGATGTGCATCAAGGTCTTGGGTCAGGTTTTCATCAATCACCAGATCGACCAATTCGCGGCTGTAATGAGGCCGCAAATTGGTGATCGAATTCGCCATCCCGTCGAGCAGAAGTTCGTGCAGGCGCGCTTGATTGACGATGCCGTGCGTAAATTCGGACATGCCGAGACGCGCATCAGTGATCTTATATTTGCGTTTGATGTTTTGCGGGTTCGCGGCATCCGGTTCCCAGAACGTGTTTTGCATCAGCTTGTAGGTTTCTTTTTCCACCATTTCGCTGCTGTTGAAGGCTTCCATGATTTCGATCGTGCGGCACGATATCCCGTCCGCGCGCCCGAACAACAACGGACCCTCTGCTATATCCACAATGCAGGTGCTGATGTCGTCAAATTCGGACATCTGGCGCGCCATGGTCAGACCTGCTGGGCCGGTGCCGACGATCAGCACATCCACCTCGGATGGCAGGTCCTCAATTGGGGGGGGCGGGTAAGGCTTTCTGGAAGCATCCGGGACTTGATAATTGCCTGGCTTGAACCCGTTCAGATGAAATTGCATTGTTAGCCTCTTTTTGGTGATGGTCGCGAGCGGAAGCTTTAACGATTAATTTTTGAAACCTCTCAATAATCTGAAACATATCAGAAGTCCGAAAAAGCACACGAAAGTTCCAAGTGTATCTCCGACCATGAAAGCGAACATGGTTGGAAGGCTATTTTCTGGAATAATATCGCCTGCGAAAATAACATTGTGCCCTAATGAGTTAATAATTGAGGAAACGAATGCCACTAACATCAGCCGCCGCCATGTGTAAGTCGATATTGAACTCATCGATTGGTACAGATTTATCCCAGCTACTCTGAATGCCTCTAATGTAAACCAAGCAACGGTGCTTACTAAGCTCCAAGCAAGGAACGATTTGACAGTGAAATCTGCACTTGGCGTCAGTACAAAATGCATTATGATATTTGCAACGAACAGATATAGGATCGACCAACCACCAAATAGCCAGGCAGAAATAACCCGCACCCCGTGAAGTGGAAAGATGAGTGCGGCGAAGGTTGTAATGGCTGGTAAATAGTATTGTTGAGCCGGGACAATTACTGATTGTACCAAAATCATTGAAATTATGTAGCCGATAGAAACGAGAATAATGTTTATTAGGTGATCTTTAATGGAGTTGGGCATTTGTCTCTCGCTACGGTTGTCACGATTTGTATAAAGCGTTACTGTGATTGTGCAAGTTAGACAGTATCTTAACCTTTGGCACGATAAGGTAGTTGGATATTGCTGTGACGGTAAATGCCAAAATTAGAAAACATTCTTTCAACACCTGTATCTGCCGATAGGTCATGATTAGGAACATAATAAACACCAATGAAAGGATAACTGGTCTCTAAGTTAAAATATTAAATATTTTATTTAAATAGTTAGATACAGATATAGATAAAATTACGTAAACTATTGTTGTTATAATATGGTCGAGTAATCATAATCCGCGTGTCCGTGGTTCAAGTCCCTGCGCCGCTACCAAACTTTCAGTGTAGTCAAGAAATTTTCGGTTGATGCCTTTCCCCATTTGATGAAGCCGCATCAATCCAGAACCAATTCATTCAAGAACGTGATCGCTATGCGCGCATCTCGAACTTGGACAGCTTCACTGCATCAACCGAGCGGCGTCAATCATTGGATGATGAGATTAAGGCTGTGCGAGATTTGACGTGTTTCTGCTTTATTAACCAGATACCTGCTGCCGGCGCTGCAATAATCATGCTAAACTGCATATAAACCAGTTGAAATTTCAGATTTGTCGGTTCGTTAGTTTGAAAACGGAGTGTAAAATCAAACAGTTTGAGTTGAAATCCGCGCAAAAAAACTATCCTAACTGTTTATGAAAGTTTGGGAGTTGGAGCAGCTATAGGCGTGATCGTGTCGGTGATCGTGGCTGGTTTTTTCTACCTGGTCCAATACTCTCACACTATGGATGTTTTTGGGGACGCGCGTTTTGTCCAACTGGAGACCGACATTTTAGACTATCAAGATAGTCTTATTCATAAGTCTGAAAGCCTTTTCAATTTTGGCTTTGATGAAACTATTCGATATCACAAAATGGAATGGACCGGCGGATTCTATTTACGCAGCGCATCAAGACACCGAAAAGCTAGATATTAAGACGGGTGTCGCATCGGCGATCGCTGCGTTATTTTCAGCGGTTGGATATGCCTCTGTCGGTCAGTGTGGCCCCTTGGTCCATTTTGGATCCACGGCTGGCACCGCAGCGAAAAAATTACTTAACCTTCGAATTGGGACGGATGTGGTCATTGGATGTGGTGTCGCTGCGGCAATTTCATCTGGTTTTGCCGCTCCGATTGCGGGGATGATTTTCGCGCATGAGGCCATTCTAAGGTATTATTCCCCATGGGCGATGGCCCCCATTGCCACCAGCGCGATTTTCGCGGCAGCAATGTAGAGCTATTTTTTCAATATACTGCATCCCCTTGAAATATTGGAAACCGGTCCGACGTTAGTAAATTCATTTTTACCCGTGGCCATTTCGGGGATAATATTCGGATTGGTCGCAATAATATTTATGCAAAGCTTGCGACACTTTGCTCGCTTGCATGGTGGCCAAAACAGACCGGTATATCAGTCAATTTTTATCGCAGCGCTGGCAGTGAGTGCTGTAAGCCTGTTCATACCTGAAGCCCTGGGCCCTGGAACTAAGGTATTGGCGTCAATACTGAACACCCAGGTTAGTTTGCTATTTATTGTGTCCTTACTGCTGGTCAAAATTGTCATTACCAGTCTTTGCCTTGGGTTCGGCTTCTTCGGCGGATTTTTTCACCGTCGCCCTTGATCGGAGCAGCAACCGGCGCCGTATTGGCAAAATGTTTTGCGCTTCTAGGGGGCCTGGTTTGGGCATGGCTTTGGCCTTAGCAGGTATGGCCTCTGTCGTTGGCGCCCCACTGGCAACAGTATTTATCGTTTTGGAACTTACACTTTCTTATGAGTTCACGCTCATTGTCCCGCGTTCTGTGCATACTTAGACATCCAAAAAGATGTTCAGGACATCGAAAAATAGAACATTGTTTGATGAAAGTAGATCTGCTTGAGGCGTCATTTCTTGATTCATGTTTCCGCAGGGCGGTGCGTCACGCTTAATGCAGTTAGGTAATCCTTCCAGAAATTAATGGTGTTCAAAAATAGAGTTTTCCGGCGCAACCTGGTCATTGCGAGTTCTCATTCGTCCGACAGCACCGTCTGTGGTGCTACATCCAACTCCGCGATTAGATTGGCAAATGAAGCGCCATGCATATCACGGTCGAACCGTGTACCTTGGACAATCGGGCGGGGAAAGCTGAACTTTATCACGCGCAAATTTGTTAAATTGTATCGTTTCAAATCTGTCACCGAAATACCTAACGCATGCGCCACTTGCTCATTTTTTACGCCCCCCAGAGCGCGCCTGTAGTCCGCATCATCCGAACAAAATATATCGATTGTTATCCAAAATGGCCCCGCATTTTTGGATCGGATTTTATGAGTGATAGCCGTCAATTTTGTCATGCGCGCACCTGCTCAACCGACAGGGAAAAGGCCTGCATTGGATCATCCAACTCCATCAAATGGTTTAGGCAAAACTCATACATTTCACCGCGGTTCATTTCATTGGGTGAAAAGGGAAAGGCGAATGTCGGCATTTCTTCGTCGTCGGTCAGTGGGTGATGCAGCAGGTAGGGGTTCAGCATTTTTGACACTTCTTTTGCGACGATTTCGCTGGGTGCTGTAATGATCCCCAGAACGCCAACCTCGGATCCAATTTTGGCGTTCCAATCTTGTGCGCCCAGTGTTGCATTCAAACCGATGATACGTAATTCCAGTGTAAAATCCGCTCCGATGCGCTCGTGGGCTTTCTCGCGGCATTTTTGTTCAACAGCGTCTGTCCAAGCTTGAATGTTTCGCACATATCGGGCTTCGCGGATCAGGGCGAGGGACACACATTGATATCCGCCGCACCGCGCGCCTTCCAGTTTGACGGTGTATTTTTCGCTTGGAATCCATGTACTGCCCGTAACGCGTACGCGCCTGTCGTCTAATGCCGTATAGGTGGCGCCAGTGACATCCAAATGACCGCCCGGTTCATAGAGTTGCAGCGGGTTTGCATTTTCGTACAACATATGTGCCGAAACCGTGTAGGGGGTTGCCCTTGCGATTTGCCCCATTGGTTCAACGGTAAACCCATCCGCGTCAAATGTTATCATTATCGTTCCGGAGGACGGATTTGTCGAAGCCAAAGCACCGCATTCCCCAATTTTTGCACCATGCCAAGCTCCTCCCGCATGGCACCCCCGCGCAAGTGGGAGCGCCGCAATTGTTGCGGTGTCTGTTGCACGCCCGGCAATGATTATGTCAGCGCTTGTTTTCAGAGCAGCTTGGATCTGTTCCGCACCTGCCAGTGCGACGATATTGGAGCAGCTTTGCAAAAGGTCATGATCAATTTCGATGGCTGGTTCTAATGGGGTGATACGCCCCTGTTGAAAGGCGTTTAAGACTCGATCAATGGGTTGGCCGGATTTCAAAACAGCAACTGTGACGTTCTGATCTGTTTCTTTTGCAATTTCTTTGGTGATATCGAGAAACCAATCGACAGCATCATCTGCACCGCATGTGCCAGCGGTTCCGATGACCAGTGGTACATTGGCAATCGTGCGGGCTTGCATCAGTTCGCGCCATTCTGATTTGATCGAACTGCGCGAATATTTTGATGTACCTGTTCCTAGATAATGCGGCCCGCTGTCGGTTGACCCTCCATCGATGGCGATCAGATCAGGTTTGTGCTCAATCCCTCGCATAAACGCGTCGCGATCATATCCCAGCCCGAGCGCGCCGGATGGGATCAAAATTTTTGTGGTGACAGATTTATCCACGATGCCTCACGTCCTGGTTGCGAACCCAGAATAGAGTGTAAATCTGACACGTTGCTGACAGCGGTTTCAAACGATCAATCTTGCACAATGGCATTTTCCCATTCAGCGATGAAATTTTTTTTCTTGAAGTAATCCAAGTATACCAACAACCCTGGACCCATTGAAATGCGATAAAGCGTACTTTGTTCTGCCTCTTCAAGCGATTGGGTTTTTAGCAGCGGTGATACGCCAGAGGGGTAGGTTTGAGCGAGGACAAAATCCAGGAAATTTGCTGCCAAAACGGGTTTTTTCGAAGTCTCGGGGATCAGCATTGTACGCAACATCACGATCGAAAAATCAGACGGCAGAATGATTGTAAACTTGTCTTGGTGTGGGCTTTTTTCTGCGTAACTTGCCAATACATTGTAGGCCACGGCTAAATCGCCGTTTACAACATCGGTGATCATTTCGGATGCGCAACAGTAAAGCGTCGGATCAAGCCTACCCATCACTTCGGTCAATCGCCAATACGTATCTGACACGCGTGCGTCTTGGGTTGCAAATAAATAGCCTGCGCCAGATTTGCGAATATCGTATGTGCCAACACGCCCTTTGAAACGATCAGGGTTTTGTCTCAAGGCGGTGATCAATTTTTGGCGATTTTGGGGAATGGGTAGACCGTCGAACAGGGCGTTAGAAATAACAAAGCCCGCAGGTTCTTGAGTAAAGGCATAAACCATATCATTCCAAACTGCCCAATCCGGCAGATTTTGGGTCGTAGGGGAGATATGTTCACGCGCAAGCCCATCATTTGCAAGTTTGGTTTGCAAATCCATGGCGCTGGAAATCACGATATCAAATGGCTGCTTTTCCCGCACAATCGCATCCATGACTTCGGTGGAACTGGCCACGGTATACTCAATCGCCAAATCAGGGCGAAAGGCGCGAAATGACTCGATCACCGGCGTGAAATAATTGATATCGGCGGTGGAAAGAATTCTAATTGTTTCGCTTTCTGGTTGAGTCCCAAAATCTGCACGAGCTTCGATTTCAAAGGCGGTGGCGACACTGGCCGAGAGCGATATTAGAATGGGAAGGATAATGTGACGCATGCGCCTGCTCCTGAGTTATTCGTTAGTGTGATGTGACCCCGGTGAGCGCGCATGATGTCATCCACTATGGTCAATCCAAGGCCTGATCCGACAATCCGATCGGCATTTCTGCCGCGTTCAAATCGTTGGAGCAATCGATCAATTTCGGTTGCGTCAAATCCGCTCCCTTCGTCGCGCACATGGATATGTACAAAACCCTCAGAATGATCCAATTGCACAGTGATATCTGTGTCCGCATCGGTATATTTGATAGCGTTATCCAAGACATTTTGAATTGCGTTTTGAACCAGAATTGGATCGCCTTGAATTTTGGTGCGCTCCATTTTTTTTGCAACAATTTCGAGATCCCGCAATTCGGATATCGGGTGTAAGCGGTTAGCTACATCTACGATAAGTTCGTCTAATTGAATGCTCTCCCGTGCCAGATTATCTGTTCGAACGGAGACCATCGCATGATCCAGCAACTGTCCGGCGGTGCGCGAACTTTCATCAACGGCGCGGATCATTTCCCGCAGGGCTTGACGATTTTCTTCCTTTTCGACCCGTCTGAGGGTGACCTCGGCTTGAGTGCGGACAATGGCCATAGGTGTGCGTACGCGGTGTGCAGCCTCTGCGATAAAGTCTTCCGAACGGGACAGGGATTTTTGTAATCGGGTCATGAGGGAATTTAGAGATAATACAAGCGGGGCCATTTCGGTCGGGACGGGGGCCGCTAAAGGGCGTAAATCACTTGGGCCGCGACGCGAAACGGACCCCGTTAAACGGTGCAGGGGACGGATCGTGGTTTGCGCGATTACCATGGCAATAGCCATGGAAAGTAGGAAAAATCCAAATCCAACCGCCAGAGATATTCGTGCGATGCGAGCAATCGACTGGTTTAGGCCAGTCAGTGTTTGAGCCACAGAAATTTCCAAATAGGCTTGTCCATCTAGCGCTGAAAAATTCCGCCATGTGGATGCGATACGAATATCCTCGTCCAGATAGGTTGTTGACTGGAATGCTGTGACATCGCTTGGAGGTGTGATTCGCGGTAAGTCAGAATACCCGGACAAAAATTCATCATTTAACCTGATCGCATAAAATGCGCGTTCGTCCGTGACACTGTCCAACATTGAGAGCGATGAATAGGGCAGATCAATCGAAATCTCCCCCTCAACAACGCGGGCGCTGTCCAAAATTGAAATGGCAGATGCAGCCAGGATGTTATCTTGGCTTTCTTGCGCGATTTGTTCGGCGACAGATTGCACAACCACAAATAATAAGATTGCAATGCAGGCCGCACTCACAAGCAACATAATTAATAGCCGCTGTCTGATTGATCCTTGGATGTTTGGGAGGCTTACTGACATTCCAATTTGTACCCCAACCCACGCACAGTTGTGATGAACACGTTTGATCCACTCAAGTGTTTTCTAAGACGGCCAACATACACCTCGATCGCGTTTTCCGACGCTTCAACATCATAGGAAAAAAGACGGTCCAATAGGTATGATTTTGGGAAAATTTGATTTGGGGCCGTTATGAAAATCTCGAACAATCGCAACTCTTTTGTACGCAATTCCACCTGAGCGCCATTGACTCTCAGCGTTGCTGCGAGGGAATCAAATTCGATTTCGCCCAGACGAATTGTGTTGTCTGCCGCCCCCGTTTGACGCCGCAGGACAGCACGGCAGCGCGCTTCAAGTTCCGCAAAATCGATCGGTTTCACCATATAATCATCTGCGCCCAAATCCAAAATTCTTACGCGATCCGACACCTCAGATCGGGCCGTCAAAACGATTACAGGTGTGCGCGATTTGGTCGATCGATGCTGCTCTAAAAAGCTGCGACCATCCCCATCGGGCAGCATTATATCTAATAAAATAAGGTCGTATTCCGCAGTGGCCGTATAAGCCCAGGCTGTTGTTAGGTCGGCTGCGTGATCCACTACATGACTGTCCAAACTTAGGCGCTGGATGACAGCATTTGCTAAGGCTTGGTTATCTTCGATCAAAAGAAAGCGCATGATTGGATACAGCCCCAGCTTTATGTGTCAGGTTTGTGTCAGATTCATCTTCCAAGCTGCCTAAGCATGCGCGGGATGTTCCGCGAATGTCAAATGGGAGGAAATCAACATGAAATTGAAATTCGGTCGTCGCGCCTTTATCGTCGCTGCCACTGCTATTGGTCTTGCAGGACCCGTAACTGCGGGTGGCCATCAGGTTTTGGAGAGCATCCACTTTTTAATCCCTGGCGGTGCAGGTGGTGGCTGGGATGGCACAGCACGCGGCACAGGCGAGGCGCTCACCCAAGCTGGTTTGGTTGGCTCCGCATCCTATGAAAACATGTCTGGTGGTGGCGGTGGTAAGGCCATCGGTTACCTGATTGAAAACGCTGATAGCCAGCATGGCACATTGATGGTGAATTCAACACCTATCGTCATTCGTTCACTGACCGGCGTTTTCCCACATAACTTCCGCGATCTAACATTGGTCGCAGGAACAATCGGTGATTACGCAGCAATGGTTGTCGGTGCCGATAGCGATATAAACAACATGGCAGATTTGGTTGCGGCCTATGATGCGGATCCATCTGGCACGGCTATCGGCGGTGGTTCTGTTCCAGGTGGCATGGATCACCTTGTTGCAGCGATGGTGATGGAAGCGGCGGGCAAAGATGCCCTGAACGTAAAATACATCCCCTATGATGCGGGCGGCAAAGCAATGGCCGCGCTGCTGTCTGGGGAGATCAAAGCGCTTTCAACTGGTTTCTCAGAAGCCGTAGCACTGGCTCAAGCGGGTGAAGTCAAGATTATTGGTGTCACATCAGATGAGCGTGTCGCTGCGATGGATAGCGCGATGACCATGAAAGAGCAGGGCATCGATACCTCCTTCGTGAACTGGCGCGGTTTCTTTGCGGCACCTGGCTTGCCTGCAGACAAATTGGCGATGTATCAAGATGCAATTGCCAAGATGTATGAAACACCCGAGTGGGAAGCAGTTCGCGCGCGCAACGGCTGGGTCAATATCCATAATTCTGGTGATGACTTCATGACATTCCTGGAAAGCCAAGAAAAAGTAATCGGCGATCTGATGAAAAAATTGGGTTTCTTATAAGCCTGAAAACAAAGCGGCGTGACCCGCATGACGAAAGGCCGGTCGATTGATCGGCCTTTCAACCTTCGGAGGTGGATAAAATGGCATTAGATCGTTGGGTTGCGTTAGTATTGTTGGGGATATGTTTGATCTACGGCTGCACCGCATGGTTCACGATGGATAGCGCGTTGCCACCAATTATGAAACGTCTGGCTGTATGGCCATCATCCTTTCCCAAGGTGCTGTCAATCGCTGGCATTATCTTGTCGTCAGTTGTCTTGCTGGGCGTTGAAAAAGGCGAGGAAAAGATGGGGGACATCGATTATCGTCGCCTACACGAATACAAATTGGGTCAGGCACTAGTGTTATTGGGTTTAATGGTCGCCTATGCGATATTATTGCGCCCAGCGGGGTTTTTGCTGGCGACGTCTGGATTTTTGATCGGCGGGTCAATGATCCTTGGGGAACGACGCTGGTTCGTAATGATCGTGGTGTCCACGATTGCGACGTTTGGGATTTGGTATCTTGTCCAAGAGGTACTCGGCATCTTCCTACGTCCACTGCCATATTTTATGGGGACTTGAATTAATGCTTGAAGGAATTTTGTTAGGCCTTTCCACCGCCTTGTCGTTCCAAAATATGTTTATGGTAATCGTAGGGTGCTTGATTGGTACATTTATTGGCATGTTGCCCGGTTTGGGCCCAATGTCGATTATCGCCATTATGATCCCTGTTGCGATTACAATTGGAGACCCGACGACGGCTCTAATTCTATTGGCTGGCGTCTATTATGGAGCGATTTTTGGCGGCTCTACATCTTCGATATTGTTGAATGCACCTGGTGTCGCTGGCACTGTTGCAACAAGCTTTGACGGGTATCCAATGGCACGCAAAGGCAAGGCGGGCAAGGCCCTGACCATTGCCGCGATTGCCTCCTTCGCTGGGGGAACGATTGGGGCGATCCTATTGATGATTTTTGCCCCGATGCT
>Ga0206126_10005046_pt1 | contig 12299 bp, 8 predicted proteins | sample Helgoland_Spring_5_FD_148621 | JGI IMG/M metagenome (GOLD analysis project Ga0206126, IMG submission 148621) | Pelagic subsurface seawater microbial communities from Kabeltonne, Helgoland, North Sea - Helgoland_Spring_Bloom_20160412_1 | ecosystem: Environmental > Aquatic > Marine > Epipelagic ...
CGCCAGCTCTTGGGCTATCTGCATGACCTGTTCCTGATAGACGATAACGCCATACGTCGGTTCGAGAATGGGTTTCAGCCATTCGTGCTGATACTTTGCATCCGGATAGGCAACTTCAGCGCGTCCGTGTTTACGGTTTACAAAATCGTCGACCATACCGGAATCCAGTGGGCCGGGACGAAACAGCGCCACCAACGCGATCATATCTTCCAAATTGTCTGGCTGAAGACGTTTGATCAAATCTTTCATACCGCGAGATTCAAGCTGAAACACGGCCGTGGTTTCTGCCCGCTTCAACAATTGGTATGACGCCCTATCATCGAGCGGAATCCGCTCGATTTCGAGATTTGGTGAACTGCCGTCATCTTTGGGCCGGTTAATCATCTTAACCGCCCAGTCGATAATCGTGAGGGTACGAAGCCCGAGAAAATCGAATTTAACGAGACCTGCTTCTTCTACATCATTTTTGTCAAACTGTGTCACCAGCCCGCCACCGCTATCATCACAGTATAAAGGCGAGAAGTCCGTCAGTTTAGAGGGCGCAATAACCACACCCCCAGCATGTTTTCCGACATTGCGCGTTATGCCTTCTAACTGCACAGCCATGTCCCAAATCTCTTGAGCCTGCTCATCGTCCCGCAGAAAATCTCGAAGAATGTCCTCCTGTTCAAACGCCTTTTCCAGCGTCATTCCCACTTCGAAGGGAATCATCTTCGACAGTTTATCGGCCAGTCCATAGGATTTACCTTGAGCTCTGGCAACATCTCTAATAACCGCTTTTGCGGCCATAGTTCCGAAGGTGATTATTTGACTAACTGCGTCCCTGCCATAATTGTCTGCCACGTATGAAATAACTTTGTCACGATTATCCATGCAAAAGTCGACATCAAAATCCGGCATTGATACCCGTTCAGGATTGAGAAATCTTTCGAACAGTAGATCGTATTCCAGCGGATCAAGATCGGTAATTTTTTGCGCGTAGGCGACCAGAGAACCCGCACCGGAGCCTCGCCCTGGACCGACGGGAATTTCATGATCTTTTGCCCACTGAATGAAGTCCATCACAATCAAAAAATAGCCAGGAAAACCCATCTCAAGAATAATATCGAGTTCAAAGTCCAGCCGATCTCGGTATTCTTTTATATGGGATATCGCATCGTCACCAAAAAGAAAAGCTAGCCGATCATTGAGTCCTTCAATGGATATCTTTCGAAAGAAAATACCCGTTCTTAATTCCTTAGCGTAGTCCTCGGTAGCTTCCTTACCCACCCATTTAGCTGCCAAAGATTTTTCAGTTTGGGCTTTCAAACCGTCATAGGGTTCATGTTGAAAAAATGCATCTTTCTCGTAGTCATCAGGAATCGGGTACTCGGGCAAATAAATTTCTCCGAGCTCTATTTCTGCACTGCAGCGCTTGGCAATTTCAACGGTGTTAATTAATGCCTCGGGGATGTCACTGAATAACTCAGCCATTTCTTCTGGCGTTCGTAGGTATTGTTGTTCGCTGTAGTTGCGTGATCGACGCGGGTCATCCAGAGCTCTACCCTCATGAATACAAACCCGTGTTTCGTGAGCTTCGTAGTCACCCGTTTTTAAAAAACACACTTCATTGGTGGCCACAACAGGACAATCGAGCTCAGTTGCCAGTGTTACCGCTTTGTGCAGATAATCTTCTTCATGTTGGCGACCTGTTCGTTGCAGCTCCATATAAAAGCTGCCGGGAAATAAGCTCATGTAGCTAGCCAGCCGTGTTCGCGCCAGATCAAGTTTGTTGGACACGAGCAACATTCCAACGTCACCCTGCCGACCACCGCCGAGGGCAATCACACCCTCGGTATATTCCGTAAGCCAGGATTGTTTAATATAAGGTCTGCCGAGGTATTGACCGTCCTGATAGGCTCTTGAGATTAACTCCGTCAGATTGCGGTAACCTTTGCTATTCTGTGCCAACAGCGTTAAATGACTAACAGAAGTCTCATCTGTATCGTCGACAACATGAAAATCGCATCCTAAAATCGGTTTGATACCAGCAGCCATTGCCGCTTTATAGAACTTAATCAGCGCATAAAAATTGCAATGGTCGGTCAGCGCCACAGCAGGCATACCTGCGTCTGCAACCTTCTGAACCAAGGGTTTAATTCGAACCAGACCGTCCACTAGCGAGAATTCACTGTGAAGCCGAAGATGAACGAAACTATGTTGCATATGAGAACTACTGTATTGAAAACACGATTAATTCGATTGAAAGACATTTGGATGGAAGTTTAACTACCCCCAGTATCCATATATAAGCGAGACTGTCTACATCATTGTTGACTGATCGTTCGCTATTTGAAAAGACCTGCAAAAAAGCGTCTAAGGACGGTTCATTTGGGCAATTTTTCGTTTGACTGGACCGAAGGAACTGCGATGTATTGGCGTCACGCCCAAAACATCCAACGCGGTCATATGCACTCGGGTTGGGTACCCTTTATGACCCGCAAAGCCATAGCCGGGGTATTCGTCATCAAAGGCCACCATTTCGCGATCCCTTACCACTTTAGCGAGAATCGAAGCCGCTCCAATCACCTGAACGCGACTATCTCCCCTAACAACAGCTTCAGCTGAATAGGCCCATCGTGGCAACTTATTGCCGTCAACCAAAACATGCTCTGGCTGTAACACCAACCCTTCAACCGCCCGTTTCATCGCCAACAAGCTCGCTTGAAGGATGTTCAACTCGTCGATCTCCCGAACACTGGCCCGAGCTACAAACCAACTGAGCGCCTTTTCCTGAATCTCAGGAAACAAAGCTTCGCGTTTTTTCTCGGTCAGTTTCTTCGAATCATCCAGCCCTCTAATGGGATTAGCAGGATCGAGTATAACCGCTGCGGCGACCACATCGCCCGCTAATGGCCCCCGCCCCACTTCGTCAACGCCCGCTAGCAAGATGCCTGAATAGTTTGATACGAACGCTTCCATTATTTTTCCTGTGACAACAACGTCACTCTGCTTACTATCATTTTCAACAGCACTTCTGCCGCTGTAGCACTGGCGTTCAGACGCAATTGCTCGTGGATATCGGTAAAGCGCCGAACCAATACATGATGCTTTTCGGCGTCGTCCAAGCGCTCTAATATGAGCGGACCCAACATCTCAGGCCGCACGTCATCCTGCAAAACTTCAGGTACCAGCTCTTCACCGGCGAGTAGATTTGGTAGCGAAAAGTAGCGAGACTTTAACAACCGCGACATGATAGCAAAAGTTAATCCTGCAAGACGGTAGGCGACAACCATCGGCTTTTTCATCAGCAGGGCTTCCAACGTTGTCGTTCCAGAGGCCATCAGTACCACATCAGCCGCAGCCATGGCTGACTGAGATTGACCGTCAACTAGGGTAATCGGGAGCCCTACGCCATATTCTTTTAACAACGCCTGTAGTTCGATTTTTCGCTCTGGATTTGCCGCGGGCACAATGAATTTTAACGCTTTGCGCTGGTGCAAACACCAGCGCGCTGTTTCAATAAATGGACCCGCCAGCTTTCTAACTTCCCCGCCACGACTGCCCGGCAATAGCGCTACGACTGTATCCGTATCTGCAAACCCGAACTCCTTCCGCGCTTGAGCTTTTTGCTGTTCGAGCTCTTCTGTCACCAAAGAAAAACGGTCCGCTAATGGATGCCCAACAAAGGTAACAGGCACATTGTGTTGGTGGTAAAATGCAGCCTCAAAGGGCAGCAAGGTCAGCATTCTATCAACCGCTTTGGCAATTTTTTTTATCCGCCCTTGTCGCCAGGCCCACACCGACGGACTGACATAGTGTGCGGTTAACACACCAACCTTACGTAGCGCCAATTCAATATTGAGGGTAAAGTCCGGCGAATCTATACCGAGGAAAAGATCGGGTGGGTTTTCCGTGAAATAGTGCTTTAGGCTCGCTCGCATCCGCAGCAACTCGGGAAGCCGCTTTAAGGGTTCCACAAAACCCATTACCGACAACCGTTCCATAGGCCAATGACTATTAAAACCCTGAGCAATCATTAGTGGCCCACCAACGCCTTCGAAACTGACGTCGCCATGACGCTCTTTGATAGCCCGGATCAAGTCTGCACCCAGAATATCCCCTGAGGCCTCGCCAGCCACAATACCGATCCGCAAAGTTGCCATGGACTCTCTCGTTTATTGGGTCTCTATTGATAAAAGTCGTTACAGGGTGATCAAACAGGAAGTTTAACGGATAATACCTCGAGTCGATGTTTCCAAAGACTCTATTAACAAGGCTATCTCTGGATTATCAACCACCAACTCTCGAAGTTTTCCCAGTGCTTCTTCAGCGGTTAAACCCTGACGGTAGATAATCTTATAGGCTCTGCGTATTGATGTAATGCTATCACTACTGAAACCTCTGCGTCGCAACCCCTCAACATTGATTGTTTTTGCTTCAGCTGGCTGGCCAGAAACTGTCACGTAAGCAGGTACATCCTTAGTAATATGAGTCCCAAACCCGGCAAAACTGTGAGCGCCTACCCGACAAAACTGATGAACCAATGTATACCCCGCGAGTATTGCCCAATCACCCACATGCACATGACCCGCAAGCGACGCATTGTTTATAAAAACCGTATGATTACCGACGACTGAATCGTGGCCTACGTGGGCGTAAGCCATAAACAAATTGTCGTTGCCGATCCTTGTTTCACCGGCATCCTGCACTGTACCCCGATGAATAGTGACACCTTCGCGCACAATATTATTATCGCCCATCACCAGCCGAGTAGGTTCTCCTTTGTATTTCATATCAGGGGTGTCTTCACCCACCGATGAAAACTGATAAATTTTATTGTTTTTGCCAATGACAGTCGGGCCTTTCAAAACGACATGTGATGCAATGACACACCCTGGACCAATGACAACGCCTGGACCAACCGTTGTCCACGGGCCGATTTCAACGCCATCACCAACTTCGGCACTGGGATCTACAATGGCTAGAGGGTGAATCAACTATTTAGTTTCCTGTGGGATTTGGCCGGAGCGACCAATAATGATTGAAACGTCAAAATGGTCTATCGGCGCAAATAATATCCGCCGACGCAGCCAACTCTTTATCAACGTATGACGTACACTTAAACTTCCAGATTCCGCGACGATCAGATACATAGGCTACATTTAACAGCAACTGATCTCCCGGTACTACCTGACGCCTGAAACGGACATTATCTGCCCCGACAAATAAATAGAGCGATCCGTCTGCCGGTGTTTTATCCTGTGTTTTGAAACCAAGGATAGCTGCTGCCTGCGCCATAGCTTCAACAATAAGTACCCCCGGCATTACGGCAACCTGCGGGAAATGTCCTTGAAAAAAAGGTTCATTGATAGACACGTTCTTAATCGCAATGATCGATTCACCTTTAGTAACCTCCTCAACGCGATCAACTAACAAAAAAGGAAACCGATGTGGCAGATACTCCTGTATTTCCTTTATTCCCATCATCGATCGTTACCTTGTTGTCACATTATGTACAGAGCGAGACTAGCTTATTTCAATTTTCTTTCTACGTCTGAGAGGCGTTTGGCAATGTTGTCCAACTGCATAAATCGTACTGCATTCCGGCGCCAGCTTTTGGTGTCTTGCATAGGCGCTCCCGATGAATAGGCACCCGGCTTTTCGACTGATTTAGTAATTAACGATCTGGCCGTAAAGTGTACATTGTCGCCGATGGTTAAGTGCCCGATAATAGCGACCCCACCGGCAATCGTACAATTTTTTCCTATCTTGGTGCTGCCTGCGATCGCAGAGCATCCAGCAATGCCGGTGTTATCGCCGATTTCGACATTGTGAGCAATCTGTATTTGATTATCCAAGATGACTCTATCACCTATAAGGGTGTCATCTAGAGCCCCCCTGTCTATGGTGCAGCCAGCGCCAATTTCAACATTGTCACCTATTTTGACGCCGCCTAACTGGGCTATCTTTACCCAGCCACCTATTTCGGTGTCTGGAGATGGCGCAAAGCCAAAGCCGTCACTGCCAATAACGGTACCACTATGAATAACGACGCTTCGTCCTATTAGAACACCGTGATATACACTGACATTTGCATGCAGCAAACCACCCTCATCAATAGTCGAGTTATTGCCGATCACACAGCCTGGGCCAATAACTACGGCAGCGCCAATAACCACATTTTTACCAATGACGACGTTGGCGGCAATTGTTGCTGTCGTTGCGATTGTTGCCGACGAATCAATCACCGCAGAGGGGTGAATACCCCCACGATCATTGTCTACGACTTCAAATAATTGAGAGGCTCTGGCGTAAGTTAAATAGGGCTGCTCGGAAACAAGACAGTGCGAAGGACAATATGTCACCATATCAGACGCAACAATTACCGCACCAGCTCGGGTCGACTTCAGTGTTTTTTGATATTTAGAATTCGCCAAAAAGCTGAGCTGCCCGGGCCCAGCACTGGCCAATGTTGCCAATCCGCTTATCAGCGTTTTAGCATCACCGACGTAAGTGACATTCAGCAACTCTGCCAACTCTGCTAGAGAATAATGATGTCCGGACATTATCTAACACCGACTGTGTGACTTATTACATCTGATTTAGTTTATCAGTGATTTTGGCGGTAACATTGAAGCTACTGTCAACATGCATCGCTGACTGTTGATTGAGTAACAAGCCAATACCCTCAGATTCAATCAGTTCGCTGACTGCCTTTTGCAATTTCGGCGACATTTCCTGGGCTACCGACTGCAGTAACTGCTCTTGCGCAGCCTGCAATTTGCGTTGCACGTGCTCTATGTCAGCACGTTTTTCTTGGATTTTTTTGGCTTCAGTCTGCTTTTGCTCCGGGCTCATCAACTCAGCATCTTTTTGCAATTGCGCAACAATATCCTGATAGCTTTTACTCAATGCTTCCAATTCTGTTCGATTGGCAGCAAAACTTGACTCTTCCCGCAGGGCTTTTAACCGCGACTGGGCAAGTTCTGTATTAATTATCGCCTGCTGCGCATTAAGTACCGCTATTTTTCCTTCAGCATTGACGGCTAAAGATGCAAACAATGCAACAGCGACCAGAGACATTTTTACTAATTTTTTCACAATAATACTCCAAATTTCACAATCGTTAAGAATAACATTTTTTTATCTATTACTGCCCACCGAGCCGTGACTATTTCTCCGTCACGAACGGTACTCACTAAAAACTCTTACCCAGCGAAAACTGAAACGCTTCAGTTTCATCGAACTCACCATCGTTAATCGGCTTCGCATAACTGAACGTCAGCGGCCCAAATCCGGTAATCCAAGTAAATCCAGCGCCAAACGAGGAGCGAAGTTCCTTGATATCGGCCTTGAAACAATTCGCCTGATTGGTCCCGCAATGTGTGCTAAAAACGTTGCCTACATCAATAAAAAATGCCGCTCGCACAGACCGCTGATCTTTAACAAAGGGCAGCGGAAACAACAATTCAGCGCTACCCTCAACTACCACGTTTCCACCAAAAGGATCTGGGTCATTCTCATAAATTTGAGACAGTAATTTCAAATCGCCATTGGCATTGTTTAACGCTATATAAGACGTTTTAACATCGGGGACCAGATCACCTATACTCAAACCGCTGTCGTCGCAAACCCCTGCCGTTGCTGATGCGCAACGCGGATCTCCTTCTTCCAAAGAAATTGTTGCCGTGCCTGTCTCATAGATTTCTGCTGACGTTCCACGAGGCCCCAAGGTATTACTTTTAAATCCTCGTACCGAACCAAAACCACCGGAATAGAAGTGATTAAAGAAAGGGATATCATCGCCGCCGAAGCCGTCACCGTAACCCAATTCAGTACGCAATCGTAACGTCCAATTAGGCACAATGGGCACAAAAAGTTGGCCATTATAAACCAGCTTATAATATTGTATATCACTGCCGGGAACGGATAGTTCAAAGGACAGGCTTTGCGACGCCCCGCGAGTTGCCAAACGTCCCCGATTCAAGGTTGACTGATTCCAACTAAATGTCACCGTATAGTTGTCAAACGAATCACCGTGTTTATCAAGAAACCCCTCCTCAGTTGGACTATTGATAACATCTGGATTAAGTATCGATCCGTCGTCGGCGTAAATGGGGAAAAGTTCCTCAGCTCCCTGCCCGCTAAAATCGGGCTCATAATACGTCGAATACCAGTCGTAGCCATTCACGTTGACGACATCAAAAAGCCGAGGACTCGCGGCAATCTCCTGTACGGCGCCAAAACCGCTTGTGACTTCAGTATTAGTATAGCCGAAACTAAAGCCCAGCCGCTCTGTTTCCTTTATGGGATAACTGAAACTAAGGTTGGCACCGAGTGTGTTGGTGGTATAACGGGAAACGTTAATTTTATCGAGATCTGCTTCTCGATAAAAAACCGAGAACCCGCGGCTCACGCCATCTTTGGTAAAATACGGGTCGACGTAACTGAATCGAATATTGGTTAAGTAATCGCTTTTATTTAATCCTATGCCAACTTGCTTGCCTGTCCCGAGAAAATTATCCTCCTGGAGATTAGCACCCAGCAATATTCCGCTGTCTTGAGAAAACCCCAAACTGGCTCCAATACTACCCGAAGATTGCTCTTCGACCGTATATTCCAGATTAATCAGATCGTCAGTCCCCGGGACCTCGATAGTCTCAACCGAAGCGCCCTTGAAATACCCGAGCCGTTCCAGCCTGACTCGCGACTGCTCGATTGAACCCGATGATGCCGGCGCGCCTTCCATTTGCCGCATTTCACGTCGCAATACATCATCAGCTGTGCGGGTATTTCCCAAAAAGTTTACCCGACTGACATAGGTACGCTTTCCAGGATCTATGAAGAATTTGATCGCCACCGTTTTATCTTCGTCATTTATTTCGGGGATCCCTTCGACTTTTGCAAAATTATATCCCTCATTACCCAATCGCTTAGTCAGCCACTCTTCGGTATTGGTTACAACTGCCTGCGAAAAGGTCTGTCCTGTTCTGACAAAAATGAATGGCCATAACTGTGCTTCAGAAAGCACAATATCACCCGACAAGTCGACCTCACCTACCGCGTATTTCTCGCCTTCAGAAATATTAACGGTGATATAAACCGCCTCTCGGTCTGGAGAAACCGCTACCTGAGATGAGTCAATGTTAAATTGAATATAACCTCGATCAAGGTAATAAGAACTTAACGTATCCAAGTCACCGGTTAGTTTTTCTTTTGCATATTTGTTGTCACTAGTGATCCACGACAACCAACCTGTCTGCCTCAATTCAAACAAATCGATCAGATCTTCGTCGCTATAGACCGTATTCCCAACAATATTAATGTGATCAATCGCGGCAGTTGTACCTTCATCAATGTTGATACTGATTGCCACTCGGTTGCGAGGCAGTGGTTCTACATCCGTTTCAATACCAGCATCGTAGCGACCTTGCGATACATATTGACGGGTGAGCTCCATCTTCATACCTTCGAGAGTGGAACGTTTGAATACTTTACCCTCGGACAGTCCAGCCCCTTCCAAACCTTCCAGTAAGGCCTCGGTTTCTATCGCCTTATTACCTTCAATCATGATTTCGCTGATTGAAGGACGTTCCTCTACGGTAACAACAAGGACAGTGCCGTCTTTAGCGATATAAATATTGTCAAAGTTACCGGTACGAAAAAGCGTCCGAATTCCGTTGCGAATGGCAGGCCCATCGATACGGTCACCGACATTGATCGGCAATGCAGCAAAAATGCTGCCCGCTGAAATTCTTTGCAAACCCTCTACTCGAATATCAGATACTACAAAAGGCTCGCTGGCACTGACCCTAAAGGCAGACAGTGCAACAAGTAAAAAAAGCAGGAAATAACGTTTCATCAAGTTTTTTTTACCAAAGTAATCTATGGCCCAAAGGTACGAGCCGCTTTAATTTAAGTTTAACCTTATGATTAGGTCACCGTAATACTGCCAGATATCAAGTTGCAGCATCTCATTGCGTAGCTTTATACGCTATCAACTTAGCTGAGACACTATTGTAAACGCAATCGATGGTAATTGAGAGTGTCACAACCGAGAGATATCATTATAAAGCGCTAAAATCATGACCCCGACAATAATAAATAATCCGAGTTGATAGCCCAGGACCTGTATCTTCATTGGCACTTCTCGTTTGGTCAACAGTTCAATAACACCGTAAAGTATATGACCACCATCCAAGACAGGTATAGGTAGCAGATTGAGGACGCCTAAACTGATGCTAAATAAGGCAATAAAACCCAAATAAGATTCCAAACCTGAATCTGCTGTAGCGGACGCCACTTTAGCAATGGTTATCGGTCCGCTCAAGTTTTTCGGGGAGATTAATCCCATCAGCATCTTTTTTATCGAATCGAGGGTAAATAATGCCATCGAGCCCGTTTTTTCCACTGATTTTACTAGGGAGCCAAATACGCCATAACTGAAATCCCTCAACATACTAGGAGGCCATTCGGGTACCTTAACCCCGAGACCAACCTGCCCGTAGGCGACGCCATCTTGGTCGTATAGTTTAGCCGGAGTCAAGAGCGTCGAGTATTCGCTATCGCCCCGCAGATAAGTCACATCGAGAATTTGTCCAGGACGTGAACGCACGTAATCCACCCACGCCACCCAATCGGTAATCTCGCTACCGTTTGCAGACATAATAGTGTCGTCAACCATCAACCCTGCCTTTTGCGCGGGACTAGCTTCAACCACCTGACCAATGGTAGCCAAAATTGCCGGCCGGTAGAGACCCAAGCCCAAGCCACCAATAAGATCTCGCGCCTCAGATCCTGCCAGCCAGTTATTCAATTCACCTTGTGATTGATAGACAAAGTCTGAGTTAGGGTACTTTACAGAAAAGCCAATTGGGCCACTCTCACCGATCCGCTGCAGCAAGCGAAAGTGCAAGGCCTCCCATGTGGGCGTTAGTTCACCGTCGACCGCGATAATTTCTTGCCCTGACTCTAAACTCGCCATTTCTGCTATCGAACCTGGCTCGACGGTATCGATAATCGGCACAACGCCGGTAACACCGCCGACGAATAAAAACCAATAAACCGCAATAGCTAATATCAAATTCGCCATCGGACCGGCGGCAAAAACAGCAAGACGCTGCTCTACTGGCTTGTTATTAAAAGCATAAGGCTGATCTTTTTCCAGAACGTCCTCTTCACGCCCATCCAACATTTTTACATAACCACCCAAAGGAAAGGCGGCAAGAACAAATTCAGTGCCATGCTTGTCACTGCGGCGGTAGATTGATGGCCCAAACCCAATAGAAAAACGCAAAACTTTCACACCACAGCGCCGGGCAACCCAGAAATGACCAAACTCGTGGATAGTGACGACTATTCCCAGAGTAAGCAGAGTAATCAGAATTGTTTGTAGTAATTCCATAAATTCTTACTGTCTATTGTTAAACGGTTAATAGCGCCATCAGGCGCGTATCAGTGTTTCTATGAATCGATTTGCCAAAACCCTGGCACTCGCGTCCTGAGCTTGGACAAGCGCGAGGGTATCTGGTTCAACAATTGTTTTAGCGGCTAGTACATGCTCAATTGTCAGAGGTATGTCAGTGAAACGAATGCTACCGGCCAAAAACGCATCAACCGCCACTTCATTGGCTGCATTTAGCACGGCCATTGCAGTGCCGCCAACAGCCGCTGCTTCCGTAGCTAGCCTCAAACAAGGGAATCGCTGATAGTCAGGGGCTTCAAAATCCAAGCGAGCTGTTGCAATAATATCAAGGCTGCCGACACCCGAATCAATGCGATCAGGAAAAGCCAGCGCATGGGCGATGGGCGTTCGCATATCTGGATTACCAAGCTGCGCCAATACCGAGCCATCGGTGTATTCAACCATTGAATGAATAATACTTTGCGGATGAATGACAATATCAATCCTGTCGGCCGTGGTATTAAATAACCAGCAGGCCTCTATTAATTCAAGCCCCTTGTTCATCATGGTTGCTGAATCCACTGATATTTTCCGACCCATATCCCAATTAGGATGGGCACAGGCCTGATCAGGAGTAACTAACGGTAATTGTGCTAACGGCAATTCTCGAAATGGCCCTCCAGAGCCGGTTAAGAGAATCCTGCGCACGCCCTCCGACGCCAAACCTGTACTTTTCCCCGACTGGTATCGCGCGGGCATACTTTGGAATATAGCATTGTGTTCACTGTCGATCGGCAGCAAGGTAGCGCCGCTGGTTTCGACGGCTTCCATAAACAAATGCCCCGCCATCACCAACGACTCTTTATTGGCTAACAACACTTTTTTTCCCGCGGTTACTGCTGCCATCGTCGGA
>Ga0206126_10005047_pt1 | contig 12296 bp, 14 predicted proteins | sample Helgoland_Spring_5_FD_148621 | JGI IMG/M metagenome (GOLD analysis project Ga0206126, IMG submission 148621) | Pelagic subsurface seawater microbial communities from Kabeltonne, Helgoland, North Sea - Helgoland_Spring_Bloom_20160412_1 | ecosystem: Environmental > Aquatic > Marine > Epipelagic ...
TTCTATGATCAGTTAACGTAATTGTAATTCCTTTATTCAAATAAGAAAGTTCACGAAGACGTGTTGCTAAAGTTTCATAGTTGTATTCAATAGTTTGGGTAAAAATTGAAGTGTCAGGTAAAAAGGTAACAATCGTTCCAGTAAAATCTGTTTCACCAACGGTTTTTACAGGGTATAAACTTTTCCCTTTAGAGTATTCTTGTTGCCAAACTTTACCCTCTTTATGAACTGTCGCTGTTAAATGCTCAGACAGTGCGTTTACACAAGAAACTCCAACCCCGTGAAGCCCTCCAGATACTTTATAAGAATCTTTATCAAATTTACCACCAGCTCCAATCTTTGTCATTACAACTTGCAGTGCAGAAACCCCTTCTTTTTTGTGAATTCCTACCGGTATTCCACGACCATTATCTTTAGTAGTAATAGAATTATCTTCATTAATAATCACATCGATGGTGTCGCAGTATCCACCCATAGCTTCATCAATGGAGTTGTCTACAACTTCGTATACCAAATGATGAAGTCCTCTCACTCCAACATCTCCAATATACATGGAAGGTCGCATTCTCACATGCTCCATTCCTTCTAAAGCCTGAATGCTAGAAGCATCATAATTTTTTTTGTTTTCTTCGCTCATAATTTAAATATTTTAAACCTTAAGATTCCTCATAAAAAAAAGATAAAATCCTATTTTCAAATTTACAAAAAAACAGAGTTTTTGGAGCCTAAATCCGTTATTATCACTCAGTTTTATCAACATTTGTTAATTACTATAAAATGGCTAAAAGGCATCTTAAATTGGCTTAAATAAGGACTTTTAGATTTATAATATCAAAGGCAATGAATAAAATAAATAAATGTCTTAAAACAGGTTATTTTAAGACATTTATTGGAGTTATTATTTGATGTTTTTAAAAAATTATCCAAAGCTAACCTTAGTAGGCATCTTCATGAACAGTTTTAATAGCTCTTCCACTTGGCTCATTCATATTTTGGAAGCTCTTGTCCCAAGCTAAAGCAGTTGGCGTACTACAAGCAATTGAAGGAACAGATGGCACCGTTAAAGCAGCTGTTTCTGATGGGAAATGTTCTTCAAAAATACTTCGGTAATAAAACTCTTCTTTTGTTCTTGGAGTTTGAATAGGGAAACGATGTTTTGCTTGTTGCATTTGTTCAGCAGATACAGAGGTATCCACTAATGTTTTTAGTGTATCTATCCAACTATAGCCAACTCCATCTGAAAATTGTTCTTTTTGTCTCCACGCAACAGATTCTGGAAGATATTCTTCAAAAGCTTTACGCAATACCCATTTCTCCATACGCTCTCCATTAATCATTTTATCTTGTGGGTTAATGCTCATGGCAACATCCATAAATTCTTTGTCTAGGAACGGTACACGACCTTCTATACCCCAAGCAGCTAAACTTTTGTTGGCGCGAAGACAATCGTATTGATATAATTTATCGAGCTTTCTGACGGTTTCTTTGTGTAATTCTTCAGCATTTGGAGCTTTGTGAAAATATAAATAGCCTCCAAAAATTTCATCAGCCCCTTCTCCAGATAACACCATTTTTATTCCCATTGATTTAATGACTCTTGCTAATAAATACATTGGAGTCGAAGCTCTAATAGTGGTTATATCATAAGTTTCTAAATGATAAATAACATCACGAATTGCATCTAGCCCTTCTTGGATGGTAAAGGTTACTTCATGATGAATAGTGCCAATGTGGTCTGATACGATTTGAGCAGCAGCCAAATCTGGTGATCCTTCTAATCCTATCGAAAAAGAATGTAGCTGAGGCCACCAAGCTTCTTGGGTATCACCAGATTCAATTCTTTTTTGTGCATATTTTTTTGCTACCGCAGAGGTAATGGATGAGTCTAAGCCTCCGGAAAGTAAAACACCGTATGGGACATCAGACATTAATTGTCTGTGAACAGCTGCTTCAAGTGCATTTTTTAATTCATCTATAGATGTGCGGTTTTCTTTTACAGCTTCAAAATCCATCCAATCTCTTTGATACCACTTTGTAAGTTTTCCATCTTTACTCGACATAAAATGTCCCGGAGGAAATACTTCAATTTTATTACAGATCCCCTCTAAAGCTTTTAATTCTGATGCTACATAAAAAGTACCATTTTTATCCCATCCAATATATAATGGAATAATACCCATATGATCTCTGGCAACAAAATATTCATCTTTGTTTGAATCATAGATTGCAAATCCAAAAATTCCATTCAAATCGTCAAGAAAAGCACTCCCCTTTTCTTGGTATAATGCCAAGATGACTTCACAGTCTGATTGTGTTTGAAACGTATACGAAGTTTCAAATTGTGCTCTTAGTTCTTGGTGGTTGTATATCTCACCATTTGCTGCAAGAACAAGGCTTTTGTCCAAACTAAACAAGGGTTGTTTTCCGGATGCAGGATCTACAATGGCTAATCTTTCATGAGCTAAAATAGCTTTTTCATTACTGTAGATACCGCTCCAGTCTGGCCCCCTATGCCTTATAGATTTAGACATTTCTAAAATTTGTGATCTTAACTTCCCTGAACTTTCTTTTAAATCAAATGCACATACAATTCCACACATAATATTTTTTTATTTCAATTAAAATTTTATAAATCGTTTCAATTACTTTGCAAATAACTTACTTTAAGTTATTTAAATAAATTAAAACTTATGTTTCAGTTATCAATTATTGTTTTTTTTTATCAAAAGATATAAATATGAAACATAATTAAATATTTATACCCTCTAATCTTACAGATTGTAAATGCTTTAAAAAAAGAAGCTAGAAAACTTGTCATTTTAAAAATGAGGGTTTAAATTTGTAGTCTAATGCAAAGACAACAAAATACATGGTGGTGGAATTTCTTTAACTGAAAAGTGAGACTCCAATCGTGTATATAACATATACTAAAAGGCTTATCTCATGATAAGCCTTTTTTTGTTTTGTCATTTTAAAAATGAGGGTTTAAATTTGTAGTCTTATGCAAAGACAACAAAATACATGGTGGTGGAATTTCTTTAACTGAAAAGTGAGACTCCAATCGTGTATATAACATATACTAAAAGGCTTATCTCATGATAAGCCTTTTTTTGTTCTGAGAATGAACAACAATAAGGTAAAAGAACAATGAATTAGATTTTTATAAAAATTTAGTAAGAGTGAAAAAAATTACATTTAAAACCACAAGTTCTACTAGGATTTCAGACACCGTTACCCCCGTCGGATTATATATCAGGTTTAGAGATTTATATGCCAACACCCTGTTGTTAGAAAGCTCAGATTATCATAGCAAAGAGGAGAGTTTTTCTTTCATTTGTATTGAGCCTGTAGTATCGATGAAAATAGAAAATCATCAATTTTCTGTAAAACAAAAAGGGGCTACAATTTTTAAAGAGAAAATTCAGGACAACTTTTACACGTTATTTTCCCAGTTTAGTTCAAGTATTAACTTAGATTGTGACACTACTTTGAAATCATTTAATGGATTGTACGGCTACACAACTTATGATAGTGTCCAATATTTTGAAAAAATTAAATTTAAGACCAAACAAGCAGCTTCTTCAATACCATTTATGCAATATGGTTTTTATCGTTTTATAATTGCAATCAATCATTTTAATGATGAGATGACCCTTATTGAAAATGTAGAGGAGGGCACAACAACAAGAATTTCTGAAATAGAAACTATTATAGACGCTCAAGGATTTAATACTCAGTCTTTTGAAATTGTTGGAGAAGAATCTTCTAACTGTTCAGATGATGATTTTAAAGCTTACGTTACTAAAGCCAAGTCACATTGTAAAAGAGGAGATGTTTTTCAATTGGTATTGTTACCAAAGCGAAGTCACATTGTAAAAGAGGAGATGTTTTTCAATTGGTATTGTCTCGCCAGTTTCAACAAAAATTTAAAGGAGATGAATTTAATGTTTACAGAGCCTTACGTTCTATAAACCCATCTCCATATTTATTTTATTTTGATTACGGAAGTTTTAAATTGATGGGTTCATCACCAGAAGCTCAAATTAAAATTAATGAAGGCAAAGCAACCATTAATCCTATTGCTGGAACCTTTAGAAGAACTGGAGATATTGCACAAGACATTAAGCTTGGAAAATTATTATCAGAAGACGAGAAAGAAACAGCAGAGCATGTAATGTTGGTAGATTTGGCCAGAAATGATTTAAGTAAGCACGCTTCAAATGTAAAAGTAGAAGTCTTTAAAGAAGTGCAACTATTTAGTCACGTAATTCATTTGGTATCTACTGTTCAGGGTGAAATTAAAGGAAATCCTATGACCATAGTAGGAGATACATTTCCTGCAGGAACACTCAGTGGTGCGCCAAAATATAAAGCCATGGAATTAATTGACACCTATGAGAATCAATCTCGAGGATTTTATGGAGGAGCTGTTGGAATTATTGGCCTAGATGGTTCTATAAATTTAGCCATAGCCATCCGTTCTTTTGTAAGCAAGAAAAATACATTGTATTATCAGGCAGGTGCAGGAATTGTGATCCGCTCAAGTGAAGAAAAAGAATTACAAGAAGTTATTAATAAACTTGCAGCATTAAAAAAAGCACTGCTTTTAGCTGAAAATATTTAAGATGAAGATATTAATTATAGACAATTACGATTCGTTTACCTACAACCTAGTTCACATGGTAGAAAAGATAACCAATCAACTTCCTACAGTTTTTAGAAACGATGAAATTACACTAGAAGACATCGACAACTATGACATGATTATGTTATCTCCTGGTCCAGGAATTCCTAATGAAGCAGGAATCCTTAAGGAAGTTATTCGCAGGTATGCGGGTAAAAAACCAATTTTTGGTGTTTGTTTAGGATTGCAGGCAATTGTTGAGGTCTTTGGAGGGACTATCATTAATATGGATCAAGTTTTTCATGGTGTTGCGACTAGTATGAAAGTAACAAAGTCTGATGCCGCTATTTTTAATGGCATACAAAAAGAATTTCAAGCAGCGAGATATCATTCTTGGATAGCATCTAATGAAAATTTTCCGGAGGATTTAGAAATTACAGCTGAAGACGAAGCAGGTGGAATTATGGCAATTCGTCATCGCCATTTTCCAATCAGTGCGGTGCAATTTCATCCAGAGTCAATTTTAACAGCGGTAGGAGAGCAAATTGTCAAAAATTTTATAGAAGTAAATAACAGATAGAATACCAAATAACGACTGAAAGAAAATTCAGCAGAAATGAAAAAAATATTAAACGATTTATATCAACATAAAAAGCTATCAAAATCTATGGCAAAAAAGATTTTGTTAGAAATTGCTGCGTCTCAGTATAATGAAGCACATTTAGCTTCTTTTATGACAGTTTTTATGATGCGCCCAATTACTGTGTCAAAAATTTTATAGAAGTAAATAACAGATAGAATACCAAATTACGACTGAAAGAAAATTCAGCAGAAATGAAAAAAATATTAAACGATTTATATCAACATAAAAAGCTATCAAAATCTCAGGCAAAAAAGATTTTGTTAGAAATTGCTGCGTCTCAGTATAATGAAGCACATTTAGCTTCTTTTATGACAGTTTTTATGATGCGCCCAATTACTGTTGATGAACTTTCCGGTTTTAGAGAAGCTTTGCTAGAATTGGCTATAAAAGTAGATTTATCAGAATACAATACCATTGATATTGTTGGTACTGGAGGAGATGGAAAAGACACCTTCAATATTTCTACATTAACCTCTTTTATTGTAGCAGGAACAGGTCAAAAAGTTGCCAAACATGGAAACTATAGTGTATCCTCTAAATCAGGATCCTCTGACATGTTACAAAGTTTTGGTTATGAGTTTACAAACGATGAATCTATTTTAAGAAGTCATTTAGAAAAGGCAAATATTTGCTTCTTGCATGCTCCAAAATTTCACCCAGCAATGAAAGCTGTTGGTCCTACAAGAAAAGCTTTGGCTTTAAAAACATTTTTTAATATGTTGGGTCCTCTTGTAAACCCAAGCTCCCCTCAAAATTTACTATTGGGAACTTTTAATCTTGAAATAGCAAGATTGTACCATTATATTTTACAAGATGAAAAGAGTAATTATGGAATTATTCATGCTTTAGACGGGTATGACGAAATTTCTCTTACTAGTGAATTTAAGGTATTTACTAAGTCTGGAGAAGAACTTATTTATCCTGAAGACATAGGCCAAAAAAGAATTTTACAGACTGATATTTATGGGGGTGATTCCGTAACTACTGCTGCAAAAATATTTAAAAATATCATTGAAGGGAAAGGAACAAAAGCGCAGAATAATGTGGTGTTAACCAATGCAGCTTTTGCGCTAAAAATCATAGATGCGAACAGAACTTTTGACGAAGCTTTTAGTCTTGCCAAAGATTCATTATTTGGAAAAAAAGCGGCCCAATGTTTACAACAACTAATTACAAATTGTTAAGATGACGATATTAGATAAAATAATTGCTTTTAAAAAGAAGGAAGTAAGTAAAATAAAGGCAGATGTACCCTTAAAAAAAATAGTGGAAAGTCCTTTGTTTAAAAGAACTCCAATCTCATTGAAAAAATCATTACTAGAGGTGAATTCAACTGGAATTATAGCTGAGTTTAAAATAAAATAATTGCTTTTAAAAAGAAGGAAGTAAGTAAAATAAAGGCAGATGTACCCTTAAAAAAAATAGTGGAAAGTCCTTTGTTTAAAAGAACTCCAATTTCATTGAAAAAATCATTACTAGAGGTGAATTCAACTGGAATTATAGCTGAGTTTAAAAGACAGTCACCCTCCAAAGGCGTTATTAATGATAAAGCCACCATAGAAGAAGTTACTAATGGGTATTTAGATGCGAATGTAGCTGCACAATCTATTTTAACAGATACCTCGTTTTTTGGAGGTACTATGGTAGACCTGATGCAAGCAAGAACCATAAATTCCATTAAACCAATCTTACGAAAAGATTTTATAGTAGATGGGTTTCAAATTGTTGAGGCCAAAGCCATAGGTGCAGATGCTATTTTATTAATAGCTGCCTGTTTAACAAAAGAAGAGCTTAAAAATTATGGAAAACTAGCCGAAGATTTAGGGATGGAAGTGTTGTACGAAGTGCATACCCAAGAAGATCTTGATAAGATAGATCTTCACAAGAAAATTATTGGTATTAACAATAGAAATTTAAAAACATTTGATGTAGATCTTGAAAATTCTGTGAATCTTGCCAATCAAATTCCTGAGGATTGTCTCAAAATTTCTGAAAGTGGTTTAAGTGATCCGAGAATTATTACAGGGCTAAAAGAATATGGGTTTAATGGGTTTTTGATAGGAGAAAACTTTATGAAAACAGAGAATCCAGGAAAGGCATGTGAGATGTTTATAAATCAAATTAGGTAAGACATGAAACTAAAAGTTTGTGGGATAAAATATATAGATAATATCAAATCTATTGCAGATTTGAGTCCTGATTATTTAGGCTTTATTTTTTATGCGCATTCCAAAAGAAACTTTATTGGAAAAATTCCTGAGTTACCAGAGCACATTAAGAAAACTGGTGTTTTTGTAAATGAGGAACTTGCTGTTGTTATTTCTTTACAGAAACAGCATCAACTTCAGGCTCTTCAATTACACGGAGATGAATCTGTTGCTTATATCCAAGAGCTCAAGTCTCACATCTCAAATAAAGTTGAACTTATTAAAGTAGTTAGTATAGAAGATACTGCTAATTTTGAAGCGTTAATCCCTTTTGAAAAGGAAATAGATTATTTTCTTTTCGACACGAAAGGAAAAAAACGAGGCGGTAATGGCATACAATTTGATTGGTCTGTTTTAAATGCGTATCCTTTTTCAAAACCCTTTTTTTTAAGTGGAGGAATTGGACCCAATGATGCACAATCGGTAAAAGAAGTTGAAAAGAAGGGCTTACCAATTTATGCTGTTGACATCAACAGTAAATTTGAGGACAAACCTGGACTAAAGAATAGTATACAAGTGATAAATTTTAAGCATCAGTTATAATATGAAATCAAAATTTCATCCAGACAAGAATGGTTATTTTGGGCAATTTGGAGGTGCCTTTGTTCCAGAATTATTGTTTCCGAATGTAAAAGAATTAGAAGATAATTACATTCAAATTATTGAATCTGAAGAATTTCAACAAGAATATAAAAGCTTGTTAAAAGATTATGTTGGCCGACCCAGCCCACTATATCTTGCCAAACGTCTTTCTGAAAAATATGGCGGACATATTTACTTAAAAAGAGAAGATTTAAATCATACAGGAGCACACAAAATAAACAATACCATTGGTCAAGTCTTAATTGCAAAAAAACTAGGAAAGACAAAGATTATAGCCGAAACAGGAGCTGGACAGCACGGAGTTGCAACTGCAACAGTATGTGCGTTAATGGGGTTAGATTGTACTGTTTTTATGGGAGAAAAAGACATTGTAAGACAGGCTCCAAATGTAGCTCGTATGAAAATGTTAGGTGCAAAAGTTGTGCCCGCAACAAGTGGAAGTAAAACACTTAAAGATGCTACCAATGAAGCTATCCGATATTGGATTCAACATCCAGAAACTTTTTACATGATTGGATCGGTTGTTGGACCGCATCCACACCCAGATATGGTAGCGCGTTTGCAAGCTGTAATTTCTGAAGAGATTCAATGGCAATTAAAAGAGAAAACAGGAAAAACATCCCCAGATACTATTATTGCCTGTGTGGGTGGTGGGAGTAATGCTGCTGGAGCATTTTATCATTTTATGGATGATGAAAATGTAGAACTAATCGCTGTTGAAGCTGCTGGCCTAGGGGTCAATTCTGGTGAAAGTGCCGCAACTTCTCAATTGGGTGAGGTAGGTATTATTCATGGAAGTAAAACAATATTAATGCAAGATGACTTCGGTCAAATTATGGAGCCTTATTCTATTTCTGCAGGCCTAGATTACCCCGGTGTTGGCCCACTACATGCTTTTTTGTATGAGAGTAATAGAGCTATATTTATGAATGCAACAGATCAAGAAGCCCTTACTGCTGCATATGAATTAACAAAAATTGAAGGCATTATACCTGCTTTAGAAACTGCACATGCGCTGGCAGTTTTACCAAAACTGAATATTAAAAAAGACCAAGTAATCGTTATCAACCTTTCAGGAAGAGGAGATAAAGATTTAGAAACATTTATTAAACACCTAGACTAATGAATATAGAACACATTCAAAAAGAAATTGAAAGTTTACGTCAAGAATTAAAATCACATAGACTTTACGAACAATTAGAAACCATAGAAGACATCAAGATTTTTACACAAGACCATGTTTTTGCAGTTTGGGATTTTATGTCGTTGTTAAAAGCCTTACAAATAGAACTTACCTGTGTTTCAATTCCATGGGTGCCAAGAAAAAAAGGAAAACTTACTCAGTTTATAAATGAAATTGCTTTAGCTGAAGAAAGTGATGTAGATCTTTCTGGAGAAAGTAAAAGCCATTTTGAAATGTATTTAGAGGCCATGAGTCGTATGGGTTCAGATACACGAAAAATTGAAATTTTTATGAGTAAAATAACTCAAAACACCCCAGTAAGCGAAGCCTTAGATTTTGCAGAGGTTCCGGATGCTGTCAAAAATTTTGTAAAGCTTACTTTTGACACCATCTACAGTAATGATGCCCATAAGATTGCATCAGCTTTTACTTTCGGTAGAGAAGATTTAATTCCAGACATGTTTATAGAAATTATTCAACAAACCCATGAACAAGAGTCATTTAAAGATTTTTTATACTATTTAAATAGGCATGTAGAATTAGATGGAGATTCTCATGGACCTCTTTCTTTGGAAATGATAGTTGAATTGTGTGGAGACGATCAACAGAAATGGAGTGAAGTTTTAGCAACAGCAAAAGCCTCTTTAGAAGTAAGGATCTCTTTGTGGGATTATATAGCCGATACCATCTCTAATCATAAATTAGAAAAATAAGTACTGTGAATTCAATTTACAATTTATTACAAAATAAATCAAGAGATAATTTATCGATCTACTTTACTGCAGGTTACCCTGGTTTAAATGACACTGCCAAAGTAATCCAAGAATTAAGTAATGCTAAGGTAGATTTTATCGAGGTGGGTCTTCCATATTCAGACCCTTTAGCTGACGGTCCTACCATTCAGGAAAGTAGTCAGAAAGCATTGCAAAACGGAATCAATTTGGATATTGTTTTTGAGCAATTAGTACAGCTTAAAGCAACTAATAAAACCCCATTAGTTTTGATGGGGTATTTGAACCAATTACTAAAATATGGTGAAGAAAAATTTTGTCAAAAAGTAATTGATTGTGGAATTGATACCCTTATTTTACCAGATTTACCAATGGTTGAATATGAAAATCATTACAAATCATTATTTGATTCCTACGGAATTAACAATGTATTTTTGATTACACCACATACAACCGTAGAGCGAATTCTTAAAATAGACTCCTACACGAAAAGTTTTATTTATATGGTGGCTTCAAGTGCCATCACAGGAGCAAAAGGCGAAATTTCAAAAGAACAAATAGACTATTTCAATAGGGTGAATTCTTTGAAGTTAAAAAGTAAACTGATAATTGGTTTTGGAATTTCTGATCACCAAACTTTTTCCAAAGCTTGCCAATATAGTAATGGAGCTATAATAGGGTCTGCTTTTATCAACTATTTAGGAGAAAATGGCACAGAAAAGATTGGGGATTTTGTAAAATCTATAAAATCTGAGTAACAGATTAAGAATTAATTTTATTAGTTTACTTGTAGAAGACGAATGTCAAAAATTAGTACAGAGCCTCCAGGGATAGAACCTCTTCCGGCTTCTCCATATCCTAATTGATAAGGGACTAATAGAATTCCATTTCCTCCTTCTCTAAAATACGTAATCCCTTCTGTCCAACCCTGTATTACTTGATTTAAACCAAAAGTAATTCCATTAGAATCGCTTTCATCAAATACAACTCCATCTAAAAAATACCCTTTATAATCTACAGTAAGTAATTCCATTAGAATCGCTTTCATCAAATACAACTCCATCTAAAAAATACCCTTTGTAAGCTACTCTAACATTTGAGGTACTGGTAGGTCTTGGACCCGATCCTTCATTATGTATAACATAATATAGTCCTGAATTACTTCGTATAGCGTTTAAGTTATTGTCTTCTATATATTGTATAATATCTGCTTCGGTTTCTGGTTCAAAACTAGATTCAGTTTTAGTTGAACAAGAGATAAAAATAAATACTGATGCAATCAGGTATAAATAGGTCTTCATTCTGTAAATTTTTAAACTTTTTATGCGAATATAGTTTGATTATTTTTAATACACCTTCTCACCGCCTATATAAGTAGCTGTTGCTTTAGTTTTGGGAATCATACCCTCTTCAATGGTCATGATGTCTTGATTTAAAATAACAAAATCAGCTAATTTTCCTACTTCAATACTTCCTTTTTCATTTTCTTCAAAATTTGAAAAGGCAGCCAAAATCAGCTAATTTCCCTACCTCAATACTTCCTTTTTCATTTTCTTCAAAATTTGAAAAGGCAGCCCAAATGGTCATTCCTTTGAGGGTTTCTTCTCTGGAGAGTACATTCTCTATTTGAAATCCACCCTCTGGAAATCCTTTTGTGTCTTTTCTTACTGCTGCTGCATAAAATGTTAAAAAAGGATTTACCTGTTCTACAGGAAAATCAGTACCTAGAGCAACTTTACCATAGACATTTAAAAGGTCTTTGTAGGCATAAGCACCTTTCATTCGGCCCTTTCCAACTCGATCTTCAGCCCAATACATGTCTGAAGTGGCATGCGTTGGTTGTATAGAGGGCAGTACATTTTTAAACAATGAAAAATCATTTTTGGAAATGATTTGAGCATGTTCAATTCTCCAACGTCTATTTTGTTCTCCTTTTAAAAATTCTTTATATGTTTTTAAAATCCATGTGTTGGCAGAGTCTCCAATTGCATGGGTATTCATTTGATATTCAGAAGCTGCTATTTGTTTTGCCATTTCTCGGTAACGTTCAGGGCTATAAATTAATGCACCAAAATGGTTGTGTCTATCGCTATAGGATTTTCTCATGGCTGCTCCTCGAGACCCAAGTGCACCGTCTCCATAAATTTTAAAGGATCGAACATGCAATCGGTCGGTCTTCACAATTCCTTTATTAATGTAATAGTCAAGGTTTTTTTGAGTAGCTGAAACCATCGCATACATGCGAATTTTTAATTCATCTTCTTGTTGTAAACTGTCTATAAGCTCGATAGTAGCTTGTTCTAGT
>Ga0206126_10005048_pt1 | contig 12294 bp, 13 predicted proteins | sample Helgoland_Spring_5_FD_148621 | JGI IMG/M metagenome (GOLD analysis project Ga0206126, IMG submission 148621) | Pelagic subsurface seawater microbial communities from Kabeltonne, Helgoland, North Sea - Helgoland_Spring_Bloom_20160412_1 | ecosystem: Environmental > Aquatic > Marine > Epipelagic ...
TGATGTCGGACGAGATGCTGCGATGAAACTTATCGCTGATTTAAGAGAGCGAGCCTCGGTAAACACCCTTTGCGAGCTCTTTAATATCAAGCGCTCAAGCTATTATGATTCTCGTCAACGCAAGCAAACGATTGATGTTGAGCGTTTGCATTTAAGAGCAAAGGTCACCGAGATGCACCGTCTAAGCCGCGGTGCCGCAGGTAGCCGATCAATCGTATCCATGCTGGCAACACAAGGTATAACGATTGGGCGGTTTAAGGCGCGACGATTGATGGCTGAAGCGAATCTTACAAGTAAACAGCCGGGGTCACACAAGTATAAAGTCGCCTTAGATGAACGTTTAAATATACCCAATGTGCTTGATCGTGCGTTCAGGGTCACCAAGGCCAATCAAGTCTGGTGTGGCGATATTACCTATATCTGGGCCGGTGGTCGCTGGGTGTACTTAGCGGTCATTATCGACCTGTACACTCGGCGGGTTGTAGGCTGGGCGATGTCCAGGCACCCGGATGCTACGCTGGTGATCAATGCACTTGTTCACGCATATCAGCAACGGGGTGAACCTCAAGGGCTTCTCTTCCACTCTGATCAGGGCAGTCAGTACACAAGCCTATGATTCCGCCAGCGTCTGTGGCGTTATCACATCAAGCAGAGCATGAGCCGACGTGGAAACTGTTGGGATAATGCGCCAATGGAACGCGTGTTTAGAAGCTTAAAAACTGAGTGGATCCCTAGCGTTGGCTACATGAGCTTGGAGCAGGCAAAATCCGATATAAGCAGATACTTAATGGGGTATTACAATTACCAAAGACCCCATTCTTATAACCGAGGTTTAGCTCCAGCGATCGCTGAAGAAAAACCTTATTCTGTGTCCGGGATTAGTTGACCACTACATATTTGGCAAAGTGGTCTGCTGTAGAGTGTATCTCTGATATTGTTATTGTTGATTGTTTTTCGATTAAAGAAGAATTGGTGCGGGTTAAAAGAATGTCCACTGAAACTGATGAATGTACGCTTATAGCATTGGATAATGTCGGATATGGTACAGCACTCAATATAGGCCTCGAGAAAGTGATTAGCTTGACCGATAAGGGCTCCCAAATTGATCAGGATGTCATCGTGTTATTCGGTAATATTGATGTTTTACCTCTGCAAGTTTCAGCGCAATCTCTAAGCCATTCTGAAGTTCCATTGCTCAATATTTATGAGAGAGGGAAGCAGAGAAACCCTTTTTTAACTGCCTTTCAAGCACATTTTTTGTGGGTGGCAAAATTAGCATCTAAATATAAGTCTCGAATTCTATTGTATATATGGAAGGCCATTTACAGATTTACAAAGTACATTCCGTCAAAGGGAATCTATGCAGCTCATGGCGCAATGTTCGGTCTACGTGTTAGTCAGCTCAAGCTGTGCACTCCAATCTTTGATTCAAGAGTGTTCCTTTATTGTGAGGAGCTTTTTTTCGCTAGGGCAATCCACAGATTAGGTCTGAAACTCGCCGTGTCTGACATTGATGTGGAGCATATAGGGTCAGTATCGACATCTCAGACCATCAAAAAGGATAGACAAGTATTTTTCGAAAATTGGTGCATATCAAACAATATATTTTTCGGAACCGACGAGAATAAGCCGTGACACTGTTAATAATCTCGGGCTCTGTGCTTGGTTTAAGCCTGTTTATTGAGACATTTGGGTTTTTTCTACGCTCGGCTGGTGCAAGTTTATCTTTAAGTTCATTGGGTTATTCGCTGCATGTGCAATTAGCGACTTTTTCGAGGTTGGGTACATTTATAGGAATGCCCTTGGTCGGGTTTCTTTTGGATAGCGGAACATCCCCGGAAGTTGTCAGTATTCTCCCTCTGATGGTATCTGGTATTTTTATAAGTTTTGCAATTCTAGTGCTTTATATACCATCTAAAATTGAGAAGTTCTCAATTGCATTGTTTTTCTTTATGGGCCAAAAAATATCGAGATTAGATGTTCCTTCTAATAGGGAAAGAACATCGCTTGTAGATGTAAATCCTTCCGAAGAAAAAAACCTATTCTGGTTAAGCTTGCTGTCACATCTGATAATAGTAATCGGGTTCTATCTAATGATTGTTCTTGCTTCAATATTTAATGATTGGCGGGTTACTATTATGCAGTCAACCCCGCTTTTGACGGCTGCTGGTACATTATTGTCAGTTATCTATTTTGATCCAAGGGCTTCGACATTAATTGATAAAAGTAAAGATCCATTTTCTGCTACGACAATAATTATGCGCGCTCGTCTTACTTCAATGTGCATGATATTTACAATCTCAGGCTTGTTGTTAGTAGCCCTAAATGTCTAATATTATTACAGTATTTTTTATCACAGTGCATATAGCCCCATTTTTATTTATTAGGTCGGGGCATAGCTTAGCTTCTTTTTTGTTTGCGGTTGCTTTTATTTTGTGCAGTGCAGTTTCATATAGTGCTGAGATTAAAAATATTACCGGCAAAGTTACTAAAGTTCAGTTGATGGGGAAGAGTTACCAGCAATACAGTACTGCGGGGGAGGCCATTGCTTTTATTTATGTTGATGCCTTGCCTGCTGCATGTGGATCCGTTGAGGATTATAAGCGTGTTGCAATAACCTCAAATCATCCGGCCTTTAATATAGTTTTTAGCGGCGCACTTGCCGCAAAAGCTAAGGGTGACGATGTAAGGATGCATTATGTTGAGGAATGTACGCAATGGAATGGCAATGCGTGGGACTTTTCGATAATGACCATTCTGTAGCTAAAAGGAGTCGAAGTCAGGCTCGAATTAAAAGAAGGGTAATTGCCAAGATGTCGTCAGTTTATGTTATTTAATAACTTCAACAAGGGGTGAACAAGTGAAAAGGATTTTGTGTTTGGTTTTAATGATGTCTAGTTCATCTTTATATGCGGGATGGTCTTCAACAAGTGGTTTGGTTGAGCGTGTTTATTCCCATAATGGATCCCATGTTATCAGGACGACTCTAACCGATAATGTATGTACGCCCGGCAATTTTTGGTGGCCGGCAGATGATAGTGATGCACGCGACATGTTTGCCTTAGCTCTAGCAGCTCTGACGGCGGGAAAAGCGATTCAGGTTCATTATGATACGGCTGACTTGGGTTGCCGGCATGGCAATGCCACTAAAATCACCCATATGTTAATTATTCAATAACACAGTGGTTTGGTTCTTCTGAGCATGGTGTGTTGTTGATCGGGTGTTCCCCTGTGTAATTCAAGTGGGTGTTAGGGGGGGGTAAGGAGTAGGGTTGAGACTTCTCGTCGCTTAGCTTTTTCGGAATAACAGTAGATGACTGCGCATTTAAAACGCTACATTAGTTGCATTTAACCCAAAAGCCCGGCCAAACAACCGGGTTTTTTTGTGGGTCTGTATTTATCGTCTATATACTCAGGTGTTGATATTGGGTGCACAGTTGTTTTAACCCTCTGAAATATAAAAGTTTGAACATTAAATCTATCCATTTAGGTGGGTTCTGATTTTTTGCCTAGTTTGCTATATGCCTGATATAGCAGGCTATTGTTGATTTAGGCCGGATTTGTTCAACTCGTGAAAAATGTTGATTTTAGGTAAATGTTCAAGTAAATTACTTAACGGTATTTTGATTCTATTCATATTTGAGTAGGCATGTAGTGGTTCTCGCTTTTTTTTCCTTATTTTAAGTGGTGGTGGTTATTTTAAACTTGGTTCAATCCAAAAAGGACTTTGTACATCTTTCAATAATAGTGGTTATTGCTGGCATTTGCTTTGGTGTGATGGGTTTGATTGTTACCCTTCTTCTTCAATGGTTTTCGCTCCAACAGTCAGGAACAGACTCGGCTAGTAAGCACGGGATTAGCGGTCGAACATCTTCTCGTCTTGGTGGTTTGGCGGTGATGGTGTCAGTAATGATATTTTTCGCGACGGCCCACTATCAAAATAACTCAACCTTTCTCGATGACCCTGAATATTATGGCAATAACAGGTTTGGTATCTTCGCTATTATGTGCTGTGCGGCTATGGGGCTTGCAGAGGATTTAAAGGCTGATTTTCTCTCTCCGGCTATTCGTCTGACTCTAAAATTTGCCCTTTTCGCTGGAATTATCTTTGTCTGGCCTGACCTTGTTCCGGAATCCATAGGGTTTGCCGGGCTTGACTATGTTCTCTCATTGCCCATTGTCGGCGCGGTTGTTGTCATTATATTTCTGGTTGGCTTTATCAATGCCGTAAATATGGCTGATGGTGCTAATGGCCTTATCCCGGGCATTGCATTCTTTTCTATCCTCTTGTTCTCTCTGCAGACGGGTAGGGTGGTTGAAGACAGCTTTATGGCGGCCTGTGGCGTATTCCTGCTCTTTAATGTTGTTACTGGGCGTCTGTTTTTGGGTGATGCTGGTACCTATGGGTTGGGGGCGGCCTTGGCTATTTACGGTCTGGTATTCTTCAACGCTGGAATCTTCTCTTTAGGCTTTCTGGCGGCACTATTTGCTTATCCCTGTGTTGATTTCCTAGTCAGCATCTTAAGAAGAATGATGGTGGGCCGTTCGCCGTTTTCACCAGATAATGACCACCTTCACAACCGTATACATTTCTTTTTGCGCTCCAGGCTTCGTTCTCAGGTTGCGTCTAACTCCCTCACCGGGTTGTTGATTTCCGGTGCCACATCAGGTCTTGTTCTGGTGGGTTATGTTAATGAGTGGTGGCCGGCTTCAAGTAATGAGTGGGGTTATTTCTTCGCTTTTGAGTGTTTTATGTATGGGTTTGTGTTCTATCTGACGGGTCTGGCTCGCCGGTCGATTCAACATTCCGCTGCTATTTAGGCCTGTCTGTAAAAGATTTGTCATTTCTATGCCTTACTATCCCAGTATTGAAATTTCTGTATTAAGCTCTGTCAACCTTGGCGTAAATTTTGCACACATCAATTAACCTTGTTATCAAGGTTAATTGATGTGTTGTTTTATTAATGAACACGCGGAACCTGTGAAGCTGTTCTGAATGATGTCTCTCAATACCCCTCTAATTTAAAAATTATTTGAAAGGCGAAAAAATGGCTAAAACTGCTCGTGAGTTTAATTTGGCTGCACCAGTATTAAGCAATGTTGATCGCTGGAGTAGGGTGGTTGCACCAATTTTGCTATCCAAGGCCGAGTTTTTTAAGTTGCTGACAATGGTTCTCGTTGTCAGTCCGTTTTTCGGTCTTCCGGGTATATTCTTTCTTATTTGCATGCATGTCCTGAGCATACAACGTGTTGGTAGTGATTCGGCAGAAAAGCATGGTATCAGTACTTTGCCATCATCTCGTCTGGGTGGTCTGGCTATTGCGGTAATGATGTTTGCCTATGTTGGATTCACTTTTGTAAGCTCTGATGAGGGGATTGTTCTCAATAATACTGAGCGTTTAGGTTGGATTGCCGTTTTATTTATGGCTTTTTTAGGTTTGAGCGAAGACCTTAAGGCTGATCTACTCAGTCCATTGGTTCGCTTGGCGACACAGCTTGTCTTTATGGGGGGGGTATTACTTGCGGCAGATGCTTACATTCCAGATTCATTGGGTTTGCCGGTTATTGACTATCTTTTAGCTTTTCCTCTGATTAGCTGGGTTCTTTGCACAATATTTGCTGTCGGTTTTGTCAACGCCATGAACATGGCTGATGGTGCAAACGGGTTGGTCCCAGGTATTACTTTTGCTGCATTCTTTGTCTTTGCCTCTGAGACAGGCAGGATGCTTGAGGTGGGCTATATGAGTGCCTGCGCTTTATTTCTAGTATTTAATGTTATCTCTGGGCGTTTTTTCCTTGGTGATATGGGGTCTTACGGATTGGGTGCGGCTGTTGCGCTCTATGGGCTTTGGTTTGTTTCTGAAGGAACAATCTCAGCATCCTTTCTGGCTTGTCTTCTAGCCTATCCGTGCTTAGATTTACTAATGAGTATTTGTCGCAGGCTGAAAGAGCGACGATCTCCTTTCTCACCGGATAATGAGCACCTTCATAATCGACTTTTCCGGTTATCCCGAAGTCATATTAGTAACCCTGTTTTGGCTAATTCGTTAACTGGCCTGATAATTAGCGGGTCAACGTCTGGCGTTACTGTATTGGGTTATTTGCAGGGATGGTGGCCTGTTTCTGGCAATGGTTGGATTTTATTTTTTGCAGCTCAAACTGTGCTTTATCTTATGGTTTATTGGGCTTTAGGTTTGGTGAATAAAGCGAGCTAGAGGAAGATTTTTAGAGGCTCAGCGGAATTTTATGTACCCTATGTTCACTTAGTAAAATTGGCTTTATATGGTAATATGGATTTATGTGTTCACTGTTTGAACTTTGATGAAGTAAGTGCTTCTAAGTTTCTCTTTGTCAGGGTCAGGTTTCCTGATCCTGCGGTAGCCATCATGTTCGAAAATTACTGATGTTGTAGTTTTTAGATGTGAATTTAAAAGCCATGTATATCAATAGTTTAATGGAAATTATTTATGAAATTACTTGTTCCTGGTGGCGCCGGTTATATTGGTTCTCATATGGTGAAATACCTTCAAGACCGTGACCATGAGGTTGTGGTTTTGGATGATTTTTCTACCGGCCATGATTGGGCCTTAAAAGGCTGTGAAATTCTGCGAGTTAATTTGCTCGATGAGGATAGGCTGGCTAGTGCTCTGAAAGGGCGTAAATTTGACGGTGTGATTCATTTTGCGGCGAAGTCACTGGTCGGTGAATCTGTTAAGAAACCAGATCTCTATTACCGAAATAATGTTGTGGGCTCGCTTAATCTTATTAACGAGATGCTTCGCAACGATATCAATAATTTAGTTTTTTCATCAACTGCGGCGATTTTCGGTAACCCTGTGGCTGACAAGATTACTGAAGAGCATCCAAAGAATCCGATTAATCCCTACGGGCAAAGCAAGTTGATGGTCGAGAATCTTTTGCGAGACATATGCTCAGCTTATGATTTTAATGCTACCTGTTTTAGATATTTTAATGCAGCGGGTGCTGATGCGTCTGGTGGTATTGGCGAGGATCATGATCCTGAGACTCACCTGATTCCAAATGTCCTAAAGTCGGCAATTACTGGCGGTAATTCGCTGAAGGTTTTTGGTAACGATTACGAAACTCACGACGGTACCTGTGTTCGCGATTATGTTCATGTAACGGATTTGGCGCAGGCTCATTTATTAGGTCTGAAGAGCATGAGAGGTCAGGGCAAGGGTTTTTCTGCTTATAACCTTGGCAACGGTAATGGTTTTTCAGTGCTGGATGTCATTGATGGCTGTGAGCGGGTGGTAGGTAATACGATCAGCTATCAGATTGATGGCCGACGTGCTGGTGATCCAGCGATATTAGTCGCGGATAGTAACAAGGCGGTAATTGGCCTTGGCTGGAAGCCTGAATTTGACCGGTTGGGTTCAATTGTCGGCAGTGCCTGGCAATGGCATAGTGGTCTAGGGAAAAAATAAGAGGAAATTAAGACTATTTGCGCTGTGGTTATGGTGCTCATCTTTGGTCAATATCTCGTGCTACGCATGCTAAGCAGTTTTTGGCACTCGAGGGTGAGTCGGCATTGCTTCAGAGAGCTATGGGTCGTTTGGCAGATTTGAATATTGATACGTCAATCACAATCTGTAATGAAGAGCATCACTGTGGGATGCTAGTGAAAAAGATTCCGATGGCAATGCGTAGTAGGGTGATATGCTGCTGCATAACTCAACCAATTCTTATTTGCGCTCCAGTGATCAGTTGGTGGCAGCGGTAGGCGTTGACAATTTGGTCGTTGTTGCGACTACAGATGTCGTAATAGTGGCTAGGAAAAACCGTGTTCAGGATGTCAAGCTGATTGCTCAAAAGCTAAAAGAGCAGGCTCGTTCTGAATGGAAGCTGAATCGTGAAGTTTATCGCCCTTGGAGTAAGTACGATTATATTGATCATGGTGAGCGCTACCAGGTGAAAAGAATAAGAGTAAAACCTGGCGCAATATTAAGTGTGCAGATGCAACACCCAGGGCGGAAGATTGGATTGTGGTATCTGGTTCGGCAAGTGTAACTAAAGGTGATGATTCCTTCATGTTCACTGAAAATCAGTCAATCTACATTTGCTGGGGTTGTTCATGTCTTGGAAAATCCTGAAAAATTGGAAAGTTTGAACTTGAGTTAACTGAAGTGCAGTCAGGAACCTGCCCCGGGGAGGACGATATTGTCCGCTTTGAAGAATTATATGGAAGATCAAATTGAATTTTGTAGTGTTTGTTGTTCTGACAGTGTCATACGTATAGGTAAGTTTAATTTATGAAAGTTGCAATTGTTCACTATTGGATTTTGCAGATGCGTGGGGGAGAAAAAGTCCTCGAAGCATTGTGTGAGATGTATCCAGAAGCTGATATTTATACCCATGTTTATAATCCCGATAATGTGTCTGAGAAAATAAGGTCTCATAATGTTTTCACGACATTTATATCAAAATTGCCATTTGCAAAAAGATTGTATAAGTTGTATTTGCCGTTTATGCCTATGGCTTTGGAGTTGTTGGATTTAACGGACTATGACCTAATTATTTCTAGCGAATCTGGCCCGGCTAAAGGCATTATTCCCGGGCCTAGTGCTACTCATATTTGTTATTGTCACTCACCCATGCGCTATATTTGGGATCATTATCATGTCTATCGCAAGAGTGCGGGATTTTTGGCGAAGCTAATGATGCCGTTGACCTCTCACTACTTGAGACAGTGGGATGTTGTAAGCGCTGCGCGAACGGATGTGTTTGTAGCCAATTCCTCACACGTGGCTAATCGTATCAAAAAATATTACCGGCGCGACGCTGTGGTTATTCATCCGCCTGTAGCGGTTGAAGACTTTAGTCAAGTCGATGTTACTGACCTTGAGGATTTCTACCTATGGGCTGGTGAATTGGTTGCTTATAAGAGACCTGATATTCTTGTTGATGCTTTTAATCAATCGGGAAAAAAGCTGGTAGTAATTGGTGATGGTCCTGCGTTAAAACAGTTGCAAGGTATTGCAAAGGATAATATTCGATTTCTTGGTAAGGTCGATTTTGATAGCTTAAAGTGGCATTTTGCACGATGTAAGGCGCTTATTTTTCCTGGTGAAGAGGATTTTGGCATTATTCCTGTAGAGGTTCTAGCCTCGGGACGGCCAGTGATCGGATTAGCTAAAGGCGGTCTTTTAGATATTTTCGGTGAACAGAGTGTTGGTCAGTTATTTTCTGAGGCTAGTGTAGCCAGTTTACAGAATTCGATTGACATGTTTGAAGGGAATGACCAGGATTTTACTGACGCATGTGCTGCACGGTCAAAGGATTTCAATAAAGAAATTTTTAATAGTAAATTCACTGATCTTGTTTCGCAAGTCATGCAAGAAAACAGGAAGTCATAGTTTGGTTGGCTTACATTACATTTCAAATGTTGGTCATTTTAGCCGTGCAGATGAGTATTTTTATTAGTGGCTATTTATCTCTTACTTTTAACTTCAATTGAAAGAATAGCTGGTTTATTTCCAACATATTTCAGTATCTTTTTTTTAGCCACAGGTATGTTGGGAGGGTTGTACACTTTAAGAATTAGCCGTGTGCGAAAGGAATCTGTTTTTTTAATTATCTTGATTCCCTTTTTGTTTTTGAGCGGGCTAAGCTATGGTTTTAGCTTAGAGAAATTATTCAGAGCAATTCAGCTCACAATTTTAATTCTTACTTTTATCTATATATCGCATGTGCTTACGGTTGACTCTTTCTTTAAGTTATTTTCAATACTTGCCCCTGTGTTGATAGCTGTTTTTTGTTTAGAGTTGATTGTGAAGCATGATTTGAGATCTGCATTTTTGAATCTTGATATAGACTATTTTATATACAGCGGTGGAACATCTTTTTACAATGAGCTTAAAGGCCGAGGGTCGGGTGTGCAGTTGGTTGCTCAAGGCAATGTTTATGCAGCCGCTTTAGCTGGTTGTACTGCTATAGTGAATTTTCTCAATCGACGCTATGGGTATGCGGCTTGTTGCCTTTTTCTTGCTATATGTACCGGAAGTCGCGCAATATTAGTTTCTGCATTTTGTATTATCACTTTGATTAGTGTTTGGAGATATATGCCAGCTTTCAGGCCTCTTCTCACAAGAGGTTTTGCTGCAGTTATCATACTCCAGCCTATTGCTTTCTTAAATATACAAGCCCTTTTATCTGATGAGGTCAATGAGTTCTTGTTAAGTTTGAGTCCACGCTATGTGTCATTCATTGCATACTCAAATATGGGGTTGGAAAACGTGTTTGGGGTGGGTCTTTTTCAAGGAAAAACGTTCGCGGAATACTTTTTTGCTAGGTGGCCTATAGCCGCACATAATATTTCTTTGTCTGTGTTTGGAGAGTTAGGCATTTTGGCATACATTTGTTGGAGTGGATTTCTTTGGCAAGTCGCAAAGGTTCTGAAGAATAACTTGGCAGGATCAGTATTATTTGTTTACACGGTGACTATGTTCTCCTTTATTGGTGGCTTTAATGAATTCTCATTTTGGATTCCACTTGGCCTAGCTGTTACATTGGCGGAAAGTAATTTCAGGGTATTTGAAGAGAGGAAAAGTCAAACCCATCCCCATTTCTAGATTGGAAATTTTGGTTATTAATGGGGAGATTGCCGAGCTCTTAGGGCATGTATCTAGATTAAGAAGTTTTCCAATATTTTTAACCTGCTGTGTGACTTTTTATTGAAGCTTTATTTTCTGAGTTAGTTTTTCTTGGTGCCATTAGGTAATCAGGTTTTTATTAGACTCATTATTTTATGTTGAGGTATACCTTTTGAGAGTATTACACATTACCGCTAGAGCTGATTTTGGCGGTGGCCCAGAGCATGTATTTCTTCAGGTAATGGAGCAAATAAAGAGAGATGGGATTGAGTGTTTTGTGGCATGCCCAGATGACTATCCTTATAACGCTCGCTACTCCGAGTTGGTTGGTAATAGCAAGGTTACTCAGTTACCTCATCGGGCATTCAGTATAGTTAGTATCATAAATATACTGAGATTTATCCGGAGGCACAAAATTCAAATACTTCATAGCCATGGCAAGGGTGCTGGTATCTATGGGCGATTGCTCAGCTTTTTGTCTAGAACTCCAAGTGTTCATACCTTTCATGGGCTCCATGTCGGTGAATACAACTGGCTGCAAAAAAAAATATATATTGCTATAGAGAAAATTTTAGGGGTCTTAACCAAAAAAGTAGTTTGCGTCTCTAGTGGTGAGCGCGAGCTTATTTTGAGTCATAATTTAATTGCGGAGAAAAAGCTCCAGCTCATAGACAATGGTGTATTTATTCCTAACTATGAATTTCCAGCTAATCATACAGGTAGGTTAAAAGTACTTTCCGTTAGTAGGTTTGATGAACAAAAAAACCCAGAGCTCCTTTTAGATATCTCAAGAGAGATAAACGCAACAAATTTAAGAGATAAAGTTCAAATAATTGTTATTGGAGAGGGTGAGAAGTTTTCTTCGTGTAGAGATATTATAGATACAGAAGGCCTCAATGGAGTAATATGCTTGCATGGTACTACAACCAGCCCAAGACAATTCATGCATGAAGCGGATGTTTTTCTTTCGACTTCCAAGTGGGAGGGTATGCCTATTGCTGTTCTTGAAGCTATGTCGGAAGGCCTTCCGGTTGTGGCTACAAAAGTAGTAGGCAATATCGATGTAATGAGTAACCATGTCGAGGGGGTATTGTTTGACCTTGAAGATGTTAAGGGGGCGGTTAATGCCATCTCTGCAATGCTTGATGATGATTTTCGGGGTAAGTGTGGACGTTCTGCTCATGCAACTGCCACTTTGAAATTCTCTGCCGAAAAAATGGTCACTCATACCTTAAAAGTTTATAGCCAAGTCTAATTCTAACCTCTATGCGATATATAAGAAGGGCTAAGAGTTAAAATCTTTAATTTGCAATAAGCAATTATCAGGCGGCAATTTTTGCCATTGAATAATTATGTCCAATTTGGTTTGTCATTTTTTTAATGCCAGCAAAAATATCTCAATTTCATATGAATAATTACATACGGCGATTTTATGAAAGTTAACATACGATTTCCTTCATTTAACAAAGTATCGGATTTAGATGCGATGCGCAAACGCTTGTTGAAAGGGGGCCTCGCTGGTCTTGTAATTAAGATCTCTGCTGGATTTCTATCGTTTATAAGCTTTGCGTTAATTGCTAAGGCTTCCACCGCTGAGGATTATGGCAGGTTTGTTGCTGCTTTTAGTTTAGCTTTGTTCTTAGGACAGGTGTCCACTTTTGGGCAACCCAAAACAGTTTTA
>Ga0206126_10005049_pt1 | contig 12293 bp, 10 predicted proteins | sample Helgoland_Spring_5_FD_148621 | JGI IMG/M metagenome (GOLD analysis project Ga0206126, IMG submission 148621) | Pelagic subsurface seawater microbial communities from Kabeltonne, Helgoland, North Sea - Helgoland_Spring_Bloom_20160412_1 | ecosystem: Environmental > Aquatic > Marine > Epipelagic ...
ACATCATCGCCCAAGCCACCTGCGAGGCAATCGTGCAGCGCCTCCCTGAGTATGTGGACTCTGAAACAGACGATCCATGGGACGACGATTCTCAGACCCCTACTCTTAATACCATCAACCAGACCTACGGCAGGAAATTTGAAATCCAGAGCTTCAGGTGGCTAGATCAAAGCGAAGTATAATTTTACCTGTATGAGTTCACTACAATTCACTTTGCGGCTGGCGGTCGCTGCCTCACTTATCTTTGGCAGCCCCTGCTACGCTCAAGAAACTAGCGATGGCAACCAAGGCAAACCGTATCAAGGCAAGGTGTTTTCTGCCATCGCACTCTCTGATATCCCCTATGAAAATCTCTACTATCGAAATGGAGACAAGTTCATCGAGATCACATGGAAAAACGGCAGAAGGTCAGACCCTTACCCACTCTCCAAAGCCACCTCGCTGGAGTTATTCATCGATCACGATGAACCTGAGAAGCCCTATCTGTTGGTTGGCAAAGCATCACTCGTCCCCAACACGCAAAAGATGCTCTATTTTGTCGGTCTAAACTCCTCAAGCCAAGAAGGTCAACTTCCTCTCAAGCTTTACGGCATCGATGACTCGGAGACTATTTTCCCCGATAGCAGCTATCGTTTTATCAACTTCGTCAGCAAGCCATTGGTGATTGATTTCAACAAAAAACGCTTTCTCGTTAAACCGGGCCAACCAAAGGTCCATAAAGTCAACTTATCCCGAGCCGGAGGATTTACCCCCTTTGTGGTACGAACGAGCAAGGGCAAAGTCCTCGGCGGCACTCGATTGTTTAGCCATGCCGCCAACCGTGAGATGGTTCTCATCTTCCCGCCGAAAAAAGGCAAGAACCGCATGGATATCCGCTTCTTTTCTGATTAATTACCCGCCTGATAACGGGCCAAAAACTTGCGATGCGCACGTTGGTGAAATTTAAGATCAAGCATGATCTTACCCACAATCAGAATCACCAACAGAAAAACGGGGCTACCCAGCGCCATGGTGGCGAAGGCACCAAAGATGATTGCCAAATGCAGGACAACAATCCTGCCATAGGGGGCAGCCATCAACAAAGGAACAGCCGTTTTCCGGTATTCCCCCTTGCCGATATAATTGACAAAAAACGAGAATAGGTGGCTGACGACGAGCCCAAGAGCCGCCCACAAACCACCCCACTCCAGAGCCAGTTTTACTAAATCACCAAATTCATCAAAGGATGATCCCCCACTCATTACGAAATCACCACCCAGCTCGTTCTTACCCAGAAGGGCAAATACAAAGACACCGTGCACCAGGCAGAACAGCCCGTAATGAAACGTAAAAAAGGGAATAAAAAACAACTTGGATGCGTGGTGCAGCATACTGAACTTAGCCTTATTGGCCTCGAGCTTATGTGTAAATTCAAAGGCCTGACGCATTTCCTCCTCACTGATCTCACCCTGCTTTTCACTCATGCGTTGCTTGAGCTTACCCTTGAGATCAATCTGCTCCGGGTCAGGTGAGCAGGTGATCATCTTAAGAAGATTGATCACTCCGATGATCACGTTTTCGAGCCAATAAACTACGACCACATGAAAAACACTCCAGTCCCACATCAGCACCCCAACCAGTGGCACCAGGTTGGCTGCCACCAGCAAAATACTGCTCGGACCAAGTCCTCTGGCGTTATTCATAGCTGATTTACCACTCAAATCATTTTTCACACTGAGTAGCCTAGCCAAAAAAATAACCAATGCCAACTGTCTACTTTATCTCTTGCGCCTTGACTCTTGCCGCCTGAATCTTTTGTCTCATTCCATGCCCGATGCATCAAGCACCCGTCACCGTACCAGTGGTTCAACTGCCCGTGATGACTACCTCGAGCAAATCCTCCATCTCATCGAGGAAAAAGGCTACGCCCGCCCCATCGATATCTCCAAACGTCTAGAGATTTCCCAGGCCAGCGTCACCAATATGCTCCAAAAGCTTGACGCCGAAGGCCTCGTCAGCCACGTCAAATACCGAGGCACAACCTTGACAGAGGAAGGCATGCGCATCGCACGCGCTATTATCGACCGCCACCAGACCCTGACCCGCTTTCTCGAGCTCTTTGATATCGATGAGGACACAATTTACCGAGACGTCGAAGGTATGGAGCATCACATCTCACGAGCCACTCTCGAAGCGATACGCTCGCTGACCAATCATCTTCAAACGAATCCAGATACCTTGGCCCAAATCAAACCGAGATAACACATTCTGAGCACCAGCTGGACAGCGCCAACAAATACGCTAACGCAGTCTTGGCATATCATCAGTGGATTCACCATTCATTCCCTTGCCATAAGGGCTTAGTAGGTGTATGGAATCCCCCCGCGCGGACAACAAATCCCGTGCACATATTTCTATGCTCAAGTGGATCCTTCAGAAAATAGTCGGCAATAAGAACCAGCGCGAGGTGAAGCGCCTTGGTCCTGTCGTTGCTAACATCAACCGCATCGAGGAAAGCTATCAGGCTGATTCTCATGACGAGCTGCTGGCCAAAGTCAAAACATGGCAAGACCACCTGCACCGCTATTTACCTCTAGAAACAGCAACTGTTCGCCAACTTCAGCTCATGGATGAGAGTGGGCTATCCGAGGTCGCAGTCGCCATCAACCAGCGTCTCGATGCCCTGCGCGATGAGTTTCCCTCTTTACCGAGCGTCGAACCAAACGTTGAAAGCATCGAAGATGCCAAAGCTGCCTTCCGTCATGTCGAGGAGGACCTGTTTGATGCTGCACGCGCTAAGTATCTCAACGAAATTATGCCAGAGGCTTTTGCGGCTGTCAAAAACGCGGCCCGCCGACTCTGTGGACAAACCATCCAAGTCTGTGACCAGCCTGTCGCATGGGAAATGGTTCACTTTGACGTTCAGCTCATTGGAGGCATTGCTCTGCACCGCGGTATGATCGCTGAGATGCAGACCGGAGAAGGAAAAACCCTCGTCGCTACATTACCCGTCTTTCTCAATGGCCTAACCGGTATGGGAGTGCATGTCGTCACAGTGAACGACTACCTCGCTAAGCGAGACTCCGAGTGGATGGGTGCCGTGTTTAAATACCTCGGACTTACGATTGGCTGCATCCAAAACCAACAGCCTTCCCAACTTCGTCGCGAGCAATACCAGTGCGACATTACCTACGGCACCAATGCTGAGTTCGGCTTTGATTACCTGCGTGATAACGGCATGTCATCCTCTAAGGAAGAGCAAGTTCAACGCGGCCACTACTTTGCCATCATTGACGAGGTCGACTCCATCTTGATTGACGAGGCCCGCACACCACTCATCATCTCTGGTCCATCCACCGTATCCAATATCGAGCAATACGGTCGCTACCGACCACTCATCGAACAGCTCGTTAAACGTCAAAACACACTCTGCAACGAGCTCGCGAACGAAGTCAAAGATTGTCTCAAAGCAGAAGACGAAGTCGGTGCTGGCCGCGCCCTCTTTAAGATCAAACTTGGTAACCCACGCAATCGCCAACTCATGCGCTTCATGGAAGATCCGGACACTCGTCGACTCATTGAGAAGACCGAGCTTTCCATGTATCAAGACGCTCAGAAGCGTGACCTTTATGCCATCAAGGAAGAGCTTTACTACACCATTGACGAGAAAGCTCACGATGCCGACCTCATGGAAATGGGCCGCGAGTATCTCTCGCCTGATGATCCCGAAGCCTTCGTTCTGCCTGACCTCGGCACCGCCTATGGCGAGATCGATGCCGACCTCTCCATGGAGGAAAAAGAGCGTGCAAGCCGCAAGCAAGAATTGCAGGAGCGCCTCGACACCCAAGGAGAGAAAATGCACTCCATCTCCCAGTTGCTGAAAGCATACTGCCTCTACGAGAAAGACGTCGAATACGTCGTCACCGAAAACAAGGTCATCATCGTTGATGAAAATACCGGACGTGAGATGCCAGGTCGGCGCTGGTCTGATGGTCTTCACCAAGCGGTCGAAGCCAAAGAAGGCGTCGAGGTTGAGGAGGAAACTCAGACCTACGCCACCATTACCATTCAGAACTATTTCCGTCTTTATCAAAAGCTCGCTGGCATGACCGGAACGGCTGAAACCGAAGCTGCTGAGTTCCACGATATCTACAAGCTCGACGTTCTGCCCATTCCTACCAATGTGCCTAACATACGAATCGATCATAACGATCAGGTGTTTAAAACCCGCCGCGAGAAGTACAACGCGGTAGTTACCAAGATTCAAGAAGCCTACGACCGTGACCAGCCGGTATTGGTCGGAACCGCATCTGTAGACGCCTCCGAGCTTGTCGGCAAAATGCTTAAACGTGCCAAGATCCCTTGTAACATTCTTAACGCCAAGTATCACCGCCAAGAAGCTGAGATCATCGCAAACGCAGGCCAAAAAGGAGCCGTTACGGTCTCCACCAACATGGCAGGTCGAGGCACAGACATCAAATTGGCCCCAGGTGTGGCAGAAGCCGGTGGACTCTTTGTCATCGCCACTGAGCGTTATGAGTCACGTCGTATTGATCGTCAGCTACGAGGCCGGTGCTCGCGCCAAGGTGACCCTGGAATGTCCCAGTTCTTCATCTCATTCGAAGACGACCTGATGCGCAACTTTGCCGCCGCAGAGCGCATGACTAATATGATGGAGCGCTTCGGCATGGAGGACGGCGAAGCCCTCGAGCACAAGTGGCTCAACCGCTCTGTGGAAACTGCCCAGAAACGCGTCGAACAACGCAACTACAGTTGGCGCAAGCGCGTGCTTGATTTTGACGACGTGATGAACAAACAGCGGGAAGTCGTCTACGGCTACCGCAATGAGGTCATCAACTCAGAAAACCCGCGCGACCTGATCGATGAAGTCATCGAAAAAGCCATTCCAGATGCCGTGCACGGCTATCTTGAAGAGCGTGATGAAGGTGCTCCCGATTACGCCGAGCTACTCGGCTGGGTGAACTCTACCTTCCCGATTCAACTCACACTGGAGAATAGCGGCTTCCACGATCGCGACACCGAGGGAAATGCCGAATTTCTCGTGAGCAAAGTAAAGCAAGCCTATGAGCTGAAGATGCAGCAGGAAAACCCAGAGATGCTCGACATGCTCGAGCGCCACATCATCCTCACCGGCATTGATAAACTCTGGCAAGAACACCTCTATAACATGGATGCACTGCGTGAAGGGGTGCACCTCCGTGCTCAAGGTCAGAAAGACCCACTGGTCGAATATAAAAACGAGGCATATTCACTCTTTGAAGTTCTGATGGCGAGCATCGAAAATGAGACCCTCAACAATCTGTTCCGCTCCACAACTAATCTCGAGCAATTTGAGAACTTCATGCGTAGTCTCCCACAGCAGCTCACCAGCGACGCCAATGCAAACCCACAAGCTGCAGGCGGAATAGCAGGCGCTATAGCAGGCGGCATATCGCAAGCCAACATTGCCCAAACTGGAAACACCAGTAACCTGGCTATGACTCCGACTGATGACGACACACAAATCAAAATCAACCTGCCAACTCGCAGGCCTACCGTCAAAGTCAACCGCAACGACAACTGCCCATGCGGATCTGGCAAGAAATACAAAAAATGCTGTGGCCGCGAGGCTTAAGCTTCAGTGACTTTACCCCCCATGAAAAAAACATTTCCACTGACTCATCCCAAGATCAAACCCGCGCGACTGGTCGACTCCATCCGTGCCGAGTTGAGTAAATACATCAAACGTGAGCGTCGCAAAAAGCTCCCAGATGGTGTCGATTTCTGGGACTTCGATTGCAAAGTCGGCCCGGATCAAGCGACTGCAAAAGAGCAGCACATCTCGGCTATTTCCAAAGCGGTAGGTGAAGTATGCGACGATGAAAATAAATCCGTTTACGTGGAAATCATCGCCAAGCCTGCTACCCGCACTAGCCGCCCAGTAACGTCGGAAAAACCTGCGGAGTAGTATTACCGATTCACAATATTGCTCGCATTCATTTAGCGTCCACCAGCCTCCCTTTCCTCTTTGAGGACAGAGAGCATATCATAAAGCGAAAGCAGGATCACCATGAGGCCATAGAACACACACGCGCCCCACCAGATCAAAAACAACCAAACATTACCGGCTAACCAAGTGGCAAGTGGCCAAGCACCTATCGCGACAACCAAAATCAACACAATGGTCAGCTGCATCAAAACTTTTCTACGCAACTTGCGGCTGCACAAGATCATTCTTGCTAAACTGGCGCACAACGTCGCCCACCCTACTTTCTTTGCTGACATCAGCACCACTCTAGATTTCCTGTCGCCTACGCCAAATACCAAATGAGATAAAATTTCACCCCTTTGGTGAATTTCTCGGTTCAAAAAACCCAAAAACCAGCTATCAATCCAGCGCCATGCTTGACATCAAAGCCATCCGCGAAGACGCCGACACCATCAAAAACCGCCTCAGCACAAGAGGAGGTGAGGCTCACCTGCTTATTGACGAAGTGCTCGCATGCGACGAGACACGCCGTAAAGGTGAGACCGACAAGCAAGGCCTTCAATCTCAGCGCAAGCAGCTCTCTAAGCAGATTGGCGCTCTGATGGGGCAAGGCAAGGCAGATGAGGCAGAGGCAATCAAAGAGCAAGTCCGCGTGCTGGGCGAGCAGATCGCTGAGCTCGATATCGAGACCGAAAAAGCAGCCGACCGTCAAAGCGAGCTGCTGATGAGCATTCCCAACGTGCCGCATGACAATTGCCCCGTAGGTGCCGACGAGGATGCCAACCCAGAACTACGTGTTTGGGGTCAGAAACCCGAGATTGCGGAACCACTCGATCATGTTGCCCTCGCAGAGAAACATGGTCTGATAAGCTTTGAGGATGGCACCCGCATCACAGGCTCAGGTTACGTTGTCTACCGCGGTCAAGGAGCTAGGCTTGAACGGGCCTTGATTCAATTCTTACTCGATACCCAGAGCCAAGAGCACGGCTACGAGGAAGTCAACGTACCTCACATCATCAAGCGTGAATGCATGGAGGGCACTGGCCAGCTACCAAAGTTCGAAGATGACATGTATGGCATCGAGAACAACGCCCTTTTCCTTGCCCCAACTGCTGAGGTACCTGTCACCAATCTCTACCGTGACACCCTACTCAGCAACGATCAGTTGCCCGTCAAGCTCACCGCCTACACGCCCTGTTTCCGCCGCGAAGCGGGAAGTGCTGGTCGCGACAACCGCGGCATCATCCGTATGCACCAGTTTGATAAAGTCGAGCTAGTGCAGATTGTTGAGCCAGAAAAATCAACCGAAGGGCTAGAGGAACTCACAGGTCACGCCGAAGCTATCCTTCAAAAACTTGGTCTACACTATCGTGTGATTGAGCTCTGCACTGGAGACATTGGCTTTTCTGCCACCAAAACCTACGACATTGAAGTTTGGTCCCCTGGTCAAAATAAGTTTCTCGAGGTTTCATCTTGCTCCAATTTTGCAGATTATCAAGCGCGCCGCATGCGCCTGCGCTACAAAGACACCGATGGAAACAATCAGATCTGCCATACTCTCAACGGGTCCGGCACCGCCTTACCCCGGCTCTACGTGGCCCTGATTGAGCAGTACCAGCAACCAGACGGCAGCATCCAGATACCGGAAGCTCTGGCACCTTACTTCGGTGCAGAGAGCATCGGTTAGCTCCAAGTTATTACTCGTCGATACAGCGCCAAAAGGCTCTGCATAACAAAAGCAAGCCTACCTCTCGACTAAAGTTTCTATTATTATGGAATAATAAAAATAACATGAGACTCAAAAGAGCATTTACTGTTTTGAACGATCTGATTGCGTGAAACTCACGCCTTACCGACCTCCGCCTCAGCACGGAGCTGCTGCTCGGCCACTACCACCACCTGCATCTGAACCGCTACCGCCTTTATTACAACTGGCCAGAGCAAGCAGGCCACAGCTCATCACGAGCAACTTAGCAATCATCCATTTTAGCTTCATACGGGGCTAAGATACACCCACCGAGACATTATTCCCGCTTTTTTAATACGAATCAGAAAAAAGATACTAAACCACGGTTAAAATATCACCAGTATCTCGCCCTTTCTGCTTTCCAAGTTTCAACTTTCGGCTTTTCCTCGAAGCCGTGCCCACGGTCAACAAACCCAGCCCCAGTAAACATCCTCTGAATAACAAGCGGGCTTTTCAAAACACTCTGGTTAAATGGTTTGGTAAAGAGGGCAAGGCCTACCCGTGGCGAGAGACCACGGACCCGTGGGCCATTTTAGTCTCTGAAATCATGCTGCAACAGACTCAGATTACTACCGTTCTCGGCAGCAATGAAAACGGAGTTGGGGGTCATTACCGGCGCTTCATGGCTCTCTATCCCACGCCGCGATCGATGGCAGAAGCCAGTGAGCAGGAAATCCTCAAAGCTTGGGAAGGGCTGGGCTACTATCGGCGTGCACGTAATCTACACGCCGCAGCGCGCGCCATCACCCGTGACCACCACGGACATTTTCCGAGTAACTACGAGCTGATTCGATCTCTACCTGGTATCGGTCCCTACACAGCAGGAGCCGTCGCATCGTTTGCTTTCAATGAGCCACAGCCTATTGTCGACGCCAATGTCACTCGAGTTTTCTCGCGTTTGTTTGATTTCCAGGAGCGGGTGGACACGACAAGTGGCACCAAGCAACTCTGGCATTGGGCACAAGAATTACTATCCACAAAAACCCCACGTATTTACAACTCGGCTCTGATGGAGCTTGGGCAGAGCTATTGCTCTAATCAATCACCAGACTGCGAGCACTGCCCGGTTAGCCATTTCTGCCAGTGCTCCGAGCCGGCATCCCTGCCAAGAAAGAAACCGAACCAGAAGACTACCCGCCTTGATGAGTTTGCCATTTTCTCTCAAGACTCCCACGGCCGAGTATTGCTGCAGTTACAAAAACAGGGACAACGAAGAGAAGGCATGTGGCATCTCCCGCGCCGTGAGCATCATGAAACCGTCGATCTTGCGCTCTCGCTCAAAACCAACTACGCAATCACGCGCTACCAAGTAACACTGCGCATCTACGCAAGTCATCCTGACCAAACCCAGGTGAATACTCAGGAGGCATGGCACTCACTCGAGCAACTGGAGGACCTGCCCATGCCTAGCCCTGACCGAAGAGCGCTGGGCAACCTATTGGCAGACTCCGTTTAGTCACTGCTCTGCTTGACTCTGAGCAGACCATTTAGCACCCTACTATCTACCTTCATTATCCAGTGATTCACAAAGCATTCATACTTGGCGCCGGCATGGGCACTCGGCTACGTCCACTCACCAATGTATTGCCAAAGCCATTGGTTCCCATTTTCCATGAGCCCATGGTCAATTACGCTCTGCGCCACTGTCAGGCGGCTGGCATCAACAACTTCGCGATCAACACACACCACATTCCGCAGGCATGGCATGAGGCATACCCAGAGGCTGACTTCAACGGCTCGCCGTTGCATTTTTTTCACGAGCCCATACTACTCGAAACCGGCGGTGGAATTCGCAACATTGCATCCTTCATCGGGGATGAACCTCTCCTTGTCTACAATGGCGACATCCTCACCGACATTGACATCCGCCAACTCATCGCAAGCCACCAAGCATCCAACAACATTGCAACCTTGGCACTGCGCTCATCAGGGCAAAACTGCAACGTCAGCATTTCCGGCTCCCGTGTCTCTGACATGCGCAACATTTTGGGTGATACTCCGGGCACCCACCAGTTCACCGGTATTTACTGCATCGAGCCTGAAATCCTTGAGCTCATACCAGAGGAGCAAGTCACCTCAATCGTACCAGCTTTCATTAAGCTCATTGAGCAGCAGAAACTAGGTGCCGTTGTGCTCGACGAGGGCGACTGGTTTGACATCGGTAACCCTGATGCCTACCGCGCAGTACACCAGCACCTCCGCCCTCAGCACCCCGATGCAATTCACCCCGATGCTATGATCGATAAAGACGCACACGTTGATTGCGATACATGCGTCATAGGACCAGGAGCCAACATTCAGGCGAATTCCAGACTCACTGACACGATCGTCTGGCCAGGCACTACTGCCTATCAGGGAGCTCAATACGATGGGGCCATCATCACGGACTGAACATTTTTAATTCTTGATTCTTCATTCTCACCTCCTACATCCGCACCATGCCAGCTGATACACTCCTTACCGCAGCCCGTAACTACCTCAAACTCGGTCCTACGCATAGTTGTATCATGGAGCCTATTACGAAGGGAGCGTCTGGCCGTACCATCATTCGCCTCAAACCAGAAGGCCACCCGACCTACATCGGCATTCACTATACCCTCGAGCGTAAGGACAACGCAAACTACCTACCAGTTTCCCACTTCCTCAGTGAGGCTGGCTTTAATGTTCCGGAAGTGATTTATGATAATCCGGGCCGCCGCGTCGCACTTGTCGAAGACCTTGGAGACACCGACTTGCTGAGTCTCAAAGACGAGCCCTGGGAAATTCGGGAGCCCATCTATCGCTCTGCCCTCGAGCAACTCGACAAGCTATTCTACACCCGCCCACCAAAAGACCTCGAATTTCAGCCACCTTTCGATGAGGCAATGTATCGCTGGGAGCAAAATTACTTCTACGATCAATTAGCTGATGAATATCTCGGCATGAACCCTGCCGTGGTCGATGAACTCTCTGAACACCCCGCACTTGCCCAAATGGCCAAGGATCTCGGTGCCTCATCACGCAACTTAGTGCATCGTGATTTCCAGAGCCAGAACATCATCGCCCATGATGACAAAGCATGGTTAATCGACTTCCAGGGCATGCGTCGAGGCCGCCAAGAATACGACCTAGCATCACTCGTTTACGACCCTTACATGAACCACTCCGCAGAAGATCGCCAGAAGCTACTCGATCTATGGGAGGAAGTTTCCGAAGAAGAACCGATCGCCCCTATTCTTCAAAAATGTGCTACTCAGCGCCTCATGCAAGCTATGGGAGCATTCGCTAAAATTGGGCGCCAGCCCCAACAAGAGTGGTATCTTCAACACATACCGACTGCTGCTAACATCTTGCGCGATGTGATCTCAGGATCTGATCTTGAAGATCCCCTACTACCCGTGCTAGATGAAATCGATACACTTTGACTCCGCAAGCCTTTAAATACCGGCTCTCTGTTGCCACTCTCTCGCTGGGAGTTGGTACCATTGTTTGGTGTCTTAGCATGACGTCTAACTGGGTAAAACAATTAGATGCCTCATTGGTCATGATAGCAATGAGCTATCAATACGGTGAGCAATTCGTCAGTGAGGTCAACGATGAATCAAACACCATTACCATCGGCAGCTTCAATAAATTGGGAGGACAAAAAAACCATCTCAGGAGTATTCACATCACTGACGACCCAGAGAAAATCTTTGAGCAGTCTCCACCCTCAGCACTGGATTACGCCGTCATTTTAACCGCGCTCCATAAGCACGGGTTCAGGGATGTCATCCTAACAAATCACCTGAATTGGAATCAGAGCCAAGGCCTGGAAACTCTCGGGCTCGGCCGCCAGTTGGGGCTGTTTGAGCATTCAGCCATTGCCATGCCAGTCACCCGGGTAGCTACCGCCCAACCCATGCCTGAAGTATTGCAACGTAGTCTTATTTCCATGTCACAGGTCGCGGGAAACTATCGCCAGCTACCGATGGTAAATCATGCACCCGTCACTTTCGCTGTTGAGAGTGGCAAGCACACACTGGCCGGATTTAGCGAAGTTGAAAGCATCCCGCCAACCGAGGGCAAAATTCCGCTCCTTGCTTACTGGCATGACCAAGGCTTGATCCCCTCAATCGACCTTGTCACCTTGATGATAGCCCACAAAGTAAATCCCTCTGACTTGAGAGTGAAGTGTAACGACCATATTCGCTTGGGTAAAAGAGGACCTATTATACCCATTGACCAGCATGGATACACGCCAATTCCTGAGAGCCTGATTACCAACGAAATCACCGTACCATTGGTCGCGGATCAATTGATCTCCCCCATTGAAAAAAACGAATACTTCGATCAATTTGGCCAAGTGCCCACCATGGCTCTGATACATGCAGTGGGAGAGAAGTCGTCCAAGACCAACACCCTGTCTGCCGACCGCATTACTAATCTAATCTCATTATCTCAACATTACCCCATTACCGCTACCTCGGCATCGTTCTCACGGCTGCCATGGTTCGCCTCCATCATTTTGCTCATCGATGTCGCACTGCTGAGCTTCTGGTTTGGTGAGCTGACACGCGGTAAGCGCCACCTTGCATACAGCCTTGCGGCGTTCATGAT
>Ga0206126_10005052_pt1 | contig 12290 bp, 8 predicted proteins | sample Helgoland_Spring_5_FD_148621 | JGI IMG/M metagenome (GOLD analysis project Ga0206126, IMG submission 148621) | Pelagic subsurface seawater microbial communities from Kabeltonne, Helgoland, North Sea - Helgoland_Spring_Bloom_20160412_1 | ecosystem: Environmental > Aquatic > Marine > Epipelagic ...
TCTAATTTAATTTAATCTAATCTAATTTAATTTAATTTAATTTAATTTAATTTAATTTAATTTAATTTAAATAGAAATTGAGTTATTCTAATATTCCAAATGCAAATAAATGAATCATTTAATTAATGATTAGTTAACAGTTTCGCAGTTATTTTCGAAGCCGATAAAGATCATCGCTCAAACAAACTTGCATGCCTCACTAAGTGCAACTAATAATAGGACCATTATGACTGAATTTACTGAAATTACCCGTAATAAAAGCCGTTTTAGATCAGCTTGCAAAGACATGAGCCTGAAACAATTAAAGTCCATGGCTAATCACTTATCTGAGTTTATCGAAAAAAGAACTCAAGAAGAAGTAGCCCTTGCTGAGCAGGTTGCCAAAAAACATAAAGAGAAGCAAGCCATACTCGCATCCATTGCTAAAGCCGGTCTGACCCCAGAAGATTTTTTTGCTACTGATTTACCTAAGATTAAAAAACCTCACAAGCCCGTAGCACCACAATACCGTATTAAAGATGCACAAGGTTTAAAGCACGAATGGTCTGGCCGAGGACGCACTCCCAAGGCCTTCGAACACTATTTTAACAATGGTGGTAGCAAAAATAGCTGCCGTATTTAAGTGTGATGCCTAAACACATGATTTAATAAGCCTTCAGTAGACGCATCAAATTTTGTGTCTTCTGGGGATCCAAGGCCTGCCCGCCTGTTTTGTATGGCACTAAGAGTGGTTTTAGCAATTTGTTTGCCAAGTTCGACACCCCACTGATCAAAGGGATTAATATCCCACACCACGGCCTGCACAAATACCTTGTGCTCATATAATGCAATTAATTGACCCAAACTTTCTGGCGTTAGTTCATCGAACATGAGAGTGCTAGATGCATGGTTACCAGGATACAAACGGTCTGGCGAAGCAGCCAAGCTTTGCTCCCAGGTCAGCACCTCATCACCTAACATCAGTACTCTTGATTGAGCCACACAATTGGCCAAATTTAGAGCTTGTTGATACTCTAATTGGTTGCGTGTGGCTTGAGTATATTCCCTCGACGCTTTGCGTCTTAGAGGCACAATAAAGTCAGCATAATAGGCTGGTGTGCCTTGGTGTAGCAATTGAAAAAAAGCATGCTGCGCGTTAGCTCCGACGTCCCCCCAAATCACTGGGCTGGTGTCAAAATCAACTCTTTCGCCAGCATTAGTGACCGACTTTCCATTACTTTCCATTTCTAACTGGCTCAGGTAATTCGGCAATAACTTCAGCCGCCCATCATAAGGCAAAATAGTGTGAGCCTTTAAACCTAAAAAATTGATGTTCCATATACCAGTTAACGCCAACATCACGGGTAAGTTTTCCCGCAAGCTTGCGCTTTGAAAGTGCTCATCCATCGCATGCGCGCCCTTCAGCAACTGCTTAAAGCTAGCCATGCCTAATTTAATAGCAATAGGTAAGCCAATGCCACTCCACAAAGAGTAACGGCCACCTACCCAGTCCCATAAAGCAATCTGATTATCTTCAGGTATTCCCCAAGCCGCCATTCGTTCGGGGAAAGCACTGCACCCCACAAGGTGGTGCTGGCCAATCAAGTGATCACTGGGTATTTTCTTGCGCAGCCAAGCACGTGCCGTCTCTGCATTGGCTAAGGTATCGATCGTCGTAAAGGTTTTAGAAGCGATAATAAATAATGTTGAAGCTTGATCTAGGTGCTGCAACATCTCTGCCAGTTGGCTACCATCCATCGAAGAGACAAACATCACATTCAGTGGGAACTTGGTTTCTATCGAAAATTCATCTAAGGCATGGCAGACCATATGAGGCCCAATATCAGAGCCACCCACGCCTATGTTGACCACTGTGGTAATCGGCTGTCCAGCGTAACCAAACCACTGGCCTTGCTGTATTTTTACGGCAATTCTTTCCATCTCCAACAAGTTTTTATCAACTAACCAGTTCACGGACTGACCATCTACTTGAACATCACTATATTGATCTGAAGAAGCTGCTCTTAAGGCCGTATGCAAAGCGGGCCTGAGTTCAGAACGATTGACCTCACCACCACTTGTAAGTGTCTTAGTGGCGTGGCCTAGGCCCTGCTGCTCGGCTAATTCAATAAGCAAAGTGAGTGTTTCGGGGTTGAGTCTTTGCTTGGATAAATCCAATAACACAGCTTGTGTGGATAACGAAAGGTCATTAAAACGTTCGGGGCCTGCTTTATTGAATAATTGTTTCAAGGAATAAGGCAAAATATCTTTTTGCAGGTGTGCTTCTAGAGCCTGCCAAGCCAGACTTTGTTTTACTGTCATGGTGGTTCTTTTCCTTTTAACTCAAAATAATATTTAATTAATCTTTCATTAAATATTTGACTAATATTCGACTAATACTCATTCGAAAGCAAAATAACTTGGCACATCTGTGATTAAAGCCAAGTCCCTTAACCTTGGGCATTAGCCATCATCATCTGTACTTGGGATTCATCTAGCACTGGCACTTTAAGATCCTGCGCCTTCACCAACTTAGACCCTGCTTTATCTCCCGCCACCAAATAATCTGTTTTTTTGGAGACGCTTGATGCCACCTTGGCACCTAATTCTTGTAATTGAATTTTTAACTCTTCTCGAGAAACACTCGTTAAGGTGCCTGTAATCACAAAGCAAATATCCTTAAATGGCAAGTTTTGCTGTTCAGTGTCTACAGGGTCAAATTCTGGCCAAGTGACGCCTAAATTTTGCAGTTTATCAATTACAGCCAGCGTTTCATTATCAGTAAAAAAGTGAAAGATTCGCTGAGCTACGATTGGACCCACGTCTTCAACGGCCAATAAGCTTTGGATATCTGCCGCTTTAATATTGTCTAGTGCACCAAAGTGCAGCGCTAAACTGCGCGCCGTAGCCTCTCCAACTTCACGGATGCCTAGGCTAAATAAAAATTTAGCCAAACTTGTGGATTTGCTTTTTTGTAAAGCAGAAAGAAGATTACTAGCAGATTTTTCTCCCATACGATCCATCGCTATTAGCGCAGTCTGATCTAAGGCATATAAATCTGCAATATGCTTTACTCTGCCCGATTCAACTAAGCTTTGAACTTGTTTTTCACCCAAGCCATCAATGTCCATTGCTTTGCGAGACACAAAATGTTTGATGGCTTGTACAATTTGAGCAGCACAACTTAAGCCATTGACGCATCTTAATGCAGTTTCGCCATCCTCCCTTTCGACAGGACCTTTACACTTAGGGCAAGTTAAGGGCGCCTTTATGACCTGTGCATTCGCTTGTCGCCGTTCTAACACTACTTTGACGACCTTGGGAATGACGTCACCAGCGCGACGTACAATCACCGTATCGCCTATGTGGAGATCTAAACGTTGTATTTCATCCATATTATGTAAGGTGGCATTACTCACGGTCACTCCACCGACAAATACTGGCTCTAATCGAGCCACTGGTGTGACTGCTCCAGTCCGTCCTACCTGAAATTCAACTTTTAATACCCGCGTCATTTCTTCTTGAGCTGGAAATTTATGGGCAATAGCCCATCGAGGGGCACGCGCAACAAAACCTAAACTTTTTTGCAGTTCCAATTCATCAACCTTAAAAACAATACCATCAATTTCATAGGCTAAATGACTCCGTTTGACTGCCAATGCTTGGTAATAGTCTAAACAGGCTTCAATTCCTCGCACCCGCCGCATTTCAGCATTAATTTTAAATCCCCAGACCTGCAATTGGTGCAAAATATCGAAATGTTGCGTGGGTAAGGGGCTTTCTTCACTGACCAGACCAATGCTATAGGCACACATCTCTAAAGGCCTTTGCGCTGTTATTCTGCTATCCAGTTGACGCAAGCTTCCAGCAGCAGTGTTGCGGGGGTTAACGTAAGTCTTGAGCCCTTGTTCAACTAATTTTGTATTGAGGGTTTCAAAGCCCACACTTGGCATATAAACTTCACCTCTTACTTCGAGGGTTTCAGGCCAGTTTTTACCAATTAAACGCAGCGGAACTGAATCAAGGGTGCGGATATTTTGGGTAATGTCTTCACCACGGCGACCATCACCCCGCGTGGCTGCGGTGACTAAGATGCCTTTTTCATAGGTAAGACTTACGGCAATGCCATCCAGCTTAGGTTCGCAGGCATACGCAATCGGCTGGTCTAGAGGCCGTTGAAGATATTTATTCAAACGCTCTCTAACACGGCGATCAAAATCACATAAATCATCCCCATTAAAAGCGTTATCTAGAGAAAGCATGGGAAGTGCGTGGGTGACTTGTTTAAAACTCTCAAGGGGTTTGTCTCCCACTCTTTGGCTTGGAGAGTCAGCAGTTACCCATTGCGGGTGAGCTTTTTCGATGGTTAAAAGTTCTTGCATCAGCCGATCATACTCAGCATCAGGAACCGTGGGATCATCAAGTATGTAGTAGCTGTGATTATGCTCGCGCAATTGGTCTTTAATGACGTCGAGTTGCGTCATAAGCGTATTTGACATCGTTATTTTTAAACTATTAAAGAGTTAGAGCTGTGCACGACGTGTCAAATGACGTCGTTCAAAATCACGGATTTGCTGGCGACAATGGGCAATGGTCTGGGGACGCATGACGCTGCGCTGCTCGTCAAGTACGCCACCCCCAAGGTTACTCGCCAAACACTGGGCAGTTTCAAGCATATAGTCAAAGGCTTGCATACTATCTTGAGCCATTGGCAGACCCAAAAAGAAGACCACTCCTGGGGTATACAAATGATCTATATCACCAAGGTCAAAAGTGCCTGGTTCCATCATGTTGGCCATACTGAATTGGGTTTTACCTAACCTTAGTCCATCTTCGAAGCGATGGAAGATGTCCATTTCTCCAAACACCATGCCACACGCTTTGACCAATTGAAGTAATTGAGGCCCATAGAAACCTTGGCGCTCGTTGGCTGTGACAAGAATGCTGATGACTTGCTCAACATCTGTCCCATGGTGTGCACCTTCTTCAACAGCATCTAAAGCTTCTTGTTCTGCCACTCGCTTTCGACTCAATAATTTTTTGCCAAAAGTCATGGAAGTGACCTTCGCAAAACGTTTGGAGAGGCTTTGATCTTCGCTGCGCTCAGTCGAAACATCCAAGTCATGCACAGAAACGTCTTGTGCATATAATTCTTCAATCCCTGTATCACTAAACAAGATATCATCGCTGGTTTCAAGTAAATCATGGCCGACACTGCTTTTGACCGTGACCAGTGAAGTGAGATCTTGCTCAGCAAATAAATCACTTTGTACCATTGAATTAGTTTCTACCAGTTCATGCACTGGCCGGGTAGGGTCAAAGTCTGAGCTAACTAAAATACCATCTGGCGTATCCGGTATCAGGTTTTGCTCATCTTTAACCTTGGTTAAAGCTTCTATTTCTTCACTCGATAAGCTGATGGGGGTCCGATCGAGAATAAAGTGTTCGTTATTCACATCCACATCACTACTTTTATCTCGACTTTCAATGACAGCTCTACCTTCTGCCATAACCTCGGTCATACACTCTGTCATAATCTCTGCCGCATCCAATGCCACATCCAAAGTCATGTCCGACTGCTCGTCTGTTATTTCAGCACTGGCAGCTGAATCAGTGCTAACATCAGAGGCAAAGTCAGAGGTAAATGCAAATTCATCTTCTACCGGTAACTCCATTACCACAGGATCTGCGACCGTCAAGTCTTGCGGCACTAATTCGGCTAAAGCAGGGTCGGCTAATTCAACAAAATCTGGGTTTGCCAATTCAACTAAAGCTCCATCTTCAAACACAACTGCACCCGCATCGGGGTGCTCAGTCTCAAGCTCTTCGGCAACTTCATGTTGTTCTATAGATTCTGTCAAAGGAGGGATGGTGCTCGTTAACTGAGTCACTTTAGGGCCTTCATCAACCAATGTGTCTGCTTGCAGGTTTACAGCTTCTACATTACCAGTCAGTTCAAGGTCTATGTTTGTGTTTTCTACAGTCACTGCTGGTTTGCTTCCCGCAGTCACAACGCGCGCGCCGCCGTTAGGTAACTCACTGCTGTAAGTGACTACAGGCAGGTCACAGTAGCTCTCGTCTATATCAATTTTCAACGCTGCATGGCTCACAAACATACGCCGCACACCATCGATCACGACAGCCACAAAAGTTAAACCACCAAACATCAATAACCACGTTGTTAATGCCATAAAAATTTCTATTTTTTAAAAATTATTATTATGCCGCAAAGCACGTAAAGTTAAACCCGACTATACCTTCTAAATAATAGATATAAAACCTTTAGGCCTTGTTTTTATAGTGTTATTTGATCATACACCCATTAAAAGCGATAAAAACGATAAATAAACACTAAATAAACACTAAATGGATACTTGATGCATACTCGATGAATGCTAAACAGCTAAAGTCTGATCTGTCATGTTAATAGCTTGGTCTACGTCTACTGTCACGACTCTGGATACGCCGGCTTCTTGCATAGTAACGCCCAAAAGCTGGGTTGCCATTTCCATGGCAATTTTATTATGGCTAATATAGATAAATTGCACCTGAGCTGACATTTCCTTTACAAGGCGAGCATAGCGCTCCACATTGGCGTCATCTAAGGGTGCATCCACTTCATCTAACATACAAAAAGGTGACGGGTTGAGCTGAAATATGGAAAAAACTAGAGCGATTGCAGTCAGTGCTTTTTCTCCACCTGACAACAAATGAATACTACTGTTTCTTTTGCCGGGAGGCTGCGCCATGATAGTTACACCCGTGGATAACATGTCGTCATCAGTAAGTTCGAGCGAAGCCCGCCCACCTCCAAATACTTTGGGAAATAAGCTACCTAAACTCTCGTTTACTGTGTCAAACGTTTGTTTAAATCGATCCCGTGTTTCTTTATCAATTTTTTGCATAGCTTGCTCTAAACTATCTAAAGCGTCAATCACTTCATCGTGCTGTAGATCAAGAAAGGCTTTACGCTCTTGTTGCAACTTATATTCTTCAATCGCAACTAAGTTGATCGCACCAAGGCGCTTGATGCGATTCTGACACTGCTCTAGCAAGCGACTTAACTGCTCTTGATCAATAGACTCCGGTAGTACTTCTGCCAGCTTTTCCACCAGTACGTTTTGCTCTATCATTGATTTTTTAATATGTTCTGCATTAACCTCTAACTCACGTTCAATTAAACGCTCATCTTGCAGCTCCCGATCAGCTTGTTGAATCTCATTGTCTTGTTGAAGCTGCTGTTTCTCTAGCTGACGCATCACCTGTTCTAATTGATTAATGCCATGCCGCCCTTGCTCCATTTTAGTCTCTGCTTCCACACGCAAAGTAAGCAGTCTCTCCAGTTGCTCCGTCAGGCTCTTCTCAGATCCATCATCTAGTTGTTGCTGGCCACCATTTCTAGATTCAATCTCGGTTTGTTTATCACGCCACTGAGCACGTTGTTCGTGCAGACGTTCAACAGAACGTCCTAAACTGGTTATCTGCGCCAGCACACTGTCTTTGCGGGCTTGCAGTTGCATCACTTGTTGCTGCTTCTGACTAAACTCAAGCCTAGCTTGACCAAGTTGTGTCTCTACCGATTCTTTATCAACTTCTAAGTCTGGCAAGTTTAATTGTGTGCTTTCAAGTGCTAATTCGTGCTCACCCAACTGCTCTTGAAGCAATGCCATTTCTTCGTCTGAGTCTTCTAGCCGCTGAGTTTGCTGTTGTATTCGTTGTTGTAAATTTTGCTGCTGTGCCAAGCCCTGCTGACTTTGTTGTTGCAAAAGAGCAAGCGCCTGCTGTTTCTGCTGCGTTTGAAACTGGCCTTGCTGCTGGGCTTCACGCGTTTGAGTTAGGTTTTGTTCAAGCGCTAAAGTGTCTTCTCTGGCTTGTGTTAGTGCGTCTTGGGTGATTTTTTGATGAGCGCGCAGCGTTTCCTCTTGAGTCGACAAAGCTTGTACTTGTTGCTTGCGCCCAAGCACTCCAGTCACACTGCCCTCTCGAGGTGGCGTGCGCACCCAGCCATGACCTATCCATAGACCGTCAGGCAAAATGACACTGGCATAAATCGGTAAACTGGCTAACAAGTCATTTGCCTCATGCCAATTATTAGCCAAGAACACGTGAGCTAATAAACCTTGCAAGCCAAAAGGCACTGTGACCTTATCAACTAAACTTGGATGCGTATTAATTGACTTTATAGAATTTTGATGCTGCTGCGGTACAAAGAGTGTCAAGCCTCTGGCAGCAATTAATTGGTCGACATTTTGGTCAGGCATTTGACCCAACAAGTAGCCACCCAGCCAATCTTGTAAAATGTGCTCCACAGCCACTTCCCACTGAGGGTCCACTTGCATAGCGTCGACAAGCTTTTGATCAACTTCTGCCTGCCAATCTGCAGGCAAGTCTGGCGCATCTTGTTCGGCTTCTGCTAGAAGCAAGCGCAATGATGCCAGTTGGCCAGCCAGCATACCTAATTCCTGTACTTGCCCGTCTAACGCCTCTTGTTGCCCACGCTCTTCTTGTTTAAGGGTTTCTAACTCGGCTTCTAAACGTAACAACTGCTCCTTAAAAAGCTGCTGTTGTTGTTTTTGCTGATCAAGTTGAGCTTCTAATAAATCAATATCATCTTCATTTGCAAAACTTAGATTTTCCAGTTCGCTGACACTTGTTTGGCGATCTTGTCGCGCTTGGCTAGCCTGCTGTTGTTGATGTTGCAAACCTGTTTTGGCAACCTCTATGATGCGTTTTAAGTGACTCGTTTGATCACTTTTTTGCTGCCACTGAAGTTGCCAATATTGACGCTCTTCCTCTTTTTCTTGCACATGGGTTTCGGCTTCAAATAACTGTTCAGCGGCTAACTCAGCCTCTAGTTCGAACTGTTCTTGTTGCTGACTGAGTTGGTTAAGCTCGTTACCATCTGCCGTACATGCCTCATCGATCCTTTGTAACTGCTCTTGTGCTTCAGTCTCATCGGCTTGCCACCGCTTTTGTTGTTGTTGCTGGTACTCGATGGTTTGTTCTAAACGCGCTATGTCTGCTCCCAAACCATAAAACCCACCCTGCTGTTCGGTAAAACTATCATTCAACAAGGCCAAGTCATTTTTTTGCACGTCTAGTTGCACTAAAAGCGTGTCTTGCTGAGTTTTTTGCAAAACAATTTGTTCTTCAATGCGACCCATATTGATGCGTTGATCTATCAACTTTTGGCGTAACTCACGCCATTGTAGGGCCGCCAATTGAGACTTATGTTGGCGCTCATTCTGTTTTAGTTCGGTATATTGTTCTGCTGCTGTAGCTTGCTGTTTAAGGGTTTCTAATTGACGGCCTAGCTCTTCTCTAATATCTTGCAAGCGTGCTAGGTTTTCACGGCTGCGGCTAATGCGGTTGGCAGTATCCCGTCGGCGCTCTTTATAACGAGAAATACCAGCGGCTTCCTCAATATAAACTCGCAATTCTTCAGGACGGGATTCGATCAGGCGAGAAATCATGCCCTGTTCAATAATAGAATAACTACGAGGACCTAGGCCTGTTCCTAAAAACAAATCTGTCACGTCTCTTCGGCGGCACTTTTGACCATTTAAATAATAAGTAGATTGTCCTTCACGAGTAACCTTGCGACGGATGGAGACTTCATTGTAACTGGCAAATTCACCCGCTAAAGTGCGGTCATGATTATCAAACACTAATTCAATGGTTGCTTGACCAACGGGTTGTCGACTACTTGAACCATTAAAAATAACGTCCGTCGCGTTCTCACCCCGCAGATTTTTGGCAGAACTTTCTCCCATAACCCAACGAACCGCATCAATAATATTAGATTTTCCACAGCCATTGGGGCCAACCACAGCACACAGGTTCCCTGGTAAAAGGACCTTAGTAGGGTCAACAAAAGATTTGAAGCCGGCTAATTTGATGCTCTTTAGGCGCATCCATTCACTCTAGAGTTAGTATTTTTGATGCTAGACTACTTCAGGATTTGGTCGATGGTCAAATAAACTGTTTTATTTTCTGCATTAATATCACTACCGTCAATCATCACGTCCAGGGTTTGACTTACCAAATCACCAGACTTTTGACCCGGAACACCGGCTAATGCAATATGGGCAATAAATCTTAGAGATTTATAATCAGCCAAACGTGTACCCACCTGAAGCGCCATTGAATTGGTAAAAAGCACGTCAAGGGGCAGATCATTAGGGTCTAATTTACTAGCAAATAGTGGCATGCCTGCCTCAGATTCTCTAGCATAAACAAAAAGCACCGCTTGGGTTGAGGCCGGAATAGACAGACCATTGGCCAAAGACACCTTTACCGCTAGGGACTCCCCTTGGCTATGACTGGAATCTTTATTAAGCATTTGTTGGGCGCTTGCAATACCAGATTCTAGTGAAACTCTACCTTGTCCCTCACCAGCCCTGGGTAACGCACGTTGCCAAAACTGTATAGCAGCTTCATAACGAGCATTTTCAAAGGCTTGAATACCCAACAAACTTAGAGCTGACACATCTTTTGGGTCTTGTGACATGGCCTCAGCAATGGCTTGATTAACTCTTTCATTAAATTCACCCTCATCAAAAAACACCGCTTGTGCATACTGCCCCAGAAGCGCAGCCTGCTGACGACTACCTATTTCCACAAAGCTTAACGCTTGCTCAAACGCTTTAATGCCCATGGCTGTCTGCTCTAATTGCATATAACTATTGGCCAATAAATACCAGCCTTCCGGATTATTGGGCTGTTCCTGCAAAGCCCCTTCAAGTCCACTTATTAACAACTTCAATGACGGTGCAGAGGCAGCAATTGAACGTGTGTTTTTTAAGTTATAGCTTTGCTGCAAGCCACTGTAGGAACCTAATTGAAAATAGGTCACTAAGCCCGCAGCTGGAATCACTAAAGCGACCAACAGCAATAAAAAACCACCTGCATGATTGGCCGACTTGTTGGAGCCAGATGCCGCTGAAGTGTCTAATAATAACGTGCGCTGCATTTCAGCCAAAGCTTGATCGTAATCACTGCGATTGATTTGTGCAGAAGCAAGTTCTTGCTCAAGTTCCATTTTTTTAGCACGATAAAGTGAGACTACGGCATCATTTCTATTATTAACCAGCGCTGACATAGGCAAGGGCCGCCACCAAGCCCAAAGTACAAATCCACTTGTTAGGCACAATAAAAAAACAATCGCAGCCCAAAGTTCAATCATTTTTTAAATCCCTGTGCTGGGTTTGGTTGTCTGCTAACAGTTGTTCTATTTGTTGTTGCTCCTTGGGTGTCAACATTGCACCTTGGCCTGTGGTTTTGCGACCAAAAAACCACAGCGCCCATAAACCAAGCAATACCATGCCAAATGGAGCCAGCCACAACACCAAAGTGCCTTTATTAAAAGGCGGATCATAGAGAATAAATTCACCATAACGCTGCACCATAAAGTCTGTAATTTGACGATCAGTCTGGCCCGTCTTGATCAACATTTGTAACTGCCCACGCAAGTCCTTCGCAATGATCGAATCTGAATCTGCTAAATTTTGATTTTGACATTTTGGACAACGTAAAACGGTAGTTAGGTCAACAAAACGTTGTGCCATTTCTGGTTCTGCAAATTCATAAGAGCCAACACCAGCTTGCAACAGCGGTGAGGCCCAACTCATGAAACCTAATAATAGGCTCACTGTAATACTTTTTAACATCAGTTCTTGGCCTCTAACAAACTGAGATATTGGCTACGCAACTGTGGCCAAGTTCGCTCATTTAGTTCTCCAGTGAGTTTATCAAGCACTACTCCTTGGGCATCAATTAAGTAGGTTTCTGGGGCACCAACGACACCCAACTCAATCCCAAGAGCACCGTTTGGATCAAACACTGAAAACACATAGGGGTTGCCTAGGTCTTGCAGCCATTGCTGCGCTGCATCTTTTTGGTCATGGTAATTAACCCCAAAGATGCGAACATTGTCTTGTTGAGCAATAGTGTTTAAAAATTCATGCTCAGCCCGACAGGTAGGACACCAAGTGGCCCAAACATTGACAAGAGCTGGTTGGCCAAGCATGTCAGCTTGAGACACATTTCTACTGGGAGAATCCAGTGTTTGGCCACTAAACTCAGGTAATGTTTGACCAATCAAACTTGATTCAGTGTTGTTAGGGTCTTGGCCAATTCCTTGGTAGAGAAATAACCCCAGTGCGAAGGCCATCACCATGGGCGACACCATCAGTAGTCGCTTTGCAGTGTGAGTCATATTACAGCTCCATTGGTGGTAGATTTAGTTCGTCGATAGCGTTTGTCCCAAACAGCGAGCATGCCACCCAATGCCATCATCAGCGCCCCAAGCC
>Ga0206126_10005053_pt1 | contig 12289 bp, 25 predicted proteins | sample Helgoland_Spring_5_FD_148621 | JGI IMG/M metagenome (GOLD analysis project Ga0206126, IMG submission 148621) | Pelagic subsurface seawater microbial communities from Kabeltonne, Helgoland, North Sea - Helgoland_Spring_Bloom_20160412_1 | ecosystem: Environmental > Aquatic > Marine > Epipelagic ...
GTGATATATTCAAATCGTCTAACATCTCCTTTAGAGAGTCCATAGAGTGATTGATACCACCCCCATTTTTTGCCAAAGTTTGTAGCTGCTCCGTAGTCAGTTCCTTCGGTATTTCCTGATTCAAATAACTCAGGGTAGTTTTCAGTAGTTCGTTGTTTAAATTGTAAAAAAAAAACATACATCCCATTACTACATTCAATGGCATTTGCTTCATTAGGTCAGCACGTTCTAAACCTTCGTATTCTTCTATCTGATATCTGTCTCCCTTTTGTAAGGTGATAGGTCTGTAAAGAACCGCCATAGCCTTGTGCATCATATCCCAATCAGTAAAGTTCTCATCAAGGTCTATATATTCCCCAAGTGTCATATCGTCTAAGACTGGCACAAAACCATAATCAACACCCTTCATTGTAAACGTAGGTATTAAGTCTTGTTTAGATTCAAACAGTTTATTTATATCGTTTAGTATCTCTTGTACGTAGATGTATTTAATCTTGGCTATATCCCTTAGGTTAAGGTCGCAGAATATCTCAACGGTCTTATGCATTAAGAAGCTGCTATCTTGATTCTCATCTGTATTTAACTTAGCAAACTTTTGATATTGCTCTAATGTTATCTCTGATAGGTTACTCGGTATTTGTATTTCAACTTTCATATAATATAACAATAAAATTTACCTTGTTTTGTATAAATAGAAAAAGGGCTACATCTCTGCAACCCCCTTACTAACTAATCTAAAAACTATGAAAAAATGTTAGTACCTATTTAAAGGTTGTACCAATCCTTATTTTAAATTGTTTTCGTATATGTATCTATATACCTCGTCTATTTTGTTTTCCAGTTCCTTGGTGTTTTGATCGAACAAATCCTTACCCCTGCTTAATTGACCTTTGTAGTCTATTATTAATTTGACTGGTTGTCCGCCTTTTTTCCATTTGGCTGATATTGGTTTTTGTATTACATAGACATCGTTCTCCCAGCATATCTTTTTAACCTCCCAGTCCTTTAGTACTTCAGTAGCCATAGGAACGCATTTAAGAACACGTGCAAACTTATAATGCAGATGCCTGTTAATATTAAACCTCTCTTAATTGTGTTCCTTACAAGGCTTCTATTCTCCTCTGCTGTTAATTGCTTTACTAATTTGTATTCGTAACTTTCTTTTAAATCATTCATAATTACTGTATTTTAATTAAACCTAATCCTAGCTCATTTGCGACATAGTTAATATGTTTCTGGGTTGTTACACTCCACCAACCTAACTGAATCAACTGTGAGCCCTCTATTGTTGCTACGTGGGTATTATAACTGTATACCTTGTTTGAATCTAATCTTAAATTTTGTTTGTATCGTTTCATTTGTTTGTTTTTAATTATGATGTAAACCTACAATTGTTTTTTGAATTAACCAAATTATTAACAATTTATTTTTATCTCCACGCTTGGCTTCGTTCTAAAACCGCTCTACTATCCCCTATAATTCTACCACATAATGGAATTAGTTCTGTGATAAATTCCCCTTCTAATAAAAACTGCTTTGATCCCTTTGTTACAATGTGGTTTAATGTTTCCAATTTACGGCTGTAATATCCTGTCGTAGTATTATCGGCAACCTCGTCTATTTTAACGTAACCTAAATATTTTTTGCTTATTGGATGGTATGCTTCTAAATGATATCCTAAATGTTTAAATACTCTTTTCATAATTTTTTATATTAAATTTAATTCATATAAGCCCTGTCGCATTGCTTACTGCAAAAGTCTCCATCGCAAGGATTAAGACATTCTAGGCATTGGTTTTCTTTTGGTTCGTTTGATGGGTCGTACATATTGTTTTTTTTTAATTATACACCAAATATAAAATCTTTTTTTGAATTAACAAAACTATTAACAAAAAACTTTTAGTAGATAAAATACTGACCCTTGTTTGGGTTCTCTAATGTATCGGTTAGAATGTACCGTGCAGCATCTATACAATCTGGATGTAGACCAGTTGGCTTATGGGTCTTGTTGCCCTCCTTATCGGTTGACCATATATAACCTCCCAATTCTTTTTTAAGGTTCTTAGAACGGCTTGTAACGTATATCTCATTTTGATTCATCAGGTTGATACCATATACAACCGAATCCCTCCCTTTACTTACACCGTGAATATTATGTCCATATCCTTGTAGTTCAGCTATTGATTTTGGTTCAGCTGAATCTGCCGTGATGCTTTCCCTTATATCTGATGCTTCTAGAAATCTGCTTATATCCCTGTTAAGCATTCCCTTTTTATAAAGTACCTCATCGTATATATAGGCATCATTCCATTTATACAAAGCTATTAATGTTGTAGGGTCTACTGAATAACCAAAGTCCATTCCATAGCCAAGTAGTCTTGCTTCTCGTGGTACTGTATCTATTTCTTTCCAGTCTGGAATACAAGCCCCTTCAATATTTCCAATAAGCCCATCCAAATAAACACGGCACCAGTTCTTCCAGTAGGTTGATGTCTCTGCTTTCTTCCTAGCTTTTAATAGTTCGTCTACTATGCTTTTAGGGAGTGCATCGTTATCCCTGTAGGTAAGTGTAATAAAGTCTGTATCTAATTGCCCTACTAATTGAGTGTCTACCCAAAACAATGCAGCTGGGTTGTAATCTAACCAGATATGTTTATTGGTTCTTATAGCCATCTCCTGGTAAGCATCAAAGCCAGATATAGTATTTGATTCATTCACAAACAGAACATCCCTTCTTGCTCCCCTTAATTTTGAACTATCATCTGTACTAAAGAATTCTATATAGCTTCCGTTGTTGAACGTGTAACGCATTATAGATTTGTTGTGTTGGTTTTCTTTGTACCGATTTAATCCTTTTAATATTTGAATAAAATCTTTGTAGCTACCCCTTCTAAGTGCAGGAACTGTTCCAGCAACAACTGATATAACTTCTCCTGAATTTTTAAGAGCATAGTCAATTAGGATGGATAGGATACAGATGGTTTTACCTGCACTACTTCCACCCTTAACTATCCTTACTCTGCCTTTTAATTCTCTTAACTTAGCAAGGGCTATGGTTTTCTTTACCCGCATATTAATCTATGAAAAGCGGTAGCTCTTCGTTGATGGTAATATCTTTAGTTTCTTTTGGCTTTCCTAAGTAGTAGCTTAAGTACAATCGTACCCAATTAATATCTTTTGACTGTACACCTTCTGTTAAGGCTGCTAAGGCATCATCTTCTAATGGGCTTAGTCTTTCAACTAATTTTATTTCTTCGCTCTTAGGTTTACGCCCTGCGCTCTTATGTCCACCGTTAAATTTTCTTTTATCCATAATTAAAAAAGATTATTAATAATACCTTAACAATAATAAAAACAGGCTTTTGTTAAATGTCTCTATCCTTATTGTTGTGGTAATCCTCAAAATATACCCATATACTTGCCAGTGTTATTACCCATCCTAAGAAGAACAATAGTAAAAAACTTCCCATCATATCCTTTTTCTTTTTAAATCCATTTGCATCATATTGTAAATAGCTTCTACCCTTGTGTGAAGGTCGTTTATTTTTTCCTCTGGTGTTTTGTCTATTAATATATGTAGTTTATCATATACCTCCCCTATACGCTTCATTGGTCTTTTATGTTCAGGGTTTTTTATGTTCTCAATCTTTTGTTGCTGTTCCCTGTTTAGATTTTCCCTTAGTTGGTTTGTTTCCTTTTCTTTTTGTATTCCGTAAACCGACCTATGATAGCTTGCCAATATCATCAAATACTTATCTCTAAATTCGTAGTCTGTTTTTATCCAAAATTTAACCTTTTGACATCCGTGTAGTACTGAAGCGTGATTCATTCCTATGGTAGATGCTATCTTTTGGTATACCATTTGTTCCTCGTTTCTTAATATGTAAAAGTAAATAAACCTTGCTTCTATTAATAGCTTCTCCCTTCCTACTTTGTTTACGTCTTTTTTAAGGTTTTCTTTTATTATGTATTTTAGTAAATCTGTTTTGTTTACTACTACTTCTGTAAATTCTGCTTTCATTTGTTTTTTTTATATTGTTTGTAGTGGGTTCTTTGGTTTTACTCCTGCATACCTATCGCCTGATAGCCACCTGCAAAATTGGTCATCCTTATCTACATAAAGCATTCTTGATAAATTAAGGTTAAGATAATCCGATGCGTTTCGTTTGTTACCCTGGCTTGACTTAAATGGTGTTACAATTACATAGGGGTTTTTTACTTCGGAATGATATTCAAAAAAGTAGCTAAGCATAGTTCTGCCAAGGTTGTCTATAATTCCTACGGTTGCCGAATACTCACGAGCCTGATTGAGTGTTAGTTTTTTTCCTTTAAATCCAGTAACACCTACCTTTTTTATTTCCGCAGTAATATGAATCCCTGGATCAAGATCCGAACCCTTGTCAGCAAAGACAAAGTCCTTATCCCCTAAATACAAATCTGTATGTCCATTAAAGTAATTTGATACACTACCACCAAAAAATAACTCGTACTGTTTTTTGTTAAAATTTTCCTCCATTGTTTTGTTTGTTTTTGTAAATATATTAAATTAAAATAACTTAGCCTGATTTCTATTCTTTATTTTATCTTTTAATCTCAACTCAGCGTGACCAGTTGATTTTCTTATATACATTGTGCAGTAATCTGGAAACTTATCCTGTATCCATTTTATTGAGTCGTGAATGTATTTTTCAGTTCTAATTTCCTGCAATCCCCCATCCTCTTTGTAGTATTTAGATTTAAAGGTTATGTAATCAAATCTAACAAGGTTTTTGTTTTTTACATATTGCCTTATGCTTCTTTCGTAATCCTCACCGTGATTTGTTTCTGTGCATAAAAATGGATCGTGCTGTATTATTTTTCCAAAGGCTGCGCCAATAACGTAGGATAGTTTTGTATAAATTCTGTGTTGCATAAAGTAAGGATTTGCTGCTCCATAATATCCAAATAAAAAAGCATTATTTTTTTTACATTCCTCAAAACCCTTTATAATAAAATCATTCTCCAAATCAGGCAATTTGTCTAGTTTTTTATCATTAACCTTTACAAGAACCTCCTCTAAATCATCATCAAACTGCATTAAGTATGTACCCTCTTTATAGTAATTTGTTATGTAGCACCTTTGACCGTTTAAAGTGTGAACACCAACCACTATCTTATACTCATCTCCTAACGATTTTTTATATAAAATTTCTTCTTCTTTGTCGGCTACAAATATTGTGATTTTATTTTTGTCTATATTATATTCATTTAATAATTTTAATGTTTTACCTTTAATTGTTTCTGGTCTTTTGTAACTCGGTATAGCTATTTTATAATCTATCATAATTTTAAATATCCTGTTTGATCCATTTTAATTCGTTCCAGTTCTCCTGATGGGGATTTGCATTTGTACATATATTCCCTGTAATAAAGAACAAAGGAAACACGTAACCAGTCCTCACTGCAATTTGTATATTCTGTATTGCCGTGCCATTTATGAACGTCTACAAATAATAAATCCTGATTCTGCATATCAATTGCAACACCATATTCAGGTAGCACAAAATAACCGCCACCATAACTACCCTCACGATATGTTATAAGATTGCCGAACCCCTCGCTGAAATCGCCTGAGTCCTTATGTACTGCAGTTCTAAAGTTTTTGTTTACCGTTACGGTCGTGAAGCTTGTGTCTCCAATTACATAGTTTTTATTTGTACCTAGTGCTATTGCCTTTTGTTTCGCATAATGCTCTGGGCATAGTTCGCTGTACATTTTGTCTATGTATTTTACAAATGGTATACCTTCCTGATATTTGTCAAAGTGTTCTTTTGCAAATGCTGTTTTTCTACAAACGGCAACCGTTCCGCTACCAGGTCTTGCATCCATAAAACCAACGTTACCACTCTCAACCTTTGGAGATACGTCAAACTTACCTATGGTTCCATCCTTCCTTATTTGTTTATGGTAACCGCCTGCTGCAATACCACGCCCTGCATTTAAAGATATTGAATGTTTAAAAGCATTGTACCCAGTTTTTAAAACATCCATAGGTATAGCCTTTTTTCTAAACCTAAACAATAAATCGCCAGTGTGAATATCATAAGCATCACAGCTATCTGTTATTACTGTATCGTAATTCTTTTCAGTAAGGAATTTACTTTTTAATTTGGCAGCTTTCTTTTCATTAAGCTTTCTTTCTATTCTAAGAATCTTCATAACGTTCTCTTAATATTTTTAATAAAAAATCAGATAAGTTTCCTTTTTGTTGAAACTCCTGACCAAACTCTTTTTTAATTCCAACCCTTGAAAGTTTTTTAAATTCCCTTAACTCATCGGAACTAAAATAAAGTATTGTTGTTGTTATTTCGGTATTGTCTACTGGGCTTTCATCTACACCCCATTCATCTTCAAATAATCTCATAGTATTCCTGTCATTACATATTGATCTAAATCGTTTTCGTATTCAAAAAAGTACTTGTAATTTTCCACAGCCCTAAAGAACTTTTCCTCACCCCTTTCAATAAACTCATTGCTTACATTATATATCCCTATATCTGTGCTTGCTTTATCCACTACAAGGAATTTGAATTTATCCTTATTAAATAATCTAAGATACATATACGCCTGCAAATCGTAGCCGTATTTATCTGCACTGTATTTAAACGTGGAAAGGTCTGCGGTTGTTTTAAGGTCTATAATTGTATCGCCTTGTATTACATCAGCCTTACCTCGAAATGGTAACCCCTCAAGTATTCCTATTGCAGGTATTTCAAACTCTGACTTATGAAGTAAACTAACCGCTTGATCATTTCTTAACACTGCATCGGTTATGCGTTCGGCTGCTGATTTATCTTTTTTAAGGAATACCTCACCGTGAGTTTCTTTTGCTTCCTTATATTTCTTTGTTGCACGTGTTGCTGAATCTACAAAGATAACATCGTTTACCTTTTCAGGTTCTAAAACCATCCAATGAATTAGCTTACCCATTTCCATAGCTGGACTTGTTTTCCCAGGGTCTCCATATTTGGTAACATTCCTATAGGTCTTTGGGCTGGTCAATATCATTTTGAGACTGCTGCTACTTAGTGCGTGTTTTCCAAGGTGTCCATAATAAAAGGAATCGTTGTACATTTCCTTAAGTATATCCTCTTCTTTCCACGTCTCACCGTTTAGTAATTTTATCATTTAGTTTAGTGTTAAGGTCTCTTGTTCTTCTTGATGTCTTTTGATTATTTCTAATCTGCATCGTTTAGCGTGTGAATCTAAATAGCTACCGTTGTGTTTGTTTCCTGCTATAATTTCTGTAAGTTCTTGAATTGTGTACTGCGAATAAATAAAATCTGTGTAGTTCATATTGTTTGTTTTTGTTTTAACAAATATACAAAACATTTTTGAACTATAAACAATTTATTTTAATTATTCTGCATTCTCCTCTGTACCTGGCTCTTCATCAAACCATTTGCGTTCTATTATTTCAATCCTTTCTATCATTACCATTAGGACTTTTTGCATTTGTTGGATTTCTTTCTGCATCCAAATCAATTTACTTTCTTTCATTTATCATTTGTTTAGTTAATACTACACCTGTTTTCTTTTGGTACTTAATCTTATTGTCTTTCCAACTAAATACGTTTTCTTTCTTTGTTGTTCTTTTTCTCATTTCTTTTTTTGTTACAGTTTCCGCAATTTGTTCTTAATCCTGAATTTAAAGCACCACAACTTATACAGTTCCAAGTCTTATCTGTCATTATTTAAGTTCTTTAATTTTTCTATATATAACGTCGCATCCATTAACTCCTCCTGTAGATGTATTAGGAACGTATTTAAGCCATCTTTACTATCTTCTAATGTGGTATTATATTTTTTAATTCCAACCTCACTACGCTGCTCGTATAGGTCTTTGACATCCTGAACAATTCCATCCCTGGATTTTGTTTCTATGGTTGAGGTTTTAGTCCATCGTTGCTCCATCCAATCACTGTAATCTCTTTCTGTCTCAAAATACTTTTTTATGCTATCGCTCATAATGTTTCGCTTATTATTTTCTTAAATTTTGTTGTACTCCAACCGTGATCCCTGTTAATAAAATGCAATGATACGCCCAGATTATCTCCAGTAAAGTTTTTACCTATATAATCATCTCCTAAAAATCTAACATCAAAACCACCTGAATCAATTATATCATACAAATCACTCTCTAAACTATAAACTAAAACCTCGTCTATATACCTAATACTTAAAAGTTGTTCTATCCTTTCATCGATAGACAAAATAGGCTTTAATTTTTCTGGTCTTTCTATGGATGGGTCGCTATGTAAAAGTACAGTAAAATGATCACAGTTATCATAGCACTCTTTAAACATTCTAATATAGCCTGGATGTATTACATCAAAGTTACCAGCCACAAATCCGTTTAGTGTTTTTTTCATAATCCTAACTCTTCTTTCTTTTTGTAAACGTCCAACTGTTTTTGTATCTCGTCTATCTTACCCTCGGCAGCCCTTGCACGCTCAATGGCCCTTAAGGAGTCGTGTCTGTACTGTTCAAGTGCCAGGTGGTAGTTTCCCTTGTCTAATTGCATTTTGTTTGATATAAGGCTAACCCTTACGATTGCATCCCTGACTTGATTTAGTTTCTTGTTGTCGGGTTTGGCTTTGCACCATTCCCAAACATTCTCCTGTATAGTTAAAAGGTTGCTTGTAAGTTCCAGGTCCTCCATTACTTCAAACTTTCTAAACATTGTTTCTCTTGGTGTCATAATATCTCCGCATCAATTACTGGCAACATTGCTATCTCTTTTGGTATTTGGTTACCGTTTGTAAATGTCGTTGTTTTTTTTAGATATTTCACTTCCCAGTTAGGTTTTATTTCAAATAAATTAAATCTATATATTCCTTCGGGCGTATAATTAATGTAAATAGGAATGTCTAAATTATCATTACACTTTAAAACCATTGCATCATACTTCTTTTTTTCAAGTATTAAAGTATCGTAATGCGTAGCTCTGCATTTTAATTCTATTCTGTGTGTTGTTGATGGAGAGTAACAATCCCATCTACTCATTTTACTTTTAGCCTTAACCAAATCTGGATAATGATTTTCTAAAAGATAATTAAATAAATCAGTTTCCTTCATTTACTTGTATTCGTTAAAAATACGCTCTAGTTTTTTCCAAACACCGTTTAAGAAGCAACTGTTACATCCCGTAAGTTCTCTACGGTCATTGAATACCCTGTTATAAATGTTTAACAAAGCCTTCTGTTCTTCTATGGTTACTGTGTTTAGTTTACCTACTCTTTCCTCTAGATAGTTGTACTCATCTTCTGTAAGGCAGTTAGGTCTGTAGTTAGGAAATAAGTAGTTTAATTTTTCCTTTCGCTCATCGCAGCCACAATCATCTCCTGCAACAAATTTGACTAACTTTTTTATCCCTGTTGCTTCTGTAAACTTCTCTACCGTATCTCCCAAACCTTTACTAGCTTCTGCGTGGTTCTTCTTCCACTCTTTGTAAGCCTTACTTCTTTTGTCTCCTTTAAATTCTGTCATAGTCTTCATTTTTATAGTCCTCGTATGTTTCTCCTAACTTACTTTGAACATCGGTTTTACAATTCTTTAACGTATTAAATATAGATACCCAACTTATATTAGTTTCTGCTGCTATCTTACGTATGCTTAAATCAGTATCTCGATACAGCTTAAACAGCTTCCTGTCGTACCAAGTCCAATCCTCTGCAACCTCATCTATAAGGGTACATACTTTATTAAAGGCTTCGTGTTCCTCTAAATTAGTTTCATCTGCTATCTGTAAAAAGTTTTCTTCGTCATCAATACTAACTTTCTGTATTTTTCTTTTAGAATGATAATACTGAAAGTATAAAGAACGAAGAGTAAAAAACATATATCCCCTAGATACTTTGTTATTCTTAATAATATTGTATGGTTTCGCATATTTAATTAGTCTAATGTAAGCCTCTTGTACGATGTCCTCAGCATAGTTAAACTCGCCAAAGCCGTTTACTATTTTAATCCAATCTTCGTGCTGACTAGCTACAATATTGAGCCAATCTAACCCTATTATTCTTTTTTCTCTATCCATATTACCGTTAGACTTATAAAACCTATGCAGCATTGCAAGGTATTCTGTACTAAATTTTCTTCTTTAAATTTTTCTTTGGAATATAACGCTCCAAACATAAGACCAATAATAGGCTGGATATATACGTCAGCTTCTACTTGGTTGCTTATAAAGATAAATACGGTTGCTATTAATAATAATAAGGCTATTGATTGTATCATAATTTAGAATTTTAATAGGTTAGTAACTTCTGTCTTCTTAGAGTGTAAGATGTCTTTACCTAAAAACTCAAACCCTACATTGTTTCTAGACATTCTCAGCTTAATAGGTTCGTTGTGTGGTGTGCATCTTCCACCTGTTTCAGTTTCTTTTACTTTAAGTACGTGAAGGTGTGAATACATCCAGTCCATTGCAGAACCAGTATATCTGTGTATGCAAATAACATCATCAGAGCGGTTTCCCCACTTACCCCCTCCTTCTACTCCAGCTAGTCCTAAAGGTTGTGGCAGCTCTTCATACTCGTGGTCTCTTGGGTGTACCCTACGAAGTGCATCAGTAACACCGTGAGCGTTTAAATATACCGCAACACTTCTTTTCTTTGCAAACAATCTAAACTCAGAAGCTACTTGGTAATCGTATTCGTGACTACCTACACCTCGCATCATTTGTGTATCTTTTGCTAGTGAGTTATAAGGGTCTATTAATAAAGCGTCATAGTTCCAAGCGTCTTTAATTTCATTGGCTTGTTTAAGTAATTGCTTGTATGTAAATAAATCCTCTACCTCTATTATTTTGAAATGTATATCACACCATTTAACTGCATTGTTAATCTGAGAATCTGAAGCGTCTTGTATAGGTAAACCCATCTTGAACTCTATTATCTTTCTAACTAAGCCTGAAGAAGTGTTTTCACTAGACCACAACAAAAACTTTAAATTGTGCTTCATTGCCCACACCGTAAAAAGGTATGTTATTATAGTAGTCTTCCCTACGTTAGCGTGTCCTATTAGTAGATTAAAATTACCTGCTTTAAATCTTATGTATTCATCTATATCTGGTATGTCTATTTTAAGACCTTCTAATACACGACCATACTTAATGTCTAGTATTTTCTTTTCTATGTTTGCTGCTTGTGCTATCATTTATATACTTTGTGAAGTTTTGTGATACTTATATTGATTCTTTTTATTGTATTTCTCTTTAGGCTCTACGTAGTAACCTGTAATAGGATTTACAAGGTAATTCCAAAAATCGTAAGGCATCTCTTCTCCTTTGTGTAATTTCTTTAGTGCTTGTCTCTTCATAGTTTGTTTATTCACACCACATTTGCTCTATGGTGTGTGAGTATGTACCATCTTCAAGGTAGTATCTTGTTTTTAAGTCTATGCAAGTTTCCTGTTGCACACAACCCGATAGTAGTATTAAAATAATTATTATCTTTCTCATAAAAAAAAGGGGGCTATAAACCCCCAATTAAATTAAAACGGTAAGTCCGCTGTTGTTTCTCTAGAAGATTGTTGTTGTGTATTTGTAACCTCCTCACGTTGTGCAACCACTATTTTAGTGTCAGGGTTTATCCAACGTACTCCCGCATTTCCAAGCGAAACCTTTTTTTCTTTTGCTTCACGTTCTTCTTTGCTTTGTCCCTGTACTACCCAGGCGTTGTTACCGTACTTGCTCTCATCACTTAAGATGATGTCAAACTGCAAATACTTACCCTTTGCTAGTTTCGTTTTGTCGATTGATTCCAGATCTATTGAACCTGATAAAATTGCTGTTGTTGCCATAAATTTTTACTTTAAATTGATTATAATTAGTTTTTAAATATACTCTTTTTATTTTACAATTGTGTAAGCTCATCCTGAACCTTTTTTGACACTTTGTATTTACTCATAATAATTTCCATTGTACCACCTTCCTTTAAGTATTTTAAAGCCCTTGTAAATTCAGGTGTATTTGAATTAAGCCAAATTTTTGGTTTTTCTTCCGTTGGTGTTTTACTGGATGCTATGTTTGCATCATCATCTACGGACTGTAGACCCAATAGGCTAGCCAGGGTGTATCTTCTGTAATAGGTAATACAGGAACCTAACTTTTGAGGATCGTTTATCTCAGGTAGTTTTAAACCCGAAACAACACCGCCCGAACCATCTACACAAATTAGCTTACTCATAACCATATCCTCCTCAATTGGCTGTAATAATAAAAGCCTATTCTTTTTTAATAATGGTT
>Ga0206126_10005056_pt1 | contig 12287 bp, 10 predicted proteins | sample Helgoland_Spring_5_FD_148621 | JGI IMG/M metagenome (GOLD analysis project Ga0206126, IMG submission 148621) | Pelagic subsurface seawater microbial communities from Kabeltonne, Helgoland, North Sea - Helgoland_Spring_Bloom_20160412_1 | ecosystem: Environmental > Aquatic > Marine > Epipelagic ...
TCATGCAAGTTCCGCCCAAATTCTCTGCCGTCAAGATCGACGGTCAGCGTGCCTATAAGCTGGCCCGCGATGGTGAAAATGTAGAAATTGCAGCCCGCCCGCTTTGGGTCGAAGAACTGGTGATGACTGATCGTGACGATGACGACCATGTCACACTCGAGATGATCTGCGGCAAAGGCGGCTATGTACGATCCATCGCAAGGGACCTGGGGCAATCTTTGGGTTGTTTTGGCCACGTACGCGACCTGCGGCGCATTTGGTCTGGCCCGTTTGATGCGGCTGACGGGCTGACGCTAGAACAAATTGATCATATGGCTCATAGCCCCGATCTGGATGCGCATGTGCGCCCAATCTCCGATGGTCTTGTGGATTTGCCTGAAGTACGTGCCACCGCCGAAGGCGCAGCGCGCATGCGCAACGGAAACCCCGGCATGGTTCTGACGTCGGATGTTGAATACGGCGATGAATGCTGGGCATCGCTCGACGGCGCACCTATTGCTGTCGGTCGCTACAAATCCGGTGAATTGCACCCGGCGCGCGTTTTTAACCTACCTTGAGGCAATCGCAAATTTAGCAATCTTGTAGCGTTGAACCACTCAATCCACTGGATTGCGGCGCGCACCTAAGACTGGCACAACAAGACAATGATCACTCGGACGCATACAAAGGGCGACGCGCCATCGACTGCGATCTATTCTGATTGCGAAAGCTACCGCTATAGCCTGACTAGGGTATGGGACCCGGGCGGGAAACGCGTGAATTTCGTAATGCTCAACCCATCGACTGCGACAGAGGTTCAAAATGACCCAACCGTGGAGCGCTGTGAAAGGCGTGCGCGTACTTTGGGGTATGGCAGCTTTGCAGTGACTAACATCTTTGCCTGGCGCGACACCGATCCCAAAGCGATGCGTCGTGCTGCCGATCCCGTTGGTCCCGGCAACGACATGGCAATCTCAGACTGCGCTATTTGGGCAAATGATGTGATTGCCGCTTGGGGAACACACGGCGCGCATATGGATCGTGGTGACGCGGTGAACAAATTATTGCGGGCGGCGGGTCGCCCCCTTTTTCACCTTGGCCTATCTAAAGAGGGGCACCCTAAGCACCCCTTATATTTGCCCTATGCGCAACAACCGCAAAACTGGTCATTGCTCTGAACTGACAATACCTGGTTAACCAGTCACCTCAACTCCGATTGTATGGTTGAGCCACCTAAGGTAGTAAATAAATCTGCGCTTTGTATATTAGGTTGGTTTAGGAGTGTGTTATGCTTTGGTTGGCAGGATTAATGGGTCTCATGGCCACTGGTGTAACAAGTATTATGGACTTTGGAATATCATCCGAAGAAGAAGACACCACTGATTCATCGACTGGCGCACCCCTTGAAGCGAATAAAACATCTACGATTTCCCTTGATCTCGGGATACCCGATGATCCCGGCCTGATACTCGCGACCCAAGATGACGACACACTTTTCGGATCACCGGGCAATGACACGATTTATGCTGAAGAAGGCAACGATACGATTTTGGGCAGTACCGGTCACGACACCCTGCATGGTGAAGACGGGAATGATGTGATTGACGGTAATGACAACAACGATTTGGTTTTTGGCCACAACGGAAATGACAGCCTGCATGGTGGTGCCGGTGATGATTACTTGCAAGGATCAGCGGGCAATGACACCGTTGCTGGTGATGACGGCGACGACGCCGTTAACGGCGGCCTAAATAACGATATAGTCAGCGGTGGCCAAGGCCACGACACTGTGTCTGGTGGGCATGGTGACGACGTGATCAACGGTGTCGAAGATGATACAACTACTGCGCACTTTGATGACACGGACGGCGGTGATTTCCTGAATGGCGGCTCAGGCGATGACGTAATTATCGCAGGCGAACAAGACACCGTGACTGCAGGCGACGGTGCCGACACCATCGTCTCGGGTGACTGGATCGAAGCTGGACTTGCAACAAACCTCACCGATTTTAACGCGAAAGATGACAACGTCCTGCTTGTCTATGCCGACGGAGACAACGAACCAGACATCTCCCTCCAGCTTGACCCTGAAACACAGGGGGTCACTCAGATCATGATGAACGGCGTTGTCGTGGCGAATGTACTGAACGGATCAGAGGTGTCGCTGGACGACATTGCCGTGATGCCGCTAAGTCTGGCGCAATCGTCAGGAATGGCGCCACTCTGACATGCCCGTTTCGGGCAACCGAATCGGCATCGAAAATAATACTTTGCCTTTGCCGCGATTCTCTTCTATCAGCGCACATCCTTGGCAAACGCTAGGGAAGTATCATGGCCCCGCGCTGGACGACATCCCGGCCGGCGGCGTCCCGAAACCTTAAAAAAGGAGACACCGATGTCGATTACTGCCGAAGACAAAGCAAGAATCATGAAAGAATTCGCAACCAAGGAAGGCGACACAGGTTCGCCAGAAGTCCAAGTTGCCATTCTCAGCTCGCGCATTGCGACCTTGACCGAACACTTCAAGATTCACAAAAAAGACAATCATGGCCGCCGCGGCCTACTGAAAATGGTCGCACTGCGTCGCAAGCTTCTGGATTATACAAAGTCCAAAGATCAAGCGCGCTATCAGGACTTGATCAAAAAGCTGGGCCTGCGTCGCTAACCCAACGCCGTTCACAGTGTCAAAGGCTGCGCACTCACTGCGCGGCCTTTCGCATTTTCTGGGTCGGCGGGTGGGCGCATTTGCCAAAGGCAAACAGAGCACCCGACCGGCGGAAATTCTAAAGAAAGCGATGTGATTAGGCATTTCTAGTCTATGCCGTGTCTCCTAGCTACATGTTGATTTAGGGCTCATCCAGCACTGTCGACCAAACCGTAGCCAAACAAATGCAACCAAACGTTTGCGGCCCTGCTCACTGCGCTTTCAATTCAACAAAATCTCATGTAGACGCGCACAATCTGAAATCACGGCGTCCGGACCTCAGCGCCCAAAATTGGATGGTGCCACATCAATCGGCACCGGGGTCAGGGGGAATACGCCCCCTATGAAAATGGCCAACGGGCCAACTTAGGAAACATAGATGTTCAACGAAGTAAAAAAATCCATGCAGTGGGGCGAAGAAACGCTCACACTAGAAACCGGCAAAGTAGCCCGTCAGGCTGATGGATCCGTTATTGCCACGCTCGGCGAAACCAGCGTCATGGCGAACGTGACATTCGCTAAAAAACCAAAACCGGGTCAGGACTTCTTTCCACTTACGGTACACTACCAGGAAAAATACTATGCTGCGGGCAAGATCCCAGGCGGTTTTTTCAAGCGCGAGGCACGACCAACTGAGAAAGAAACTCTAACAGCCCGCCTGATCGATCGCCCAATTCGGCCCTTGTTCGTCTCTGGCTTCAAACATGAAGTGCTGGTGATGTGCACCGTTCTGTCCCATGATCTGGTCAACGACCCTGATATTGTCGCGATGATCGCGGCCTCTGCCGCCCTGACTATTTCAGGCGCGCCGTTCATGGGCCCGATTGCGGGCGCGCGCATCGGATTCGAGGATGGCGAATACATCCTGAACCCGACCGTCGACGACATGCAGGACCTGCGCCTAAACCCTGAACAACGTCTGGATTTGGTTGTTGCCGGAACCAAAGACGCGGTAATGATGGTTGAATCCGAAGCCTACGAGCTTTCCGAAGCTGAAATGCTAGGTGCGGTAAACTTTGCCCACGAACAAATCCAGCCTGTCATCGATTTGATCATTTCACTGGCCGAACAAGCCGCGAAAGAGCCGTTCGATTTCCAAGCACCTGATTACTCTGATCTCTATGATGCCGTCAAAGCTGCCGGTGAGGCGCAAATGCGCGCGGCCTTTGCCATTAGCGACAAACAGGAACGGACCACCGCTGTTGCCGCCGCACGCACAGCCATTGTTGATGCGCTGAGCGACGATCAGAAAGAAGACGGCAACCTTGGTTCCGCTCTCAAAAAGCTCGAAGCATCAATTCTGCGCGGTGACGTGGTCAAAACTGGAACGCGCATCGACGGACGCAAGACAGACGAGATCCGCGACATTGTCTGCCAAACTGGTCTTTTGCCCCGAACACACGGTTCGGCCTTGTTCACACGAGGTGAAACTCAAGGTCTGGTGGTAACCACCTTGGGTACCGGCGATGATGAGCAATTTATCGATGCTCTACACGGCAACTTTAAATCAAACTTCCTGCTGCACTACAATTTCCCACCCTATTCGGTGGGTGAAGCCGGTCGCGTGGGTCCTCCCGGCCGTCGCGAAATTGGTCACGGCAAACTGGCATGGCGCGCATTGCAGGCCGTGCTGCCAGCCTCAACCGATTTCCCTTACACGGTGCGCCTCGTCTCAGAAATTACCGAATCCAATGGCTCCAGCTCGATGGCATCTGTCTGTGGCGGCTCGCTGTCGATGATGGATGCAGGTGTTCCGTTGAAATCAGCTGTTGCAGGTGTGGCCATGGGCCTGATCCTCGAAGAAGACGGCAGCTATGCCATCCTTTCGGACATTCTGGGTGACGAAGACCACCTGGGCGACATGGACTTCAAAGTGGCCGGTACTGAAAACGGCATTACCTCGTTGCAGATGGATATCAAGATCGCAGGCATTACACCCGAGATCATGGAAAAAGCCCTTGCTCAAGCCAAGGACGGCCGGATGCACATCCTCGGCGAAATGGGTAAATCAATTACCGGCGCGCAGGAATTTTCGGTCCATGCACCGCGCATTGAAACCATGCAGGTTCCCACCGACAAAATTCGCGAGGTTATCGGCTCGGGCGGCAAAGTGATCCGTGAAATTGTCGAAGTATCGGGCGCAAAGGTCGATATCAACGACGATGGCATCATCAAGATTGCGTCTCCGAACGGCGACTCGATCAAGAAAGCCTACGACATGATCCATTCGATTGTAGCCGAGCCCGAGCAGGGTGCGATCTACACCGGTACGGTCGTCAAGATCGTGGACTTTGGCGCTTTTGTGAATTTCTTTGGCAAACGCGACGGCCTAGTGCACGTGTCCCAGATCGAAAACCGCCGCCTCAACCATCCTTCAGATGTTTTGAAGGAAGGCCAAGAGGTCAAGGTCAAGCTACTTGGCTTTGATGATCGTGGAAAAGTCCGCTTGTCGATGAAAATCGTTGATCAGGAAACGGGTGAAGAAATCGCAAAAGAAGAGCCCGCCAAAGAGTAATCTAACAACCGTTTGAATTTGAAAGGCCCCAGATTAAGCTCTGGGGCCTTTTTTATGACGCGGTCTGGCTAAAGCGTTTAAGTGTCACCACGAGATGCTTAAACGCAAGCTATCGGGCATCTTTCCAAAAATTATAAACTCTTGGCCTGCGTTAGACGCTCTTTACTCTGGTGCTTTTGTGGTCCGCAGATATGGAAGAACGGCCGTAAACCCACCAAACTTAGCCTTGGCGGCGTCGTCAGATACCGTCGCAGGGATGATCACATCTTCACCTGGCACCCAGTTGGCGGGGGTGGCTACGCCATTGCCTGTCGACATCTGCAAGCCATCCAATGCGCGCAGCACCTCGGCAAAGTTGCGGCCTACGGTCATAGGGTAGGTCATCGACAGCTTTAACTGCTTGTCCGGCCCGATAATAAATACGGAACGTACGGTTGCGCTGTCAGCTGGAGTGCGACCATCGGGTAAATAGGCCTCAGCTGGCAGCATATCAAAGGCTTTAGACACCTCAAGGCCCGCATCCGCGATTATCGGAAAACCTGCCTTGGTGCCTGCAAATGTCTCAATATCACCTTTCCATTTCTTGTGATCCTCGACCCCGTCGACGGAAACGCCGATGACCTTGGTTCCACGCTTTGCCCATTCATCCGCCAGTTGCGCGACCGCACCAAACTCTGTTGTGCAGACGGGTGTGAAATCTTTGGGGTGAGAAAATAGGATGGCCCACTTATCACCAACCCAGTCATGCAGTGACAGTGTGCCCTGGTCGGTTTCCACCGTCAGATCGGGGATTGTATCATTAATTCTCAGACTCATGGTGCTTCTCCATTTTTGGGCATTCGGTGCGCTGTTTAAAGCACGCAAGCTACAGATGCATCCCCTCTCTTGCCCCGGGCCGTGTCTGATGCCAATGTCAGAGCGAAAACCGCTTGAGGTCAAGGAGATTAAAGATGCTCGAAAAACGCGATTTCTATATCAACGGCCAGTGGGTCACCCCGCTGTCCGGGACCGACCATCTTGTTATTGACCCCTCCACAGAAGAACCCACAACGCTGATTTCACTGGGTGGACAGGCAGATGTCGATGCAGCAGTGGCCGCGGCCAAGGCCGCCCTTCCCGGCTGGATGAATACACCCATTTCAGAGCGCATTGCATTGGTCGAAAAATTGACCGACGTCTATGCATCCCGATCCGAGGAGATGGCACAGGCCATGTCTGCGGAAATGGGCGCACCACTGGAAATGTCCCGAACCCAGCAGGTTGGCGCAGGCAGTTGGCACCTCAAGAACTTCATAAAAGCGGCAAAGGCGTTTGACTTCAATCACGCCTTCCGCAGCGAAAATAACCGGATCATCTATGAGGCTGTTGGTGTCGCCGCGCTGATTACCCCGTGGAACTGGCCAATGAACCAAGTCACGCTCAAAGTGGGTGCCGCCGCAGTTGCTGGCTGCACCATGGTGCTGAAACCCTCTGAAGAGTCACCGCTGAACGCGATGCTGTTTGCAGAGATGATGGACGAAGCAGGCTTTCCGCCCGGGGTCTTCAACCTTGTCAATGGCGACGGCATCGGCGTCGGCACAATGCTCAGCGGTCATGCTGATGTGGATATGGTCAGCTTTACCGGCTCCTCGCGCGCTGGTCGTCTCATCTCCAAGAATGCAGCGGATACATTGAAGCGCGTACATCTGGAACTGGGTGGTAAAGGGGCCAACGTGATCTTTGATGATGCGGATGACAAGGCAGTGAAACGCGGCGTGCTGCGTATGATGAATAACACCGGACAGTCGTGCAACGCGCCAAGCCGCATGCTGGTTCAGCGCAGCATCTATGACGCAGCTGTCGAGCAAGCCGCGGCCGTCGCAAGCAATGTCACCGTTGGGCCCGCGTCCGAAGAAGGACGCCACATAGGTCCGGTTGTGAACAAAACGCAATGGACCAAAATTCAAGATCTGATCCAGAAAGGCATCGACGAGGGCGCGCGGCTGGTCGCCGGTGGGCCGGGCAGGCCAGAGGGGTTCAACAAAGGCTACTATGTCCGGCCCACGGTCTTTGCTGATGTGAACAACCAGATGACTATCGCACGTGAAGAAATTTTTGGACCTGTGCTGTCGATCATTCCCTTTGACACCGAAGAAGAGGCCGTCGAGATCGCGAATGATACGCCATACGGGCTCACGAATTATGTTCAAACACAAGACGGCGACCGGCTGAACCGGATGGCGCGTCAACTGCGGTCGGGCATGGTAGAGATGAATGGCGCATCGGGCGCACCGGGTGCACCGTTTGGCGGGATGAAGCAATCTGGCAACGGTCGCGAAGGTGGCACATGGGGCCTTGAAGATTTCCTCGAGGTCAAATCTGTTGCGGGTTGGGCTGCAGAATAACAGTAGTCTAAACGCGAACGCGTTGAGAAAAAAGGCAGCTTGCCGCGCATTCGCGTGGTGGGCATGTCGCTTATTTTTCTTGCTATTGTCATACCTTGAGGTTAATGAGCCGGGGCGACGTTACCACTATCGATTTTTCTGCTCCTTTCGGCTCAGTCTTACGATCTTGCACTGACTTAGCCGACCTGCCGCATCCTGTGGGCAGTATTTCAAAGGAGAACGACGATGGCTACTGGCACCGTCAAATGGTTTAACTCAACTAAAGGCTTCGGCTTTATTGCGCCAGATGGCGGCAGCAAAGATGTGTTCGTGCACATCTCTGCCGTTGAGCGCGCAGGCCTTACCGGTCTGGCCGACAACCAAAAAGTGACTTTCGACATCGAAGCTGGCCGCGATGGCCGCGAAAGCGCTGCGAACATCGCACTGGCCTAATGGCCAAGCCCGATTAGGGCGCTGTCGAATGAAACATGAAGGGGTGCGCTGGAAACAGCGTGCCCCTTTTTAGTAAAATAATGGCGTGTTGCGTTTGATCGGTAACAAAGAACGCTGCCTTTTCCTCCGGTCGAACGCGTTTTTTGTTGCATCTCGCAATCTCATAAAGCGCAACACGCTTTAGCAATACTCAAAACGGGGCGGCCGTTCGAAATCGCATCATCTTGCCGCTGTCCGGGTGCTTAATGCGCAATTCCTCGGAGTGAAGCATCAAACGATCAAAATCACGCGCAGAGCCTTTGGCATAGAATGGGTCGCCAAGGATCGGGTGACCAAGGGCCAACATATGTACACGCAACTGATGGCTCCGCCCAGTTTTGGGCATCAGGCGGACGCGGCTTTCAGCTTCTGTATCCTTCAGCACTCGCCAATCGGTCACCGCCGCCTTGCCATTTTCATGGTCCACATGCTGTCGTGGACGGTTGGGCCAATCCACTATCAACGGAAGGTCAACACGCCCAGTCTTGGGGGTCATTCGCCCCCAAACCCTTGCTACGTATGTCTTTTTGGCGGCTCTAAGTTCAAATTGTTTAGAAAGAAATCGCTGCGCATGCGGGGTCAAACCAAAGACCATAACGCCAGATGTATCCCGGTCCAATCGGTGTACCAACAACGCCTGTGGCCACGCGGCCAGCACCCGCGCCATCAAGCAATCTGCAAGTTCTGGGCCTTTGCCCGGAACAGACAAAAGACCCGCAGGCTTGTCGACTACCAGCATCTCTGCATCGTCATGAAGCACCTGTAACGGTACGTCGGGGGGGCAATAATCCGTTTCCATGGCACTGCTTTTCAGATGTAGAGTGTGCATGCAACCAATGAGGATCAGACATGCACCCGACCGTCGTCAAACTGCAAGAGGTCGTCGCTAAAGGCGACGCTGACGCCATCGCGCCGCTTTTGGCGGAAAACGTCGAGTTTCGCCCACCAACCTATTGGAAGACGTGGACAGGCCGCGCGCCCGTTGCAGCGGTACTGGGCCATGTGGGCGAGGTTTTTTCCGACTTCAAATACCGCAGGGTTATGGGCAGCGGAAACGATTGGTCACTTGAGTTCGAATGCAAGGTCGGGGCGTTAAATGCGGTGGGCGTTGATTTGATTACACTTGATACAGATGGCCTTGTTTCTCAGTTTGAGGTCGTCATGCGCCCACATAAATCCATCGGTGCGTTGCGTGAGGCGATGAATGCACGCGTGATGACAGATTCCCGTTTTCTGACGTTTCAAGAGGCTCTTAGCTGACCGAGCGCATCTGCCGGAACATGGACACCGAATAGATGATCAGCGCAGCCCAAATCATCGGGAACGCAATCATTTGCGCTTGGCCAAAAGGTTCACCAAAGACAAAGACCGCCACCAGAAAGATCATCGTTGGTGCAATGTATTGCAACACTGCAATTGTAGACAAGCGCAAGCCTTTTGCCCCATGTGCATAAAGGATCAGGGGAATAGCCGTCGCGAACCCACTGCCCAGCAATAACCAATCTGTACTTGCATCACCCACCAGAAAATGACCGTGTCCGGTAAATGCAAGCCATGTGACGTAGCCAAGTGCGGGGATCAGCAAGATCGTCACTTCCAGCATAAACCCTTGGTTTGGACCAATCGGCAGTTGCTTTTTGCACAGTGCATAAATGCCCCAGGATACTGTCAGCCCAAGTGCGACCCATGGCACTTTACCCGCTGAGATCGTCAGAACCGCAACCGCGCATGCGGCCAGGCAAATTGCCACCACCTGTGCTCGGCTCAGACGTTCGCCCAGCACGATCGCACCCAAGGCAACGCTGAACAGCGGGTTGATGTAATAGCCCAATGCCGCATCCAGCGCACGATCCGTCATGATGGACCAAACGTAGATGCCCCAATTCACAGTGATAAGAAACGCTGTCAGCCCCCCCATCGCCAGCATGCGCGGATTGCAGAGAGCTGTCCGCAAATCCCGCGTGCGCCCCAGCAGAACCAAGAGCACCCCAGCCACCGGCGCCGACCAAATGATGCGATGTGCAACGACCTCGGCGGCTCCAACATGGCTTAGCATTTTCATATAAAGCGGCAGGAACCCCCAGAGAAAATAGGCGCCCAAAGCAAACCCAAGGCCGCGAAGAGTATCGCCAGATGACTGCGACATAAAGATATCCTCTTCCGGCTCAGTCCTGTGCATTTGGCAAAATATCTGAAACACAGCGTATCACCTAACACTATGTAATATTTGGCTTCAGGCAGCGTAAGATCATTCAAGTTTTTTGCATAAACCTCTAGCATTGATGATGCCTGTCTGCGATCGCCCTTACACTTTTACCCGTTCAGATTTGGGATCATACATCGGTCGCAGTGACACCTCTGCCGTGACGCGCGTACCTGCCACATCAATCGCATAGGAAGAGGCCAGTACATCTGCTGCCGTTTCGCCCGCGCAAGGCACATAGCCCAGCCCTATGGCCGCCCCAAGATGGTGACCGTACCCGCCTGAACTAAGATAACCAACGATCTGACCGTCCCGCAGGATGGGTTCATTGTGATACAACAGCGGTTCGGCGTCCGATAGTTTGAATTGAACCAGTCGCTTTGACAGCCCCTCATCTTTCTTGCGCAGCACCGCGTCGCGCCCAATGAACGACATTTTGTCAGTCTTGACCGCAAAGCCAAGCCCGGCCTCAAGTACGTGATCCTCGCAAGTGATGTCATGACCAAAGTGGCGGAACCCTTTTTCGATCCGGCACGTGTCCATCATATGCATACCGCACAGTTTGATGCCCAGCCCCTGTCCCGCCGCGATGAACGTTTCGAACACATGTGCCGCCATGTCAGATGGCACGTAAATCTCCCAGCCCAGCTCGCCGACATATGTCACCCGGTGCGCCCGAGCGAGGCCCATGCCAATCTCGATCTGCTGGGCTGTGCCGAACGGGTTGCTGTCGTTTGAGAAATCCGCCGGGGACACCGCCTGCATCAGCTTGCGCGCATTGGGGCCCATGACAGCAAGTACGCCCTCACCGGCGGTTACATCGGTGATCACCACCCGTCTGTCGCCCAGATGTCTTCGCATCCAAGTTTCGTCTGCAAGACGTGTGGCCGCTGGTGTCACAACCAGATATGCAGTTTCCGACAGGCGGGTCACAGTCACATCCGCCTCAATCCCACCAGTGTTGTTCAGGAACTGCGTGTAGACGATTTTGCCCACCGGCACATCAAACTGCCCGCCGCCCACATGGTTCAAAAAGGCGGTGGCATCCGGCCCTTCAACCCGTAGCTTTCCAAAAGACGACATGTCGTACATGCCGATGTTTTCGCGCACGGCACGGTGTTCTTCGGCCACGTTTTGAAAAAAGTTCTGGCGCGTCCAAGCGTATTCGTAAGCGGGTATTTGCCCTGCGCGCGCGAACCAGTTGGCACGTTCCCAACCCGCCAGCTCGCCCATCACGGCACCACGATCCAACAGATGCTGGTGAAACGGTGTGCGGCGCACACCCCGCGCCGTGGCCTTTTGGCGATAGGGGTAGTGATCGGCATAAAGCAATCCAAGCGTCTCGGTAGAACGCTCTGAAAGATAGGTTTTGTTGCCCTGAAACGGCTGCATCCGCGAGATGTCTACATCGCCCAGATCAAACGGTTTGGCACCATCTTCCATCCATTGCGCAAGCGCCATCCCAGCGCCACCCGCAGATTGGATACCGATGGAGTTGAACCCCGCAGCAACCCAAACATTGTCCATCTCGGGTGCTAGACCAAGGTGATAGGCATCATCCGGGGTAAAGCTCTCTGGTCCATTAAAAAATGTGTGAATTCCAGCATCAGCCAGCATCGGCATCCGGTTCACGGCCGCCTCGAGGATTGGCTCGAAATGGTCAAAATCCTCGGGCAGCTGATCGAATTCGAAATCACCCGGGATGCCGTCAACCGCCCAGGGCTTGGCCGTCGGTTCAAACGCGCCGAGCATTATTTTCCCCGCATCTTCCTTGTAATAGGCGCATTCGTCCGGAACCCGCAGGACTGGCAACCGGGTCAGCCCCGCGATTGGCTCAGTCACGATGTAGAAGTGCTCGCAGGCTTGCAGCGGTACGTTGACACCCGCCATGCGGCCAACCGCATGACCCCACATGCCAGCACAGTTCACAACATGATCGCAGGTGATCTGGCCACGCGTGCCATCCTCGCCTGTCCAGTCAACGCCGGTAACCCGGCGTCCGTCACGCAGAATTTTCGTCACCGCGACACG
>Ga0206126_10005060_pt1 | contig 12283 bp, 10 predicted proteins | sample Helgoland_Spring_5_FD_148621 | JGI IMG/M metagenome (GOLD analysis project Ga0206126, IMG submission 148621) | Pelagic subsurface seawater microbial communities from Kabeltonne, Helgoland, North Sea - Helgoland_Spring_Bloom_20160412_1 | ecosystem: Environmental > Aquatic > Marine > Epipelagic ...
TGATCCGGTAAAAGCATTACTAACAGATAAGAACCTGCAGAATGGCCTTAATGTTCACAGCGGTAAAGTGACCTATAAGGCGGTGGCCGAGGCGTTGAATTATCCTTATGTGGCGGCAGAAGAAGTTATTGTGGTGTAACCCATACTACTTTGCTTTTAGTTAAAAAACCGCTGGTAACCGCTGGCGGTTTTTTTATTTCAGCCATTTTTTTGATTATTGTTTTAGCTCTATCCATAGATGTTCGGCGCGGGCCAGCACTTGACCATCGGAGGTACTTAGGGCGGCTGCTGAATAATGTTTGCGGCCATCAATAGAGCGTTCCCAGGCATAGATAATAAGCGCTTGATCACCGGGGACGGGCTTATCTATAGCGGCAGTCATCTGCCCGAGCAGGCAGGTTTTGTCGGAATTCAGGGCGAAGTAGCTGGGACAGTCGAGGGCAGACCAGATAAATTCATGTTTTACATTGCCCCTGTCATCGAGGAGATCTGCGTGGGGCTGCCAACGACAGGCGACCATTTCTCGATCTTCAACTGTGCCACAAAATAGTCGTAACCCATCGCCCCCTGCGCGGCTTGGGCCGCAGACAAAGCAGGTGGGAAAGCTGTGTTGATGATGTCCTCTGTAGTGTTTTTCTGCGCTGCGAGCTTGGTCAATTGTTGGTGGAGCAGGTGGTACCAACCTTAGTTCTGCCGGTTTTGCCGAGCCTATCAGCTGATCGCCATCTTTTAGAAACCACTCGCCACCGACTTCAGTGATTGTGAGGGGTCTTTCCAGAGGTGGTGGCTGGTGTAGCCGAACTTGACAGGCGCCGGCAATATTTTTACTTAACAGTCCACAGCTATAGCCACCATTGCCGGAGTTAGGTGGCCCACAAAATCGTTGTGTGATCAAGAGCTCTTCCATGTTGTTGCGCTTTCGGTATCAGTTGAGTTCGGTATCCTGCCAGAACTTGGTTCCTTTGATGGTCGCTTGCAGTGCCAGTCCTGATTCGGTGAGTTGATAGACGGTGATATTGTCGAAGGTTGCTTCGCCGCCGACAGCGCCGCCTTTTTCACTGGCTTTAGCTGCAGCGTCGGCATTGACGCCAAATGCCCAGCCTTTATCCACAAACTGTGTCAGCGCATCGCGGCTGTGGAAGACAAAGATTACTCTAAAATCTTTGGCTCCTATGCCCAGTCCAACCCCGGCTTCACCCATCTTCATAAAGGTATTGGTGGCGCTTTTGTTGTCACGGACAACGCCGTGACCACCGCCAATACTGGCGAAGATAAGGTTGATATTGGCATTACTGAATACGGCGTAGCCCTCGGAGCTGTTGATCTGCGCTTTGACATCCGGTTTGACTTTGTAGAGGTCGCTGAGCACCTGATTGCGCATATCAATGATTGCCTGGCGCTTTTCGATCGGGGTTTTACCCGTGGTATTGGTGCAGGCAGATGTGAGAACTAATAGAATCGTTGCGATGCTGATCATTACCCTGTTCATGGCACTTCCTTTGGATTGTTAATGATTAATGACTTAAATGTAGCATTAAATGTTTTCTATTGGGGTGCCTCGGCAACAAATACTGCACGAATTGGCGCAGGGTGTCCCTCGACGGTTTTGGTAGGATCTTCTGGGTCTAAAAAGTCTTTGAGAGATTCAAATTTCATCCATTCGGTCGAGCGCTGCTCTTCAATACTGGTGGTGCTAATATCAACCATACGCGGATTTTTCAGGCCGTTCTTTTTCATCCAGTTAATCAGCATATTTGGTGTTGGCAAGAACCAGACATTGGGCATTTTTGCGTAGCGATCTTCGGGGACTAGAAGTTGGTTTTCATCACCTTCGATAACCAGAGTCTCAAGAACTAACTGACCGCCGGGTTTTAACAGCTGGCGCAGTTCGCGCAGATGGTCCATGGGCGATCGGCGGTGATACAAAATCCCCATGGAAAAAACGCTGTCAAAGGCAGCCATATTTTCCGGCATATGCTCTATACCCAGAGGCAGCACATCGACGGGTAGCTGTTTTCCGGCAAACTGTTTGATGGCGGCAAACTGAAAGACAAACTTGGCTGAGGGGTCGATACCGATCACCCGCTCAGCACCGGCACCGAGCATACGCCAGCAGTGGTAGCCATTGCCGCAGCCAACATCGAGCACGGTACGGCCTTTTAGGGGCGCGAGATGGGGCAGAACTCGATCCCATTTCCAATCCGAGCGCCATTCCGTATCTAGCGGCATACCGAATAAATTGTACGGGCCTTTGCGCCATGGATGCAGTCCCATCAGGGTGGCTTGCAGCGCCAGACGTCGGCCCTTGTCCATCAGGCTAATATCGCCAATATGCACACCATTGCTCAGGTCTATATGCAGAGGGTCGATCTCTGGTAGGCGTCTGAGGGTTTCTTCCCATTCGGGCATATCCCCCCAGCGTTCGCGACGCAATTGATGGGCGATTAGCTGTGGAAGTTCCTGCCCCCAATGGCTGAGGTCAGATTCTTCGAGCCAGCAAAAAAGCGGGCCGTAGTCGAGAGATGAAGGGATCGATGGTGAGGTCATACTGTTACTCGAAATTAGTGCTACTGGAAATTTAAGCGGGAAATTATAAGGTATTTCCGTTATTGTTTACTGCTTAGTGAGAGGAATAAAAAAAATAATGACCGAACAGATTAATAAAAACTCAAGTGAACAGCTATTTGAGCAAAGATTTGAACAGCTTGAGGAAAAACTCGCCTATCTGGAAATGAGCAATGCCGAGTTGAATGATGAGATTTTTCGTCAACAAAAAGAGATTGATTCATTGACCAAGGCACATCGCTCTCTGCTTGAGCGACTGGAGACATTGCAGGATGTCGCTGCCGAGGGTGATTTACAGCAGGGGGAGAAGCCTCCGCACTATTGATCGAGTTACTATTTGGCTATGTCAGCTCAATAAATAAAAAAATTATCAAGGAGGGGTCCATGAATAATTTAGAAATCAGTGCTGTGGATAAAAGCGCGATAGATCATACATTTACTGCGCAAAAGGCCTATGCACTTAAGCTGCGCAAGTCGACCTGTGCCGAGCGTCTTGAAGTACTGGCACGCTTTGAGAAAGTCTTTAAAGCCTCCTATGCCAAGATGTACGCAGCGGCCGCCGCAGATTTTGGCAAGCCGGAAGCGGAAGTGGATATGGGCGAGATTATGGTCGTGGTCTCCGAACTTGCCCATATCCGCAAACACCTTAAGAAGTGGATGAAAGCCACACCGGTCAGCGCGTCTATGGCGATGCTCGGCACCTCGTCAAAAATTATTGTCGAGCCGAAGGGCACAAGTCTGGTGATATCCCCCTGGAACTATCCGTTTAATCTGACCTTTGGCCCGATGATGTCGGCGATTGCCGCGGGCAATACGGTGATCATTAAACCTTCGGAAATGACCCCGCATATGTCCAAGGTGATCAGCGAGATTGTCGCCGAGGCTTTTCGTCCTGAAGAGGTGGCTCTGTTTGAGGGTACCGCTGAGGTGTCCACCTATCTGACTAGCCTGCCTTTTGATCATATCTTTTTTACCGGTAGTCCGGCGGTGGGCAAACTGGTTATGGCCGCTGCGGCTAAAAACCTCACATCGGTCACCCTTGAGCTGGGGGGTAAGAGCCCGGTGATTGTCGATAAGACTGCCAATATTGCCAAGGCTGCCCGCAGCATTGCCTTTGGTAAATTTAGCAATAATGGCCAGACCTGTATTGCTCCGGATTACCTCTATGTGGATGAGGCGGTGAAGGACATATTGATTGCCGAGTTAAAGACCTATATTGGTCGCCAATATGGTTTGGATGAAGAGGCGCTGGCGAATGATGATTACTGTCAGATAGCCAATGCTGCCCACCATGGTCGCTTATCTGGTCTGTTAAATGATGCTTTGGCACAGGGTGGCCAGTTGATTACTGGGGGTCAGGTTGATGGCCAGCAACGCTCTATTGCTCCGACTCTGGTCGAGGGTATGAGTGCTGACTCGCGAATTATGCAGGAAGAAATCTTTGGTCCGCTGCTCCCAATTCTGACTTACACCGATTTGGATACTGTTCTCGCTCATATCAATAGCCAACCTAAACCACTGGCGCTGTATTTTTACAGTTCGGATAAGCGGGCAATAGATAAGGTACTCAGTGAAACCAGCGCTGGTGGCACCTGCATCAATCAGTCCGTGATGCACTTTGTGCATCCTAATCTGCCGTTCGGTGGGGTTAATAACAGTGGTATTGGTATGTCCGGCGGGGAGTGGGGTTTTAAAGCTTTCTCCCATGAGCGCAGTGTTTTGGAGGACAAATGGAGCAGCATTCATGTGATGCATCCACCCTATACACCGAAGGTGAAAAAGCTGATTAAGATGGCAGTTTCTTTTTTAGGCCGCTAGTTAATCTTAAACAGGCTTTATCGCCACCAGAGAAGCAAAATTAAAACACTGGAACCAGGGGCTTGCGGACTCAAAACCGCAGGCCTTGAGTCTATTGATATGACTGTCTAGAGTTTCGGGAATCAGCACATTTTCAATTGAATCACGCTTTTGGCTGATCTCTAGATCACTGTAACCCTGCGCGCTTTTAAACTGGTGATGCAGTTCTGAGAGCAGCTGATTTAAAGACTCCGGTTCAAATAAAAGCTTCTCGGAAATCACCAGACAGCCTCCGGGCAGCAGTCCCGCATAAATCTTTTCCAGCAGTGCCTGACGTTTATTCAGCGGAATAAACTGCAGGGTAAAGTTCATCACCACCAGCGAAGCATTGCTTATCTCAATATCGCAGATATCGGCTTCAAGTAGTTGCACTGGCGTCTTCGAGTTCTGGTTATCGAGCAGTGACTGGCAGCGTTCAAGCATCGCTGCCGAATTATCGACCGCAATAATTGACACCCCGGGCTGATCTATCTGCTGGCGAATGGCCAGTGATGAAGCACCGAGAGAGCAGCCGAGGTCGAAGCAGTTACTATCAGCTTGAACAAAGCGCGCAGCCAGTTCGCCACAGAGATTAATAATCGTCTGGTAGCCGGGCACCGAGCGCTGGATCATATCTGGAAACACATCCACTACCGCCTGATCGAAAGCAAAACGAGGCACATTTCCCAGCGGGCTGGCAAATAGGTCGTCGCGTTTTAATTTCGAAGCAGAGTCATTAGTCATAGGGGTTAAACCGCAATAATATCCAGGCCGGTTTTAGCCGCCAGATCACTATTGGTAATTACCGCTGTCTGTGCCGCTTCTGAACGCAGATAAGTGCTGGCAACGCGCTTTAAATCTTCGTCAGTTACCGCAAGTACGCGGTTTCTAAATTGCACAATCGAATCTTTATTGCGGCCATTGAGCTCTCCGTGAAAAGCCTGCATTGCTTCCCCAGCCGGTGAAGCCGGCTTGTCGAGACTGCCAATAACCCCAAGTACAGCCTCTTCAACTTTGCCGGCACCCAGAGGTTTTTCCAAAAGCCAGTTAATCGAGTTATCAAAGTCTTCAAGAGTGCCGGCAATTCTTGGGTCGCGGTAAGAGTAAAAACGAAATGCACCGGACTGATTGTCCTGGGAGGCACCGCCGCCATAGGCACCGCCCTGCTCGCGAATAGTGCGATGCAGATACCCGTTGCGCAATACACCGCCGAGTACAGTCAGCGCCGCTGAATCAATATGGGTGGTAGGCACGGTCGGGTAGGCTTTAGCGCAGAAGCTCACCTGAGTATTTGTCGTCCAGCAATGATTAACCGGTGCCAGTGTTGGATCAAAGCTGATGATATTACTGACCGGATCGGTAGTTGCATTGGAGCTTGGGAATATTCCCTGCATAGTGCTTTTAAAGTTGTCCAAGCGCTCGCCTTCAGCAACCAGTAAATACTGGCGGGGCTGCTGCAATACCAGCTGATGAATCTCTTCAAGCTGTGCGGCAAGTGCCTCTAGCCCGTCCTTAGACTCGAGACTCTGGTCGAGAGTCTTGAGCAGGGAGAGACCGGTGATGCCACCCCAGCGCTGACTTAGATAAGCATTCGCGGAGAGTCCGCTAGATGCAGCTGTCATTGCCAGAGAGTGGCCGCTGCCGACAATCGTCGATTCGCGATGGGTGCGAATCTGCGAAACCAGCTCACGCAGGCGCGATAGTTCGCTAAAGCCGGTTTCCTGCAGGGATTCCTGCATCAGTTCTGTCATTGCCTGCTGATTGCGTGCCAGACCTTTGGCTGAGAAGCTGATATTGCCGTGGAGCTTTTCAATACTGTCTTTATCAGAGCGCACCGAAGCAGATGCCGAGTAGGCGCCTACCACACTGGAATGCCACAGCTGGGTCTGCTGATAGTCGCGACCACCAACGCCCATCTCGGTGACACAGGTGCTGTAGAGGGGCAACAGATCCATCTGTGCATCACTAAGGGCGGGCATGGGCATAATAATCTGCTGATAGGCAAGGCCATTGGTGCCAGCAGTGTAGGTGGTTAGTGGAAGCGGCTGGCTTTTTATAGACTGTTTTTCGGCGTAGGCAATTTCAACCGGTACATCTTCAATGCCAACCTTGGGAAGAATCTCAAGATCTTCTTCCATCTCCTGTCGTTCTTTTAGTACAGCAGCGCCATCGACAATCGCCTGTTTTTCGCTGTCGCTCAGGTCAGCTTTAATCGCCGCTAAACGGTCTTTCTCGGCCTGCTCTTTTTGTCGTGCCAGCTCTGTATCTGGTTTCATCACCAGACGAATTCGGTGCTGATTATTAAGCAGCAGGTCACGGGCCAGAGATTTAATAAATTCAGGATCCTGAATCTGCTCTTGGAGTTTTTCCAGAACCGGGTCGAGATTTAACAGCGCGATAGGATCGCCGCGGTGAGTGGCACTGGTCAGTGAGGTCAGAATTAAATTTAAGCCGTAGGGATAACCGCCGCCAGAGACTTCGCGCTGGGAGAGTTCCAGTTGATGAAGGCTGGCTGCAACCTGTTCCTGAGGCAAACCATTTTCGGCAACCTCGCGCAGTACATCGAGAATCAGGGCTTCAACCGCATCCGCCTGTTCGGGGTTCGAGCCTTCAACACCACAGGCAAAACACAGCTCTTTTTGCGAATCTTCAAGGCCGCACATCGGTGAGGGCGCGGTGCCCAGATCGGTCGTTTCCAGTGCGCGTAGTAAGGGTGAACCACTGTTGTCAAACAGCACGCTCGACAGCAGTCGGGCCTGCATGGTGGCTTCTAGATCGGTTGACTCGCCGAGTAACCAGGAGATAACAATATGGGTGTTATCTTCGAGTGGTTGTTGATCATCAGCGGCATAGACCTCTTCAAAATACTGCGGCTCGCTGTAGCGCTGCTCATTTTCAACGGCAATATGGCAGTCGAGCCTGTCAAAGCGGCTCAGGGCGTTCTCTTCGAAGCTGGCCTGATGTTCTGCGGCCGGTATATCACCAAAGGTGATAAAGATGGCATTGCTCGGATGGTAGTTGGTCTCGTAAAAGGCCTTAAACTGATCGTAGCTAAGATCGGGAATATCCGCCGGTTCGCCGCCACTGTTGTAGTGGTAGGTACTAGTCGGATAGAGATGCTGAGTCATGGTCTGCCAGAGAGTCGAATTAATCGAGCTCATAGCGCCTTTCATTTCATTGAATACCACACCTTTATAGGTCAGCTCTGAGCCTGTATCTGCGGGGTCGGCAAACTCCAGACGATGGCCTTCCTGCGCAAAATCCAGTGGGTCGAGACGGGCAAAGAATACCGAGTCGAGATAGACGTTAAGCAGATTATTAAAATCTTTTTTGTTCTGACTGGCGAAAGGGTAGGCGGTCCAGTCGGAGCTGGTAAAGGCATTCATAAAGGTATTTAGCGAGCGCCGAATCATCATAAAGAATGGGTCGCGTACCGGGTATTTTTCGCTTCCACAGAGCGCGGTATGTTCGAGAATATGCGCCACACCAGTGGAATCCATAGGCACGGTTCGCAGCGCCACCAGAAAGACATTTTCCTTGTTGTCTGCCGCTAGATGAATATGCTGGGCACCGGTGACACGATGGCGGTACTCTTCATAGCGCAGTTTAAGGGAGGGTATTTCCTGGGTTCGCAAAAGCTCAAAGGCGGGGTTTGCACTGTTGGTCATAGAAGTGACTGCTCTGTGGGTGGTGTATCTAGGTGTTGTATCTAAAGGAGGCTGCATTCTACTTCAAGAACAGGTCAGTGGAAATGCTAGAGATTACTGTTGTGGGAATGCCTTTGGCGATACTCTATGGGAGTTGTGCCTTCCCAACGCTTAAAGGCGCGATAAAAGGTGCTGGGCTCTGAAAATCCGGTGAGATAGACAATTTCACTAATCTCTTCATCCGTTTCTGAAAGCAGTTTAAGAGCTAGAGAGTGGCGGTGTCTGTTTAGCAGTTGCTGAAAGCTGGTACCTGCGGTTTTTAGTTGATACCTTAATTGACGCGGAGTGATGTTGAGTTTTTCGGCAATAGTTTCCAAACGGGCTTCACCGCTTTCCAAGAGTCCGGCGATGATGATCTTTACTTCGCCTACAAAGTCTTTCTGTTGCAGCATTGCCAGATGTTTATCGGCGACTTTTACATGCAAGTTTAAAAGTTCTGGTGATGCGTTTAGAGAGCGGTAGTTGAGGATTTTCTGTGGAAAATAAAGCCTGAAATCTTTGGCATGAAATTCTACATCACATTGAAAAAGACGCTGATATTCAGCAATATCTGTATTCGGAGCATGCCTGAAGACAATCTTGCTGGGTTTAAATGCACCGTCCGTCACTGCTTGGAAGCATTTAATAAGGCCCAATAACAAGGCCTCGGTCAGGTGAGAGGTAACAAATTGATTCTCAGAAAAGTAACCGGTTATATAGGGTTGAGGCTGTTCAATGAGTTTTCCCTGCAGAGCATCACTGACCAGGCGCTGATAGTTGATGTTTCTGCGCAGACCCTCGCCAAAGGTGGTGCTACTGAGAAACAGGTACTCAAGAATCTGTCCTTTATAGACTGGCATTTTCTCGCCAATATGCAGTCCAATACAGGGATCATTTGAGAGTTCGACAGCAGCCTGCCAAAATCCCGGTTGAGCAGAAAATTGAGTGCGCAGATTGGACTTATAGAGCTGTTCCGGTTTAAGCCCTGAGCGCTTTAGTACTTCATTGGCATCAATGCCAAGATTAACTAGACCCTGGTAGGCGAGTCGTACTAAAGTTCCTGCATCAGTTAATTCCGGCATGGGTATACAGTTATGAATAATTTAGATGTATTATACACTGTTGACCCAAATGACAATAGCGCGTTTTTTAGAGCCAATGACTAACAGGGAGAAAGACACCATCATGAATGATATGAAAAGTTCGCAATCCACAAGTAATATTTCTGAGCATCATGTTGTGGGTGCCAAGCCCTCTATACTACTAGGGAAGCTTCCCTGTCTGCCTGCCCTATTGGGTAAGTTGGCTTTTAAACAAACGACCTATCAGATCAGTGATTCATTGCCGGCGATTAGTGCGGAAAAACACTTACTTATTGATGCCAAGCATTTAGCCGCTTTTAGATCAATCTGTGGCTTTAAGCCGAAAACAGAAATACCTGCTACCTATTTGCAGGCTCTGGCAATGCCTCTGATTCTAAATATTATGAGTCACAGGCATTTTCCAATCCGAGCCATCGGCAAGTTGCACCTCGCTAATAAAGTCTCAGTTTTGGAATCTTTTGATATTAGACAACCGGTCACTTTGGCAGCCTCTCTTGGTGATACCCAGCTGACCAGCCGTGGTGTTGAGTGGAATATGGACTTTGTCGCCAGAGTTGATAGTCAATTGGTCTGGTCTGGATCTTCCACCTATTTGTACAATTGCGAAACAGGTATGTCACGCAGAGAAAAGCCCAAACTGATGCGCGGAGATAACCCTCAGGAATGGCTGGTGCCAAGAGGTACAGGCCGCCGCTATGGGCGTATATCAGGGGATTGCAATCCTATTCATCTGTCATCAGTTACAGCCAAACTTTTTGGCTTTAAATCTGCGATTGCCCACGGTATGTGGAGTAAATCACGCTGTATAGCAGCCCTTGAAGAACAGTTGCCAGAGTCTGGGTATTCGGTTGATGTGAGTTTTCATCGACCCATATACCTGCCTTCTACAGTAAAGTTTTATGTCAGACAGCTTGAGAACGGCCAGTATTTTTCATTGTTTAATAGACAAGGTGAAAAAGCCTATCTCAGAGGTTTTATTTCAGAGATTTAATTTAATAGGTCTTAGTTATGCCAGATTATAAAGTTCCCGTCAGTGACTACCTTTTTCTGTTTAATCAGGTTTTGGATATGCAGAGTAAATATCAGCATATTGAAGGTGGCACAGAAGCGACGTCAGATATGCTCGAGGCAATTTTTTCTGAAGCTGCCAAGTTTTGTGAAAATGAATTGGCACCCATCTACCAGACTGGTGATAAGGGCTGTACATGGAATGATGGTGTAGTAACCACCCCGGCAGGCTTTAAAGAAGCCTATGCTAAATTTATTGAAGCCGGTTGGACTACCTTAACCGGCGATCCTGATTTAGGTGGCCAAGGGCTGCCTCCTTCCCTAAGTATTGCCGTCAATGAAATGATGACCACCGCCAACTGGGCCTGGGCCATGTACCCTGGTCTTAGTGAAGGCGCCATTGCTACTCTCGAGACCAGCGGAACTGATCAACAGAAACAGGATTATCTGTCCAAGCTAATCAGTGGTGTCTGGAGTGGCACCATGTGCCTTACCGAACCCCACTGCGGTACCGATTTGGGTCTGATGAAAACTAAAGCGACGCCAAATGATGATGGCAGTTTCAATGTTAATGGCACAAAGATATTTATCAGTGCCGGCGAGCATGATCTCACCGAAAATATTGTCCATATAGTGCTGGCAAAATTACCTGATGCTCCCGCGGGCACCAAAGGTCTTTCACTGTTTATTATCCCCAAGTTTCTCCCTGCCGATGATGGCTCAGTGGGTGAGCGCAATGGAGTTAAATGTGGCTCAATCGAACACAAGATGGGTATCCACGGCAATGCCACCGCGGTGCTTAACTTTGACGATGCCAAAAGCTTTTTAATTGGCAAGCCCCATGAAGGTCTGGCCGCCATGTTCACCTATATGAATGTGGCGCGTATTGGCACCGCTAGTCAGGGTTCGGCAGCGGCAGAACGCTCTTATCAGGGGGCATCAGCCTATGCCCGCGAACGTCTGGCGATGCGTTCTATCTCTGGGGTTAAAAACCCCGATGGCCCAGCCGATGCAATTATTGAGCATCCAGATGTGCGTCGTATGCTGTTGACCCAGCGAGTGATTGCCGAGGGTGGCCGTGCCATGGTGGCCTACGCAAGTCAGTTCGCCGATCTCTACAATGCCGGTAAAACGGCTCAGTCCCGCGAGGCCGCGGAAGCACGTCTGGGTTTTTGTACGCCAATTCTTAAAGGCTTTATTACCGAGCTGGGTGTCGAGGCTGCCAATCACGGTGTTCAGGTATTTGGTGGACATGGTTATATTAAAGAGTGGGGCATGGAGCAGATTCTGCGCGATAGCCGTATTGCGACACTCTATGAAGGCACTACTGGCATTCAGGCACTGGATTTGGTGGGCCGAAAAGTGCTGATGGACAAGTTTAAGCAGTTGAATATTTTTACCGGCGAGATGTTTAAATTTGCCGCTCAGTTTTTACCTTGGAAGGCTGCGGGTAAGGATAAAGTCCTGCGCAAGCAGGCGTGGAAGGTGACCAAACTGGCACTCAAGTGGCGTTATCTGGGCCTGCGTCTGGGAATGCGAGCAAAAAATAACCCTGATCATGTGGGTGCCGCTTCAGTCGATTTTCTAATGTTCTCAGGCTACGCCTATATGGCCTTTATGTGGCTTCAGATGAGTGCCGCTGCTCATAATCAGCTGCAGTCGGGTGAGGGTGATAAGAAGTTTTTTGAGGATAAGTTACACACAGCTGGCTTTTTCTTTGAGCGTATTCTGCCCCGTGCTGATGCTCATGCCAAAACCATGAGTGCGAGTATTGAAAGCGTTATGGGTATGCCTACTAAGTACTTTGAGTAATAGTATCTATTAATCATCCTTCTTAGGCTCAAAAAAATAGTTGTTCTTTATGTTTTACAAGGCACATTAGGTAAGAGGTTTTAATGTTACTTTGATAATCTTGACTGAAGTGCTGATACCGTATTTTTTCTTTAAATGCCGTTAGTTCGCAAACGCTCTAACTTTGGATCCGCCAGTGGAATCGATTTAAGAAGCTCGCGGGTATACGCCTGCTGTGGCTGCGCCCAGAGTGTCTCTGTATCCCCAGACTCAATAATCAACCCCTTATACATC
>Ga0206126_10005061_pt1 | contig 12282 bp, 10 predicted proteins | sample Helgoland_Spring_5_FD_148621 | JGI IMG/M metagenome (GOLD analysis project Ga0206126, IMG submission 148621) | Pelagic subsurface seawater microbial communities from Kabeltonne, Helgoland, North Sea - Helgoland_Spring_Bloom_20160412_1 | ecosystem: Environmental > Aquatic > Marine > Epipelagic ...
AGAGTATTTTTGAAATTATCTTTTACTTATCAAGTGATCTGACTCATAAATTGAGCTAATTTACTTATGGAAATTTTCAATAAGTTTGAAATTTCTTATCTGCAAAAACTTTCAAATTCCTGTACTATAAATTAATACAATATTAAGGGTATCAAGATTTGTTTATGAACACAAATAATAGGTGGCTATGTATAGTGGATTAAGTTGAATTATAGCTCCTTTAGGAGTTTTTCAGTCTCTTGCAATAATGTTTCTGTCTTTAAAGGTTGTAGGAATACAAGCTTATTATCTGGTTTCATTTTTGCATGACGTGGGTGCTTTTGTATAAATTTCATAACCATATCTGATACATCAAAATTCTCATTGAACTTCATAACAAATCCGTTTGGTCCAGTGTCTAGAGATTCAATTTTCAAATCTTTGCAGGTATTTTTGATTTTTACTATATTTAGCAAATTAGAAAATTCCTCCGGCATAGGACCAAAGCGATCTATCATCTCATCTTTAAAATGCTCAATTTCTGTATTTGTTTTTAAATCTCCGGCACGTCTATATATTGCAAGCCTTAAGGATGAATTTTCTATATAACTAGATGGTATCAGAACTGATATTGATAAATTAATAGAAGGTATGAAATCGCTTGATACATCTTGCGTTTCTTTCGCTTTCAATTCATTAATTGCCTCATCCAACATTTCTTGGTAAAGCTCTGTTCCTACTTCTTTGATGTGACCTGACTGCTCGGATCCAACCAAGTTACCGAAACCTCTGAGGTCCATATCATGACTTGAAATGGTAAAGCCAGCTCCAAGTGAGTCTATATTCTGTAGTATTTCTAAGCGTTGCAGGGAATGTTTTGGTATAATTTTATTAGGTAAAAGAGTCAAGTAAGCATATCCTCTTACCTTTCCTCTGCCTACTCTTCCACGAAGTTGATATAGCTGGCTAAGTCCAAGCATGTTTGCCTTATGAATAATAATGGTGTTAGCGATTGGAATATCAATGCCAGATTCTATTATTGTAGTAGAAAGCAAAATATCAAACTTACCATCGCAAAACTCGGTCATTACCTCATCGATCTTAGAGGCGCTCATCTGACCATGCGCTACCCTATATTTAAGTTCAGGAACAATCTGTTTTAGTTGTTTCTCTACCCATTCTATATCTTTAATTCGTGGTACTACATAAAAACTAAGCCCTCCTCTAAACCTTTCTCTCATTAATGCTTCACGAAGCACAACTTGATCAAATGGCATAAGGTTAGTCCTTACTGGCAAGCGATCAATTGGAGGAGTTGTAATTAAACTCAAATCTTTTATTCCTACCATAGACATTTGCAATGTGCGTGGAATTGGTGTTGCAGATAATGATAGTACATGCACACCTGTTTTAAGTCGTTTTAAATGTTCTTTTTGGGCCACTCCAAAATGCTGCTCTTCATCAATTATCAACATTTTGAGGTTTTTAAATTTAATACTGGAAGCAAGAAGAGAGTGCGTACCTATAATTATATTAATTTTGCCATTTGCTAAATCATCTTTGATTTTCATTGCATTAGATAGTCTGATCAACCTTGATAGCTGAGCTATCTTGAGTCCAGTATCTTTAAATCTTTCCAAGAAACTGACATAATGCTGCCTACATAATATGGTTGTCGGGGAAATAATACATATTTGTGGTACATCGGCATTCATGTCATATGCTGTCATAAATGCGGCCCTCATGGCAACTTCGGTTTTACCGAATCCAACATCGCCGCATATCAAGCGATCCATCAAATTGCCACTTTCTAAGTCTGTTTTTATATCATTAATAGATGATAGTTGGTCTTCAGTTTCACTATATGGAAATAGTGAACAAAATTTTTCATACTCGGCTTTGTTAAGGTCTATAGAGTCAGTTTTCGCCAAATGTCTTTCCGCTGTGATTTTGATTAAGCTAGCCGCGATATCTTTAATTCTGTTTTTCAACTGTGATTTTCGCTTTTGCCAGCTAGCTCCGCCTAGCTTGTCAAGAGGTGCATCATGAGAACCAAACTTCTTTATTTGCTCAATATTTTCAACAGGTAAATATAGTATGTCATTATTTGCATAAATAATTTTCAAGCAATCATGGTAGGTATTGTCAAGAGATATAGTGTGGATTTTTTCAAACATCCCAATACCATATTCTTTATGTACTACAAGCTCACCTTCTGAAATATTATCAAGCTCGGTAAGAATATTTTTAAGTTTTCTCTTAGATGATCCTTGAGTTTGAGTGAAAGATTTACTTCCCAAAATATCTTGTTCAGAGATGAATAAATATTTATTTGAGAAAAATCCTTGCGTTAAAGGAGCAATCGTAAGATTTATCGTATTTTTCCTAGCTTCTGACAAATACGATATTTCATTTGTAACATATTCATATTCTTCTGATATATGTTTTATCCTAGATAACCCGCTACTGGATGAACATAAAATGACAATGATTTTCCTTTTGTTGTTGAGTATTAGCTCAAATGAAGCATCAAATTCTGTTTTATGTTCAATTTTTGCTTTAGATGCAATATTAGGTATAGAGGTTAAACTCTGCTCAGACACATTATCTAACAACAAGTTTGTATCTTGAGCAAGAATTTCTTTAGTAATACTCACCTTATCGATGAATTTATCTACGGGAAGAGCGAAATAAAATGAGTCGGGGTTTGACTTGTTAGATAAAAGCCTTGATTCATATAACTCATTATATGAATGCTCATATTCTAGCATCGCTTGTATGCAGAGATTATCATAAATGATAGTATGCTCTCCTAGGAAATCATACATCAAGTTCATATTACCGTAAAACAAAGGAGCAAGATGCTCGTATCCGTGAAATTTTTTTTCTTCAATGATTGATTTATATAATGGGCTATCGATATAATTTACTCCAAATGATCTTAAGAAATTCTTCCTAAAATTAGAGATTGTTTCATTGTTAAGTAATATTTCGCTTGATGGTGACAGAGTTATTTTACCCAAAGAGCCTTTAGATACTTGGCTGTAAGTATCAAATCTTCTAATAGCCTCCACCTTATTCCATCCGAAATTTATTCTATAACCGATATTACTATGAGTAACCAGATCTGCGATTTCTCCTTTGACAGCAAACTCCCCGCTATCTACCGCACTTGGTACTCTTTGAAATCCGTTCTTAACTAGAAATTTTGCTAAGCCATCAACGCCTAGTTCCATTCCTTTCTTAACTTCCAAGGTAGCATCTGCAAATGTTGATGAAGGGGGAAGCTTTGTAAGCAAATTAGCAGCAGAAGTAATAACTATTTTAGGAGTCTCGCTTTTTGCAAGAATAGTGAGAACGTTGGCTCTTTGAGAGAGTATATTATTATTTGGTGATGTCCTATCATATGGCAGAGTATCTAAGCTTGGAAAATATAGAATTTGTTCATTATTCTTCCCTGCAAAGAAAAGCATTTGTTTATATGATGTAATAGCTGCTTCTTCATCCGAAGAGCAAAATAAAATATTTTTATTATTTTGACAAAAATAATTATATGCAAAGAAGGCTTTAGCAGAGGAATATATAGTCATTCACTTTAAATTTTGTGCGTTGTTACTCGTCGTTTACCTATTGTATATAGGCTGCACTCCTTGCGCCTAGCACAATATCTAAAGTGAATGACTATAGAGAAGAGGTTGCTCATAATTAAGGTATGAAGTTTAGGATTTTATGCATTATTTCAGATTGATACTCAAGTGGAACTGGTTTTTTCTTCGTGTACCAATCATATATGTCTGTATCTGGCAAATGTAGTATTTTTTGAAACACATGTAATTCTTGATCCGTCATTTCTCTTATATGATTCTTTGCAAAATTGCCTATTATGAGATCTGTTTCTTTGCATCCACGGTTGCAACTTTGATATAGTAATTTCTTTATAAATAACTCCCTATTTAATATCTTCATGATTATATCTTGCAAAAGAAAATTTATGGCAATATTATTGCTCTTGGTAAAAAAATCAAGAATAAAAATAAAATGCTATTTTTATCAATCCAGTAATGGCTTTGTACATTTTTGCTCCTTAATTTATCTACATTAACACAAGACTCAGTAACTCTAAAGCCATATGACACACCCAGATCATAATAATTCTGAACAGAAAGGTTCAAAGCATTATGCTAATTTATGGCTTGATGTGAGCCGTGATTTAATGCAGCATTATGGAAAAGACTTGCATAAAAGTTGGTTTAGTAAGGTCAATTTTGTAGAGATTCAAGGTGATTCTTCAATAGTTCTTTCAGCTCCTAGTAATTTTATTCGTGACTGGGTCAAGTCTAATTATTTTGATATGATTCTGCGCTTGTGGAGACACTATGATACAAATATCAAAAATATAGAAATTATTACCAAGAGTAATAATAATGGCAAAATTGATAAATCAGATACTCCGCAGTCTAGCGAATCAGGTTTTGATGATTCTAGCATCATAGTAGATGGTAGTACTGATGGTTTTTCTTCGTTAGATCCAAGATTTACTTTTGAGAATTTTGTTGTTGGACCGCCTAATGAGCTTGCATATGCTGCTTCCATGTCCGTCGCAGAGTCTGATACTGCGATCGTAAAGTCAAATCCTCTATTTCTATATGGGGGAGTAGGGCTTGGTAAAACGCACTTAATGCATGCGATTGCATGGCATTGTCGTGAAAAAAATCCAAATAGAAAAGTCCTATACATGTCTGCTGAGAAGTTCATGTATAGGTTTATTAAAGCTCTGCGTAGTAAAGACATTATGTCATTTAAGGAAGAGTTCAGATCGGTTGATGTTTTAATGATTGATGATATTCAATTTATCTGCGGGAAAGAAAGTACTCAGGAAGAATTTTTTCATACATTCAATGCTATTATTGACAACAACAAACAGATGGTGATTTCTTGTGACCGTTCACCGACCGATCTTGACAACATAGAAGATAGGATAAAATCAAGACTTGGTTGGGGGCTTGTAGCTGATGTTCATAGTACTACTTACGAATTGCGAATTGGTATTTTGGAGTCAAAATTGGAAAAAATGGATGTTAAAATTTCAAAAAATGTTATTGATTTTTTAGCATCTAGGATCACCTCAAACATAAGAGAATTAGAAGGTGCATTGAATAAAATCATTGCTCACTCTACTCTTGTAGGGTGCGAAGTAACCCTAGAAACAAGCCAAGATATTTTAAGAGATTTATTGCGCTCAAATGAGCGCATAGTAAATGTAGATGCGATTCAAAAAGAGGTGGCAAGGCGGTATAATATAAAAATCTCTGATATGTCTTCTTCAAGGCGTCTACGTATGATCGCTCGTCCAAGACAAATAGCGATGTATTTATCAAAAACACTAACCTCAAGGAGTCTAGCAGACATAGGTGCAAGTTTTGGAAAGAAAGACCACACAACAGTAATGCATGCAGTCAAAAAGATAGAAGAACTCATCACTAAAGATGTTGATTTGCGTGAGGAAATTACATTGCTAGCCAGAATCCTTCAAAGCTAATATAGGCAATTTATTTTGAATTATGGCGTTGTCATTTTGCATGTGAATTTTACTCTCATTGTCATTCCGTAAGCAACTGCTAAGGGAGCTATACGGAATCTCACATCAATAGAATCAACTTTTATATTTTAGAGAGATCCCGTATAATCCTCGTATAGTAATACTCGAATTTACGGGATGACAGGCTGGAAGATTTTTGCATAGTAATAACTCGGATTTATACCGATGATCTAGGGGTTTCTAGATAGCTCAATAGCCGTGCAAGCAACGCCATTCCTAGTCACAATCCATCTAAATTGACTATAGAAAATCTGATACTTCTTCGCACAAAAAGAAAACAAAAATGGCGCACAGAACACCTATTTACGCAATTTATAAAGATAGTGACCACGCATAATTAATAGACAGATTGCTAAAGCATACCATGTTATTGCATATTCTAGATGATCATTTCTTACTTTGCTAAGGTAAGTTACCTTGAGAGGGATCACACCATGTGGTATATTGTCGCTATTAATTTGCAATAAATAAAAATCTTTAACATTAGTACTTCTAGTATTAGCTGCTATGTTTAAATCCATCGTAAACCAAACGTTATTTTCTACATCATTCTCAGGAACGAAATAACCTCTTTTTTCGCTTGGTAATGTGACTGCTTCTATGCTTTCCATTTTATCAGACGCATCTTTGTTAATTGTCAGATTAACCTTAACAGTTTGGGGCATCCAACCTCTTGATACCATATATGTCTTTCCATTTTTTGCAGCAAAAGGGGTAAATAAATAATAACCATCTTTTTCTGGAAAAGAAGATCTGCGTCCATAGAGAAATATATCTTGACCTCGTAAAAACTTTCCCTCAATTTTTACTTTAGAATAAAGAGGAACTGGTTTATACAGAGTTTCTATTTCCTTTGCTGAATTTTCCAAATTTGATTCTATAGTCTCTATAAAATTCTGCTTCTCTTCAAGTCTTCTTATCTGCCAATTGCCTAGTGACAATAAAATTATAAAAGTCAGTAAAACAATCATATTAGGTAGTATTTTAAATATGAATTTTTTACAAATATTTTCTCTATCCATATCTCTTAATCCTTCTCCATTATAAGGTATTTGATTATATGCAATTATGACGAATCTCTGTCAAGAAAAATTATTGCGACGGGTAGAATTTTCATATATTATCCATAAATTAATAAAGAACACAAAATTGTCTCATGGGATTAGATATCAAAGCTCCTGATAATGTCATTTTGCAGCCCACTATTACCGTATTTGGTGTTGGTGGAGCTGGTGGTAATGCTGTTAATAACATGATTAAATCTAGTCTTAAGGGTGCAAATTTTGTGGTTGCTAATACTGATGCTCAAGCACTAAAACATTCAGATAGTGAAAACAAAATTCAGCTAGGGGCAGAATCTACAAAAGGTCTTGGCGCTGGCGCTTCACCTGAGGTTGGGCATGCTGCTGCAATTGAATCAGAAGAAGAAATTCGTAACCTTCTCGAAGGAAGCAATATGTTGTTTATTACAGCTGGCATGGGTGGAGGCACCGGAACTGGAGCATCCCCTGTTATAGCAAAGATAGCAAAAGAGCTTGGAATATTAACCGTTGGAGTAGTAACTAAGCCTTTTTTGTTTGAGGGGGCTAGAAGAATGAAAGTGGCAAATAAGGGTTTAACAGAACTACAAGGATATGTTGATACTCTCATAGTAGTCCCTAATCAGAATTTATTTAGAATTGCTAATGAAAATACTACCTTCCAAGAAGCATTTGAGATGGCTGATGACGTATTGCATGCGGGGGTTAGAGGCGTAACTGACCTTATTACATCACCAGGACTTGTGAATCTTGATTTTGCAGATATTGAAACTGTAATGCGTGAAAAAGGCAAAGCTATGATGGGAACAGGGGAAGCAAACGGCGAGGATCGTGCGATTAAAGCTGCAGAATCTGCAATAGCAAACCCTTTGCTTGATCAAAATTCTATGTGTGGTGCATCAGGAGTTCTGATAAACATCACTGGTGGTAAGGATATGACTCTATACGAGGTTGATAGTGCAGCGAATCGTATCAGAGAAGAAGTGGGTGAGACTGATGCAAATATCATATTTGGTTCAACATTTAATCCAGAACTAGATGGTGTTATCAGAGTGTCCGTAGTTGCTACTGGCATAGATCAAGATACTGCTTCTATAGTTCCTGACAGAACAGCTATAGAAATCGTAGAAGATGTAGAGCCTGATGATAAAACTTTGTCTTTGCAAGAAGAGATAAATACTACTGACGTCAATAATATCAATGATAAATCATATGCAAAAACTGTAGAAGAAATACCTCCTTCATTTCAAGAATATGGTGATAACAATAACGATGTTAGTGATCAAGCATTACTTAAAAAACACCTTGAAGAATTGATGAAACAACAAGATTGGCGTGAGGAAGATAAGATTGAGGAAATTGTACCATCTAGCAATACAAACCAAGAAAAGAAAAAAACAAAGTCACTGTTAAAACGTATGTGGTACTCTATAGTAGCATCGTCTGATACTACGAGGGATGCTGAAAGTAGTAATGTTACTCCTAGTCAGACGAGAAATGAAGTACCTTTAGATACTGTATCACCAAATATTCAAGATAAGCCTACTTTCTTCTCCAATACTAATGATAAAGATTAGGTTAAGGAGAAGCTCTTTAAATGACATTGACTTAGGCGATTCATGGCAATAGATGTTTAGTGTCTATCTACAAACTTGTATTAGAACACATCCTGCATTGAGTATAATCCATTCGCTTCTTTCTCTATCACCCATTGTGCTGCAAGCAATGCACCTTCTGCAAACACATCTCTTGATAAAGCTCTTGTGGAGATATTGATGACTTCATTATCACCTGCAAAAATCACTTCATTATCACCAAAAATCCCCCCTCCTCTGATAGAAGAAAATCCTATCTCATCTTGAGCTCTGGCAGATTTTTTACTTGCCCTTTCAAATACAGCAACGTCATCAAAATTAACATTTTTTGCCTCTGCAATTCTTTTGCCTATCATAAGTGCAGTACCAGATGGAGCGTCCTTTTTATATCTATGATGAGCTTCTACGATTTCCACATCATATTTTTCTAGAATTTTAGCTGCCTTAGCAGATAAGTATGCCACCAAATTTGCTCCTATGCTAGTATTTGGTGCATATAAGATAGGGATTTGCAATGAAGCTTCTTTGATTTTTTGCATGTGATCTGTCGTAAAACCTGTTGTACCAATAACTATTGGAGTTTTTGATGATGTAGCAATTTTTAACAGCTTTTCTAAATTATCTGAATGAGAAAAGTCAACTATCACATCATATGTACTAGATAGGTCATTCTCTCGCATATTAGAAATACGAGCGAATTTAGAGATTAACTTAAATTTTTTTGGCTGCTTCTTGATTAAATTTTCAATAGCAATTCCCATTCTGCCACTTGATCCGCTTAAAGAAATTTTAACCATACTCATGCTATAATTCTTACCGTTTAGTAACATCCAAAGAGGAATACGTTTTTGCAAAGTAAACTATCGGCGACTTCTCCTCATTGATATTAGTCGACATAACTTTCCCTACAAAAATATAATGATCACCACACTCAAATTGGTCATATTTTTTACATTCAAGAAAACACTTAGCACCAGTAATCAAAGGTGATTTAGAGAAGTTACCAATCTTGTAGTCAATATTTGCAAATTTATCCATTCTCTTTTGTGCAAAATGCTTAGATATTTCAGATTGATCACTTGATAATACGCTTATCGCAAAAGTGGTAGCATTGTCAAATGCAGTAAAACTTGCTGACTCTTTATTTAAACAAAACGAAATCAAAGGCGGGTCAAGAGAAACAGATGCAAAAGAATTAGCAGTGAATCCCCATAATTTATCTGCATTAGATGTTGTAATAACTGCTACACCTGTGGGGAAACATCCAACAGCTTTTTTGAATTCTTCATTCTGCACCAACTATACCCCATTTCTTTGATAGTTCTTCAATAAAATTTTGTCTTTTTAAGGTTTGAATTGTATGATTTACGCTCTTCTTCAAAGGTGATTTTTTTTGCATAGCTATTGCAAATGATGAACTATATTGCTTCGCTTGGAAGCTTGTGAATTGAGGATACTTCGAAACAAATTCTTTTGCCTGAAATTCTTCTAGAATCACTGCATCTAGTGCTCCTGCTTTCAATTCTTCAACAAGCATTAAATTGCTATTTAGAGATTTTACTCTAAAATTGTATTTTATCGACATATCCTGCGCTATCAATGCCCAAATAGTACCCAGCTGCACTCCGACTATTTTATTATGCAAATCTTTTCCCTCTAAAACTCCATCACCAGTTTTATGCAAAACAGCAATCTCTGCATCGGTATAAGGAACGGAAAAGTCAACTCTCGCTGCTCTTTGCTTGGTAACAGACATTCCTGCTACTACCATATCAACAGAGTTACTATCAAGGGCTGCTATCAAACCATGAAATTCCATATTTTTAATTTCCACCTTTTTACCAAGATGACTCGCAACCTCTTGGATAAAGTCTATATCGAACCCTATTACCTTTCCATTACTCATATATTCATATGGAGGGTTATCTGCGCTTGTACCAACAATCCAAATATTCTCATCACTTTGCCTATCACACGAAATAAGTACAAATGAAAGAATGATTAATAGAAGGCTTTTATACTTACTCATGTTGATATCTTTAGTTAGATTCTTTGATGGCATTGACCAGCTCAGTATAATCTAACGGCACTTCCTTTGCAAATTCTATCCTCTCTTCTGTCTTTGGGTGTATGAAGCTAATAAAAGAAGAATGAAGTGCTTGGTGAGTCATTCTATATAAGGCTTCTTTAGTTGACTCAGATGCAGGAGAGGACAAGATCTTACGGTTATTATTGCCATATGTCTGGTCTCCTATTATAGAATGCCCAATGTGACTTAAATGTACTCTTATCTGATGTGTTCTGCCAGTTTCTAATTTACACTCAATTAGGCTAAATAAACCATTACAGAAAATCTCTAAAGTTTTATAATGCGTAATTGCCTCTTTGCCGCCAGTCTTTAATACACTCATTTTTTTGCGATCACTTTGACTTCTACCTATGAGCGTAGATATAGTTCCGCTAGTTGGTTTAATCATTCCCCATATAAGTGCCTTATACCTGCGTACTAGTTCTCTTGTTTCAATTTGCTTGGCTAAACTAACATGCGTTCTATTATTTTTTGCAACAACCATTAGTCCAGATGTGTCTTTGTCTAGTCTATGAACTATGCCAGGGCGTATTTCCCCTCCTACATCAGACAGAGAGTTAGTGTGATAAAGCAGAGCATTCACTAGAGTATCAGAATAATTACCAGCACCTGGATGCACAGTCATGTTGGCGTTTTTGTTAATTACTATCAGATCCTCATCTTCATATACAATATCAAGAGGACTATCAGATGCTACTATCCCATCATGAGACTCTTCTATGATAAGAATCTCTACATTGTCATTCTCCTTGACCTTATGAGATAAATTAGAAATAATCCTACCATTTAGTTTAAGATTTTCGCTTTTTATAGCTTTTTGAATTTGGCTACGGGAAAATTCTTTACATAACTCGCTAAGCGCCTTGTCTAATCTATGATTATTTAAATTTTCTGGGATGGAGTAGTGATATTGATGACGCATTGCAATATATAAGAAATATTTATGGATAATATAAAGTTACAGCAAAAATTAAACCATCTGAAATGGTTAAAATATTCGGGGATAGAATATTATTCTTCTATAAAAAAAGATAGTGTAAAATCACAAATGGAGTTATTAAAGAAGTTTAATCTTAAAGAAAAGCGAGATGATAGTTTGCAGAATATTAATCATGAAATGCCCAAAAGAGACTTTACTGATAAGAAAACCAAAAATGTAAAGAAGAGTGAACATGAAGTAAAAGGTCGTAGCAAAGTGGTGCAGGAGGCAAGAGTTATAGCAGATAGTGCTGGCAGTATTGCTCAGCTAAAAAATTCTGTTGAAAATTTCAATGGTTGCTCACTGAAAGATTTTGCTAGTAATACTGTGTTTTCAGATGGGGTAGAGGATGCAAAAATTCTTCTGATTGGTGAAGCGCCTGGCGCTAAAGAAGATGAAAAAGGAGTACCATTTTGCGGAGAGAGTGGGCAGCTGCTTGATAAGATGATGGCAGCAATTGGGCTTTCTAGGGAGAAAAATATATATATAACTAACACTGTATTTTGGCGTCCACCTGCCAATCGTCGCCCTACAAACGAAGAGATAGAAATTTGTAAACCATTCGTAGAAAAACACATAGCACTTATCAAACCAAAGCTGATAATACTAGTCGGAGGCACTGCCACGACTTCCTTACTTGGTACAAGTGAAGGAATATCTCACATAAGACAGAATAACCATTCTTATATAAATCAGTATCTGGAAGGGCCGATCAAAACTACTGCTATTTTTCATCCTGCATATTTGCTTCGTCAGCCTATGAAGAAAAAAGATACTTGGTATGATCTACTGAAAATACAAAAAATGATTGCCAATTTATAATCTACTGCAAGTCTGTCCGTTATTCATCGTTGCTCGCACGGCTATTAAGCACTGTCAGTGCTAACGTAAAGTGTACCACCCATTTGCACCAAAAGTGTACCAGTAAAAATGGTCACTAAATCAATAGTGTAAATGTTAATATCGGCTGATTTTAATTTAGGAGCAGCCGTACAATATGA
>Ga0206126_10005066_pt1 | contig 12274 bp, 9 predicted proteins | sample Helgoland_Spring_5_FD_148621 | JGI IMG/M metagenome (GOLD analysis project Ga0206126, IMG submission 148621) | Pelagic subsurface seawater microbial communities from Kabeltonne, Helgoland, North Sea - Helgoland_Spring_Bloom_20160412_1 | ecosystem: Environmental > Aquatic > Marine > Epipelagic ...
CCCTCCGGCATTTTGCAACCCTCTGTATAAATCCAATCAGTCACAGGCTTTTCCATTAACTAGGTTTCAATACTATCGAGTATTTCACGGGCCTTTGCCTTGCCCTGTTTATCCGCTTCACTAATAATTTCTTCAAGGATAGATTGAGCACTTTCAATGTCACCCATCTCTATGCACAGTGAGGCCATGTCGAGCTTGATTTGTAGCGGGTCAATTTCCAGAGTGTCTTCTTCAAAAGAAACCGGCTCAAAGTCTTTTGCTAATGGCTTAGCCGGGTCATTATCTTCGCTTAACTGCGCCTTTAACTCATCGAGCCCGGGCAAATTCATAGCTATTTCGGCAGGCTCCTGCTCTTCATCTGACGCCGGAGGCTCATCTTTAACTTTCGCCTTTGCGGGCTGCTCTTCAGGGGCAGTGAAAACATCATCCTGAGCATCACCCTCGGCAAAGGGCCCATCAAGCACTGATTCGGCTAGTGAATCCTCCGAGGACTGAGAGGACGAATCCTCACCATACCTGCGTTTACTGCGATTGATAATAATTGCTATCAAAATAGCCGCTACAAAAAACCATAGATCAATCGGTAGCTGCTTTAACTTAGTAATAGTTTGGCTTGCATCCTGTGACCTTAACTGCGCCAAAAACTGCTCGAGCTGATTAACCGGCTCAACCTGAACAGGCTGATTAATCTCAGTGTGCTTAACTTGGATCGGCTGAGTTGATGGCTGCTCAACCACCGCTTCTGACGACTTATCTTCGACAGCGTTCTCGATTAATAACATCGAGTCATCCGCTACCACATCATCAACGGGTAGCTCTTCTAGCTTAGTATTAGGTAGCTGTGATACTGTCTCTAGCTCAACAACTAACAGGCTTTCTTGAATCTTTCCATTCACTTCAACATCAACCACGATCTCAACTTCAGCCTGAGACAGGGCTTTTTCCACCGGCAGATCATCAACAGCTGTATCCTGTTTTTGCACTGGCTCTTCAGCTATCAGTTCTGTTGATTCCACCGATGGCACTGCAATGGGATCAAGCTGAGGAATACTAAGACTAGAATTTTCTGTAGAGACCACAACTTCTGATGCTTTAGTCACGGCAAGAGTAGCAGGAAAGGTAACCACCGAGCCCTCAATAAGCTTGGTACTATCAGCCTCTAAAAAGGCTTCAGGGTTGTGTTCATAAACAGCATCCATAGCCTGTGCCATAGCCATACCCTGAGGGCGCAATCGCAGGGCAACATTCCATAATGTGTCACCTATCACCACGGTATAGCTTGGCTGAATAGCGTTAACCTGTATTTCTTGGGGTCCGCCATCGCTTTCATCCGCCACCACCGAACAACCCAGAGACAAAATAACGGCAAATGCAATCGACTTGCTAAGCGAAATAGCGCCTGTCCAACCTGATCTAAATGCCCTTATCTGTCTCATTGTTTTTCTCATTGTGAGTTCGATTAATTACCGCTCAACCAAAATTCTCAGCATACGGCGTAATGGCTCAGCAGCACCCCATAATAACTGATCACCTACGGTAAATGCCGAAAGGTATTGATCACCCATATTCATCTTGCGCACGCGCCCTACTGGAACCTGAAGACCGCCAGTAACTGCGGCTGGAGTTAGGTGCTTAACGGATGCCTCTTTGGTATTTGGCACAAATTTCGCCCACTGATTAGCTTCTGCCAGCATTGACTCAATTTCGTCCATAGGAACATCCTGAGTCAATTTAATCGTCAGCGCCTGACTGTGACAGCGCATAGCGCCAATTCTCACGCAGAGGCCGTCTAGGGGAATAGGATTACCCTCTAAACCAAGAATTTTGTTGGTTTCAGCCTGATTCTTCCACTCTTCTCTACTCTGGCCATTTTCAAGCTGCGAATCAATGTAGGGCAGTAAGCTTCCCGCTAGTGGGTAACCCCAATTATCTACAGGAAAGCTATCAGAGCGCAGGGTATCGGTTACCTGTCGATCAATATCAAGAATAGCCGACGCAGGGTTAGCCAAACTCTCTGCCACAGTTTGTTTGATAACACCCATCTGAGAAATTAGTTCACGCATATTTTGCGCACCAGCGCCCGAAGCCGCTTGGTAGGTCATTGAGCTGGCCCATTCCACTAAGTTGGCATTAAATAACCCACCCAGAGCCATGAGCATTAGGCTGACAGTACAGTTACCGCCAATATAATCTTTTACGCCGTTAGCCAAGCCATCCTCAATCACCTTTGAGTTAACCGGATCGAGAACAATTATAGAATTCTCTTCCATACGCAGGGCTGAGGCAGCATCAATCCAATACCCCTGCCAACCACTTTTACGTAACTCTGGATAGACTTTTTTGGTAAAATCGCCGCCTTGGCAGGTGACAATAATATCCATCTTCGCTAGCGCATCAATATCAAAAGCACTTTTCAGCAGTGGCGTTTCAACACCCACATCGGGACCTTTTTGACCTGCCTGTGAGGTGGTAAAGAATATGGGCTCTATATCTTTAAAATCCGATTCTTCACGCATACGCTCCATTAACACTGAGCCCACCATGCCTCGCCAACCTACAAAACCTGTTTTTTTCATTGAATAAACCTTTTCGATCTTTGTTTCAAAAATTATTTACAGTGCAGCAACTACTGCATCACCCATTTCAACTGTGCCCACCAGCTTACAGCCTTCGGTTTGAATGTCCGCGGTTCGCAACCCGCTATCCAATACCGAACTCACTGCCTGCTCAATGGCAATAGCCGCTTCTGGAGCACCTAGAGAATATCTAAGCATCATTGCCACTGACAAAATAGTCGCCAACGGATTCGCTATAGACTGACCTGCAATATCCGGTGCTGAACCATGACAGGGCTCGTACATACCACCACTATTCTTGTCCAATGATGCCGAGGGCAACATACCAATAGAACCGGTTAACATCGCCGCTGTATCCGATAAAATATCGCCAAACATATTGCCAGTAACCACCACATCAAACTGCTTAGGGTTCATTACAAGCTGCATAGCCGCATTGTCGACATACATATGACTTAATTCAACTTCGGGATAATCAGCCGCCATATCGCTAATTACTTCACGCCAAAGGACAGTAGCTTCCAAGACATTGGACTTATCCACTGAGCATAGACGCTTATTGCGAACCATTGCTGCCTCAAAAGCCATTTTACCAATACGACGTATTTCTGATTCGTTATATTTATAAGTGTTATAGCCCTCGCGCTGACCATCTTCAAGAGTCCGTATACCTCTTGGTTCGCCAAAATAGATACCACCCACTAATTCACGAACAATCAAGATATCTAAACCAGAAACAAATTCTGGCTTTAACGATGAAGCATGAGCTAACTGCGGATACATAATCGCTGGCCGCAAATTACCAAATAAGTCTAACTCTGAACGAATAGTTAACAGACCTTTTTCCGGGCGCAAATGACGCTCGACATCATCCCACTGAGGTCCACCCACAGCACCTAACAAAATCGCATCAGACTGGCGCGCCTTATCCAAGGTTTCTTGAGGACAGGGTGATCCCACGGCATCCAAACCAGCACCACCCAAGTGAGCATAATCCAGCTCAATACCCAAGCTGAACTTTTCATCCACACGCTGTAATACTTTAACCGCCTCGGCGACAATTTCCGGGCCTATGTTGTCACCCGGCAAAATTAGTACTTTTTTACTCATTATTTAATTGCTCCAAATACCCAGGGCTGACTTGCTTGCCTAGTTTTTTCATACTCTTTAATTGCATCTGCTGATTGCATAGTAAGGCCTATTTCATCCAAACCCTGAACTAGGCAGTCTTTACGAAATGCATCAATTTCAAAATTAAAACTTTCGCCATTGGGGCGAATAACCTTTTGAGCGACTAAATCAATGGTTAATTGATAGCCCTCGGCGGCGTTCATCTCTTTAAACAAAACATCAACCTGCTGCTCGGTTAAAATCACCGGCAAAAGACCATTCTTAAAACAGTTGTTATAAAAAATATCGGCATAACTGGGTGCAATAATGGTTCTAAAGCCATAGTCTTCTATAGCCCAGGGTGCATGCTCACGGCTTGAACCACAACCAAAGTTTTTTCTTGCCAATAAAATTGAAGCATCTTTATAGCGCGGCTTATTGAGAGGGAAATCTTTATTGACTGGCCTATGACTACAGTCTTGCCCGGGCTGACCCTCATCCAAATAACGCAACTCGTCAAACAAATTAGGACCAAAGCCACTGCGTTTGATGGATTTCAAAAATTGCTTGGGGATAATCATATCGGTATCAACATTAGCGCGATCCATTGGACCAGCGATACCGCTGTGCTGTGTAAATGCCTTCATGACTGCTCTCCCGAAAAAGTTCTAACGTCCACAATATGACCTGTAATAGCTGCAGCTGCAGCCATCTCTGGGCTCATTAAATGGGTGCGACCGCCACTACCCTGTCGCCCCTCAAAATTGCGGTTTGAGGTAGAGGCACAGTGTTCACCAGCACCTAATTTATCGGCATTCATAGCCAAACACATGGAACAACCAGGCTCTCGCCAATCAAGACCCGCTGCAGTAAATATCTTATCCAAACCCTCGGCTTCTGCCTGTTCCTTGACCATTTGCGAACCGGGAACCACTAAGGCCTGTTTAACCGATGATGACACTCTGTGCCCCTCGACAATCTTTGCCGCAGCACGCATATCTTCAATGCGCGAATTGGTACAGGAACCAATAAATACTCTGTCCACATAGACTGAGGTAATAGGAGCACCACCTTCAAGCCCCATATACTCTAGGGCACGCTCAACACCTTTTTGCTTAACCTCATCAGTCTGATCTTCCACTTTGGGAATATTAGCTGTCACTGGTACCACCATTTCTGGGGATGTTCCCCAGGACACCTGCGGCGCAATAGCATTGCCGTCAATACTGACTTCAGTATCAAAAACCGCATCAGCATCACTGACTAGCGTTCGCCAATACTCCGCCGCCTGTTCAAATATGTCGCCGCTGGGCATAAACTGACGACCCTTGCAGTAATCCACTGTCTTTTCATCCACTGCCACTAGACCCACACGAGCGCCAGCTTCAATAGCCATATTACAGACCGTCATTCGTCCTTCGATAGACATCTCTCTAAATACCGAGCCCGCAAACTCAATTGCATGACCATTGCCGCCCGCTGTGCCAATGTCAGCAATAACAGCCAAAACCACATCCTTAGGTGTTACACCTGCACCGAGTTCACCATCCACAGTGACCCGCATGTTTTTCATCTTTTTGGTTACTAGACATTGTGAGGCCAAAACATGTTCAACTTCTGAAGTACCTATACCATGCGCTAAGCAAGCTAAAGCACCGTGAGTTGCTGTATGAGAATCACCACAGACCACAGTAAAACCCGGCATGGTAGCGCCAAGCTCAGGGCCCATCACATGCACAATCCCCTGTCCCATTTCGTTCATCTTGAATTCTTTGATGCCAAAATGATCACAGTTATCATCCAAGGTTTGCACCTGAATACGTGAGGTAGCGTCAGGAATACCCGCAACCCCTGCCGCGCGCTCAGCAGGATCTGTAGAAATATTATGATCAGGCGTTGCCACGTTGGTATCTAGGCGCCAAGGCTTCCGACCGGCTATACGCAATCCCTCAAAGGCTTGCGGCGAGGTCACTTCATGCAAAATATGCCGATCAATATAAATAAGTGCAGAGCCATCTTCATTTTTCTTAACTAAATGACTATCCCACAATTTGTCGTAAACGGTTTTTCCCGACATAGGGTTCTCCTAAAATTTCAATATTGCGCTTATTTTACTAATAAACTATGATGAAATAAATTCATATTTTTCATGATTATAATTCCAATATAGAATACTTAAAAAGATAACTTGATGAGTAACCCAAATGGATAATCAAAGCCTGCAAGCCTTTGTCACTGTTGCTGAATGTGCCTCTTTCTCGCTAGCCGCAGAACGACTGCATTTAACCCAATCAGCTGTTAGTAAGCGCATAGCCACCTTAGAACATCAGGCTGGAAAGAAACTATTTGACCGTATTGCCCGCCAAGTCACGCTTACCGAGGCTGGGGCTGCATTATTGCCGCGAGCGCAGCATATTCTTCAAGAGTACGCTGCGGCAGTTCAGGCGATCAATGATTTATCCGGTGATGCCAACGGTAAGCTTAATTTAGCCATTAGCCACCACCTAGGTCTACATCGACTACCGCCTATTCTTAAAGCCTTTGCGCGCAAGCACCCGTTGGTGCAGTTAGAAATTGAATTTATGGATTCCGAAAAGGCCTATGAAAATGTACTGCAAGGACATTCAGAGGTTGCAGTGGTCACCTTAGCACTTGATGAACAGCCCAATATCTCAAGAAAGCAGGTATGGACGGACCCCCTTAAATTTATTTGTGCACCCGACCACCCACTGGCAAAAATCTATCAGCCAAGCCTGCAAGATTTATCCCAATATCCGGTCATACTGCCGGGAATAAATACCTATACGGGACGAATCATACAAAACCTATTTGAGTCGCAGAATGTGCCGCTTAAGGCCCCTATGTCGACTAATTATCTAGAGACTATCAGTACCATGGTAGAGATTGGCTTAGGTTGGAGTATGTTGCCGGAAACTCTGATTAAAAATCTGCATGTTATGACAACCGATCATACTCAGGTTGCGCGGGAGTTAGGTTATATTCACCACACTAAACGCAGCTTATCGAATGCGGCTGTAGCGTTTATTAAAATGCTTGAAAATACGCAGAATAGCTCGAGCTAATCAGCCTCAAGAGCATTAATTAAATCAGTAAATTCCGCGCCATTTTTAGGATTGAGTTTGATCAATAATTTATGTGCCTCTAGTACCTGCTGGCGCACCTCGTCAACCTCTGAGGTAACCGCATCTAGGCAGCGTAATTCTGCATCAAAACCCTCGGGCGATTGCTGGAAAATATCGATAATTTCGTCAAAACTCATACATTCGAGGGTGCGAATAATGGAAGGATTCTGACAAAACAGTTTTACATTCATCTGATACTGTTCGCGACAATGTAATCCCAGTTTCGCGATCAAACCTAACGTAGTGCTATCCACCGCTTTGGCATCCAACATATCCACCACCATCGACTGCACATTATTGTTGCCAAAAAGCACATCCATATAACGATTAAGCGAGCCACTTAGGGTCAGGCGTACATCACCAACTAACTTGATAAGATAGTGATCGGCTTTATCCGATATGAGTATCTGGCCCTGACTCACTCTGCGCCCCCAGTTAACAACAGCACTGAAACGTCATCTTCAAGATCTTTAATACCATCAATAAATAAACCCTTTTTAAGCGCCCTAATACTCACCGAGCGATTACTGAGATAACGCAATAATCGGGTTTCTTTATCAGTAATTTCTTTACCTGGTAATAATTCAAACACACCATCAGATAATAAAACCAATGCAAATTTTTCGGGCAGCTGAATTTCTTCAACATTCCAGGTAGCCTCTTTAAAAATGCCCGCAGGTTTTCCCTTACCCGGCAGATAAGTTGCTTTGCCGTCAACAATCAAAATTGGCGACGGCTGATGAGCCCCTACCACGTATCTTAGCTTGCTGGTTTCAGTATCCAAAGAGCCCGCGACAATAGTCAGATGCTTATCTATTTCCGAATTTAGTAACTGCTGATTAATTGACTCAACAAAACCCTCAGGCGCCTTTGCTAAGGCCTCAAATTCTTCTTCTCGGGCATGGCGACGAATAATTCGATTGGCAATAAAATGGATTAACACTGTGACAAATGCAGATGAAGCACCATGACCAGAAACATCCACGAAATAAAACAATATATAGCGACCCAAAACAAACTGATAACCCACATAGTCGCCACTCAAATAAAGCGATGGCGCCATTGAATGGGCAATTTCAAAATTACCACAGCGCAAAGGCCCTTCAGGCATGAGGTTTTTTTGAATCTCCAAACCTGCCTTTTGATCCTGCTCTAACAGCTGGACAGTACGATTGAGCTTAGTATTGCTCTGCTTGAGACGTTCTGAATATTCAAGTTCCATTCGGCGCACAGTAGCAAGCTTAGAAAGCCGCTCAAATACGGGGGGTATATCGCGATGCTTGGGGTCTTCCTCGAGTATATCTGCCGCGCCCAGTCGGAAATATGAAGTTTCATTGCCAACAGCCTCTTCGTCCAGTGCTACCACAACAAGGAAGTCACTAAAAAACTGGCTCAAGAAATCGTTATCGAAGGTATGGGTTTTTAGAAATTGTGATGGGACAACAACTGGCTGATTTAGAGGATCTGTGCAAAGGACCTGCAAATTATCGAGATTATCAGCAGTCAAACAGCTCCAACCAATGGATTGGAAACAGCTAAGCAAACAGTCTGTTGCCTCAGTTTTATCATCAATAATGATAACTGGACCTTTTAACTCACTCATTAAGCTTTCACTTTGTCGGTGTTAAGCCGGCCTCTTATATAATTATACAACAACGGATGCCCCCCTAAGGACTGGATTAATAATCTTCTAGATCATCAAACTCATCATCAACAGCACCATCATTTACTTCATAGGCTCTTTTTTGTAAATAAACATCACGAATAAGACTGTAACTATCGCCAGAAAGCATATTATCGTAATTCAAAAGCGTAGCGCGCATGGATACAACGCTTAGGCCTGTAGTAGCCATTTGTTGGCTATCGTCATCAATATAATCAATGGGATCGGTAATATCATCGACAAACCGAGCCGGCGCATCACGCAAGGTTGTGGGACCCATAAACGGAAGCATGATGTAGGGACCCGCAGGCACCCCCCATTTACCTAATGTTTGGCCGAAGTCTTCCCCATCAGTTTTTTTCAAGCCCAGGCCGGAAGCCACATCAAACAAACCGACAACACCTAGAGTGCTGTTGAGGGTAAAACGCCCCAAATCTACAGAAGCCTGCGAAACCTTGCCCTGCAGAAGGTTATTGGAGGCATTGGTAATTTCTTTAAGATTGCTAAATAGATTAGAAATTCCACGCTCAACCGGGTCTGGCGTGACTGCCACATAAAACTTTGCAACAGGTTTTAGAAGGTAGTCGTCTAGAGTTTGATTAAAACTAAAGATCGAACGATTGATTTTTTCGAACGGGTCAGACTCATTGACCGGGTTAGCGGCAGTCTGAAAAGAAAGTAATAAAACCAGTGATAAGATAAACCTAAAAGCTACAAAGGATTTAGACATTATTTTCCCCTATGGAAGATATCATTATTCTACTGTTTGAGCGGCAAACTATTCAACCGAAAACCACCAGAATTACAGTATATTTTTATCATGACATAAAAAAATCAAAAACGTCTAAGCTTCTCATGTAACTGTTGCCAAATTTTATCTAGGCGTTTTGCCGAAATAGGTATCTTAGTACCCAACTGCTGAGCAAATAATGAGACCCTATATTCTTCAAGTGCCCATTGATAGGATTCAAGATCCATTGTCAGAGACCGCGAAAACAGACTGGTATCATAATCAGATACACGCTCTGTAAACGACTGTATTTCTTCGAGCCACTGCCTGTCTTTTGAGACCTGCATAGGCAGTTTTTCCAGACGAACCTCAATGGCGCGAATATAGCGTGGATACTGCTCAATTTGCTCACAGCTCATATGACGTATTGTTGCCGGCATAAACAATCTACTGACCTGTACCTCGATATCAGACTTAGCATAGACCGCCGCAAGATTCATCGCTCTTATCTGCTTGCGACACTGATGCAACAGGGGCAGACAGGTTTCAATAATCTCTGCCATCTGCTGCGCTATTCCAACAACTTCGCTTAAACCCTCGTGATAGCATCGTTCAAACTCATTCTGATCGCGAACCGCACTCCCATCGGCAAACATCGACTGCTGAAAGCTCGCACTAATTATGGCATCCACCAGAACCTGTCGCTGCCCGACCGCTGCCGCCTTTAATGCTAAATCAGAACCACGCAGTAAATGCTTATTAAGGTAATTAATTTGCTGACGGCCTTTGATTAAAGCCAGCCTTAACTGTCCCTGAATAGTTAAATTTTCCGCTACTAAGGGATTATCCTGTAACTCAATATCCACCGCTTCGCCGCTATCCCTTAAGCAGGGCCAAGCTTTAATAGTCATTGCGCCTCGTTTTAGACTAATGACTTCAGGCAAGCTATCAAAATCCCATTCCGTAATATTCTTACGGCTTAATTCGTCATTCGAAGACTGTTTTAGGCCCTGGCTAATCTGCTGTTTAAAGTCTATCTGCAGCTGCTCTAAACTGCGGCTAACGGCCACTGATTTACCCTGCTCATCTTGCAGAATAAAGTTCGTCAAATACCAACTATCCAATACATCCTGTCGCCAGTCTGAATCGGCAATTTTTACCCCAGACAACCGATGCAGCTGCTCGGCAAGCACTTCGGTTAGAGGCCTATCCTGGGCTCTTGTAGTTAGTAGTATCTTATCCACAAAGTCGGGTACAGGAACAAAGTGACGCCTGAGCTGTTTTGGCAATCCCTTAACCAAGGCAATACATTTGTCGCGTAACATACCCGGCACGACCCATTCAAAGTAAAACCTAGGTACCTGATGGAGAATAGGCAGAGGAATAGCAACGCTCACACCATCTTGCCCATGCCCCGGCTCAAAGCGATAAGTTAAATTAAAATCTAATCCACCACAGCTAACATGCTCAGGAAACTGTGCCTGCTCATCAACCGATAGGCCTCGCAACAGTAATAATTCACGAGTTAATTTGAGAATAGAGGCGTCTTTACCCTCAGCTTCTTTACGCCATTGATCAAAGGCGACCTGATTATAGATACCCTGTGGAACACGCTCATCATAGAAGTTATAGATAATTTTTTGCTCTGCCACTAAGTCGCGACGCCTAAAGCGATCCTCAAGCGCCTGCAGTTCTTCTAATAAACTTTGATTATGCTTTAAGAATCTACCCTTACCCCGATAGCCATGCTCCACTAGTGCCTGCTGAATAAATACATTGCGCGCATCTTCGGGGGCCAGTTTTCCGTAGGCAGTGAGTCTTGCCTCGACAATGGTCAGACCAAACAGCGTTTGCCGCTCCTTGGCCATTACTAGGCCATTCTTACCATGATAAAAAGGTTCGCTGTAGGTCTTTTTGACCAGATGAGCCGCCAGTGAAGGCAACCAATCAGAATCAATTTTGGCCACATTAAGGGCGAACTGTTTGGTGGTTTCCATCAAGGAACCAGCCACAATCCATTTCGGCGGTTTTTTACTCAAACCCGAACCCGGGAAGATAAATAACTTGCGATTTCTGGTGCCTAAAAACTCCCATTTATCCTGACGATTTGCTACCTGCCCCAATAAACCCGCGATTAAAGCGCAGTGCACAGAACGATAATCAGCCGGCTGTTTGTTATCCGTTAAACCCAAGCTGCGACAGGCACTATGAACCTGATGATGAAGGTCTCGCCACTCTTTCATTCGCAGGGGCGATACAAAATTAGCACGACAATATTTAGCAAACTGATTACCTGAAAGTTCTTGGCGCTTTTCCTCAAAATGCTGCCAAAGATTAACCAGTGATAAAAAATCAGAATCTTCATGCTGCCACTGCTTATGGCTAAGATCGGCAGCCTGTTGTTTATCTGCCGGTCGCTCTCTGGGGTCCTGAATACTCAAACCGGTAGTGATCATCATTAATTCACTGAGCGAACCCAACTTAGAGGCTTCAACCAGCATGCGGGCAAATTTAGGATCCAGTGGAATAGCCACTAAGGTCTTACCTAAGCGAGTGAGCGCACCCTTTTTATCAACCGCCTGCAACTCCTCTAGCAACTTATAGCCATCATTGATCATGCGTGAATCAGGCTTATCAATAAATGGAAAATCTCGAATATCGCCAATCCTTGCATGGAGCATTTGCAAGATCACAGCAGCCAGATTGGTACGGATAATTTCAGGGTCTGTATATTCGGCGCGAGAAGCAAAGTCCTCCTCAGAATACAGTCGATAACAGGTACCCTTTTGGACCCGACCACAGCGACCCGCACGCTGATTGGCACTGGCCTGCGATATAGCCTCGATAGGTAATCGCTGAACTTTGGTATGGTAACTGTAGCGGGATAGTCGAGCGCGGCCAGCATCGATCACATAACCAATACCTGGCACCGTTAATGAAGTTTCAGCCACATTGGTACTCAGCACTACCCTTCGCCCCTTATGAGGTGAAAATATCTTTCGCTGTTCAGCAAGACTTAACCGAGCATAGAGTGGCACTACTGCAAGATGGG